>ERZ1066120.34-NODE-34-length-147992-cov-15.973651_pt1 | contig 147992 bp, 158 predicted proteins | sample MGYA00382767_ERZ1066120 | MGnify/ENA primary metagenome ERZ1066120 (study PRJEB33369, sample SAMEA5778350) | biofilm metagenome | biome: Industrial cooling water; feature: Water cooling tower basin; material: Biofilm | place: United Arab Emirates | collected... | reverse complement strand
CTAAAAACAATAGGTTAGATCGTCTCGTCCGGTCTCACATTTGTGCAAACGGACGGCTGGCAATCGAGATCAACACCGGGCCGCTCACCTACGTCGGGCAGCGCGGTGCGCCCCGGCGGCCCGAAACGGCCGAGGCGCGGACGCGCGAGCAGCTGCGCCAAGAGGCAGCAGCCAGCCCGCCCGAGCTGCATGCGGCGCTGGGCCGCCCGCGCAACTGGCGCGGCGCGCCAGCCTCGATCGAGGCCGCGCTCGCCACCGCCCTCCCCTCGCTGGTGGATCCGCGCATCCGGCCGATCGAAGTGCTCGTCCTGCCCGCCTCGCTGGACGGCCACGATGGGCAGTACCGCGCCCCGCCCGAGGCCCGCACGATCGACGCCGACACGGACCGCGACGCGATCCAGACCTACCTGGCGCGCATCGCTGGCGGCGGCCGCAGCCACACCCACCGGGCCTATCGGCGCGAGCTCGAGCGGGTGCTGCTGTGGGCCACTGCCGAGCGCGCCAAGCCGCTATCCAGTCTGGACTACGCCGACGCCACCGCGTTCGCCGCGTTCCTGGCCGACCCCCTGCCCCGCGAGCGCTGGTGCGGCCCGCGCGGGCGCGAGCGCGGCGTGCCGCAGTGGCGGCCCTTCGAGGGGCCGCTGGCGCCGGGCCCCCAGCGGCAGGCGCTGGGCATCGTGGCGACCTTCTTTGATTGGGCCGTGGACGTGGGCTACCTGCGCGCCAACCCCTTTCGGGGGTTGCTGCGCCGGCGTGCCGCGCGCGCCACCGAGGCCGAGCGCAGCACGAGTGCGGCGCTGCCCGTCGCCATGACCGCCGTGGACGTCGCAGCGCGCGTGCGGGGCCGTGCCTTGACCCCCGACGAGTGGGCATGGCTGCTGGCAGGCCTCCCCATGCTCGACCAATCGGGCCGCCAGCGCCGGCTCGCCGTGGTGCTCGCGCTCGCCTACTCGACCGGGCTGCGGCTCACCGAACTGACGCGGCTGCAGCGTGCCCACATGCAGCGGGTGGCCGGCAGCGCAGGCGCGCCCGCACGCTGGCGCCTGGCCGTGGACGGCAAAGGTTCGCGGGCGCGGATCGTGGGCCTGCTGCCAGACGTGGAAGCCTTGTTGAGCGCGTACATGGTGGCGCGCGGGCTTCCCGCCGATCTCGCCGCCCTACCCCCGGGCACCTTCCTGATCGGTGCGGTCGACGACCTCGACGAGCGCCTGCCTGCGGCACTGATCGCGCACCTGGTGGGCGTGCGCGAGGCGCACCCGGCTGTCGTGGCGGCGCAGCGTGTGCGCGCTGGCACTGTCGACATCGAGGGCATACCGGGCGTGGCCGCCGATGGAAGCAGCGACGGCCTGGCCGCAGCCGACGGGATCAAGGGCGCGGCGATTTACCGGGACTTGAAGCGCTACTTCCGCATGCGTGCGCGGGCGCTCGAGGCGCGCGACCGCGAAGCGGCGGCCCGCCTGCACGCGGCCAGCACGCACTGGCTGCGGCACACGTTCGCCACCCACCTGCTGGCCGCTGGCATTGCATTCAAGTACGTGCAGGACGCCCTTGGCCACGCGTCGGGTGCCAGTACGGGGATCTATCTGGACGACGACACGGGCGCGCGACTGGCGGCGGTGGAAGCGGCTGCAGTGACCTTGCCCGTTCTCCCTCGCCAATGAATTCGGGCGTGGACGTGCCTGTAACCGCTTGATTGTCAACCCGACCGGGGCTAGTTCCCCTCACCGCGTTGCTGCTGCGGCGTGCGATGCAGTATATGTTCAGGGTGACTGAGATTTCGTGCGGGGCGGCAAGCCCCAATGAAAAAGCCCAGCCGACAGTGCCACCTGTCAGCCAGGCCCGAGATCCAGCGCCTTCGGTCAGCGCGCCGGGACTGCACTCAACGCAAGTTTGCCACAGGGCAGATGCGCGTGAACCGTCGGCTGCCGGGGTTTTTCGACCTTCAAGGGAGAACCCCCTTACGTGAAGGAAAACATCGTGCCGGTCCTGGCGCTGCTGCTGTTTTCAGCGCATAGCCTGCCCGTTGAGACGGTTGTAGCGATCGCTGCCGTCTTGGGCAACGCCACTCGCGGGTAGATCCTCTACCCGCCAACCCGGCCCTCGGGGCCGCGACCCGGGGTCAGTTCTTCGCGAAGGGCCGGCCCCTTTTCACTTGGAGCGGGCGCAGGCGGCGCCCTGCCCTTACCCGGGTTTGGGCACTGCAACGTCAGATCGGCCAGCGTGATCGACGACGGCGCCGCGGCCGGAAGCACCAGCTTGCACTCGATCGTCGGGGGTTCCGGCTTGGCCATGTCGCTCGTGCTCAAGCCGTACAGCGTGGCGGTCACAGCTGCCCATATCCCGACGGCAACGTGCTGCCTATGGGTGAAAAACGCCAGCGTTCCCGGAACGCCGTGCCTGGGGTACAGCCAGAAGTATTCGTAGAAGAACCAGAGTGGGGTTCCGATCCCCCACAGACCTGCCAGTGCCGCCAGCGCGGTACGCGCAGACGGCTTGAAGTCAGGATGCAGAAGCAACAAGCCTACCGCTGCGGCCGTGACGAAGATCGCCACGCCAGCGAACACCGCCATCCCCTTCTGGATCGAGTGGCCGCGATCGTTGTAGTACGCGGTGTTCGGGCCGTCGGCTGGGGCAGGCTTTGTCATGCGAATTGGCCGGGCAAGGGGGTGCGCACTGCGGGAGATTGCCACACGAGGCCGCTTACTTGAACCGCTCCGCACCGCTGCATGGCACCGTGATTCGCACTGCAGCCGGTGAGGTGAAATGCCCGTTTTGCGGCGTCGCGCGAAGTCCGTTGTGAGACAGCATGTACGGGCGGGCGGGCTCGCCGGTGCCAACGCCCGATCACTCTTGGGCATCATGCATGGGACGCGAGTCGGGCGATCGTGCGCGCACGCGTCGCCGGCCGGCGCCGGCAACAGACATCACCATCCAACGATCAAGGAAAGCATGCCAAACGAACCGACCACGATCCTCCTAGGAAAGCTCTTGGCCGAGGTGTATCGCTTGCAAAAAGCGGCTGGGTTAGATGCCCCGGATGCCGCACGCATCTTCGCTTTGCGCAACGGATTCGAGAGCGCGATTCAAGACGAACTGGCGCATATCGGGTTCATTTCCACCGTCCAACTTCAGCACGCCATAAGCGTTCTTGAGCCGTACTGGAAAGATCCGGCGAAACTGGCCAGCCTCAAGGGCTTCTACGACATTGAGCAAGCCTTGGCCGATGGGGGTGTCGATCGGGATCATGCCAAGCAGATCTTCCAGTACCTGCAAGCGAACAGCCAGTTCACCGATGTGCTTGCCAAGATGGACAGCACGGACTCGCCCCTCGAGTGCAGAACGTTCACTCTCAGCAAATGGGATGTGTAGGCGGCAGGGGGCGAGGCTGCCGCCCGGGTCGGCCCCTTTCGGAAGAACTGACCGCTTCGTGGGGGCCGAGCTGGCGCACGTGCAGGCGCGCGATTGCCTCCCCCCGTTTCAGTGACCCCGTGACCAATGTCTATACGTAAACTGCGACTTGATCGGCCTGCCCAACGCCCCGCGCACTTGGGCGTTGGGCAGGCCGATCAAGCGCCTTCGGCCGGCGTTGGCGTTGACCGGGGCAGGCTTTCTTAGCCCTCGCCTGCTGCCATCCGCGCTTGCAAGTCGATCAGCACCGCCTGCGGGCAGCCCGCCAGCACCATCGTCTTGCAGTTGAACTCGCTCAGGTACTTCCCCCGATACCAAGCCACGGCGAGCCCGATGGTGCCATGCACGCCTACAGCCGCCGCCAGCACCCGGTACACCTGGCGCACGTAGCGCTGCACGCTCAGGGCGCCCGGCGCGTGTTCGATCGTGTTGCGGTCGACACCGGCCTGTTTGGCCAGCTCCGACAGGTCCAGCCCCAGGAGGGCGGCCAACCGCTGCGGCGACACGTGCGACGCCGGCGTGCCGGGCTCGTGCAGCAGCGCGCGCAGGCGCTCGGCGCAATACGCCGGGTCCACAGCGGGCAGTTCCATCATAGCCGGCGCTGTCCGCGGCATCACCACGGCGGCAGGCTCGGGCGGGCGCACGCCCAGCGTGGAGAGGATCGTTTGAGCAGGCAGCCGCGCCTGGTCCTGCGGCTGCTGGGACGGCACGCGAATGACACGCACGGCCGGCTCGGGTCCGGTGCAGAGGAGGGGAGGGGAGCCGAACCCGGGGGCTGGGTTCGGTGCGCCGGCGAGTATGGGCAAGCGCGATGCCAAGACGGCACGAAATCGCCTCTGCAGCCGAAGTTTCCAAATTGGAAACCTGCTACTGCCTTGAATTTCTGGCGTTTTATTGTCTCGTGCGTGCGGTGGGCGCTTGCGTGTACCAGGTTTCAGCCTGCGCACGAACCTTCCCCGCCACGCCCGCACAGCACGAAATCGGGCCCGCAGCCAAAGTTTCCAAATTGGAAACTTGCTACTGCTTTGATTTCTTAGCGCTTTCTTGTTTCGTTGGTGCAGTGGGCGCTTCAGTGCGCCACTTTTCAGCCAGCGCAAGAACTGCCTCTCTGACGCCAGCGGTCAAATACTCCAATGGCATCCCGCGCACGGGCCGAATCTTGATCTCGCGCGCGTTGGTCATCAGCAGAAGATCCGGTTTCCCATCCGGCCCGGCAACGATGATGCGCCCAGTCCGCACCTTCGGCGCCTTGGACTTGCTGCGCGAAAGGATCGCCGCGACCGCCGACCGCAGCGCGATGGGATCCTTGCGGTAGCGGTCGGTACCGTAATTCTCAAAGAGTGCCTCGACTGCTTCGACCACGGCTGCCTCGGCGGCAGGCCCCTGGCGGGCCAAGCTGACGGCCTCAACGGCGAGCGTCGATGAAAGTAAGTTGGGCTCCCGATCCAGCAGTGCGAGCACGGGCGCCGGCAGCTGCAGCATCGAAAGACAGCGCGACACGCTCGCTTCGCTCTTGCCCACGAGCGCGGCCAGCTCGCGCTGGTGGCTCGCCGTCACAGGCTCCTCATGCAGCGCGGCATGGTAGTGACGCGCGCGCTCCCAATCGGTCAGGTCGCGCCGCGCTTCGTTGGCCAGCAGGTGCGCGCGCTTGGCCGCCGTGTGTTCGGCAAAGCGGGCGATCGCCTCGATCGTTGCCCAGCCCATGCGGCGCGCAGCGCGCGTGCGCCGATGGCCCGACACGATCTCGAAGCGCTGCGGTGTGCCTTCCAGGGGCCGCACGACGATGCGCTCCACGAGCCGGCCGCCGGCCGCCTCGATCGAGCGCACCATATCGTCCACATCGCTTTCGTCGATGGGGCGGTGGCGCTGCATCGGGTGCTCGACAAGTTGATCGAGCGGGATGTCCATGAGCAAGTCGCCGCCGGCCAACACCGGTTCGCTCGGCGGCGGTCGCGAATCAGCCGAGCGCGGCGCCACTGCGGCGGCCAGCGCACGGCCCATGCGGCCCGGTGAATACGCGGCTTCGGGCGTTTGACCCAGGACGGCAGCCACGTCGAAGGAACGGCGCTTGGCAGGCATTGGGCGCGTCCTCACACAAGCGCCGCCGACGCTTGGGCCGGCAGCGCAGTCAGCTCAAAGCGCGGGTCGGAGATGCCCCCCAGGCGCACGCCGAACAACGGGATCAGCGCACGGGTCAGATCGACCATCGCCCGTGCAGCGGCCGAGCTCGGTTCGCGCTCGATGACCGGCATGTGGGCCTCGTCGGCGGCGTCCAGCGAGAACTGCCGCCCGAAGGCAGGCGAGTGCGGGATCATCCGCCGGCACAGAAGCGGGCCGTATTCGGTCGCCAGCCGCGCCAGTGCTGCGCGCGCCACGGGTCGGTCGCTGTAGCCATTGGCCACGATGACCGGCGTGAGGTCGGCGGTGCGGCCCGCGTTGAGCCGCGCCATCTGCGTAGCCAGCGTGCTGGTGGCCTTGATCACCTGGCCATCGAGGGTGACGGGTGCAACGAAATGGCGAGGCGCCGCGTTCAGGATCGCGGTGTTCAGCGGCGAGATCGCAGCGCCCGTGTCCAACACGATCGCGTCATAGGCGGCAAACGCCTCGGCATGCTCGGCCAGGTATTTCGCAAAGACCTGTTCGCGCCACGGGCGGTTGACCAGCGACAGGTTCGCCGCAGCGAGCGTGTCGTCGGCAGGGATCAAGTCGAGCATGCCATCGGCGTAGATCGACACGATGGCGCGGCGCGGATCGGCGGCATCTCCATGCGCATCCAGCAGGTGCCCCAGGTGCGTGATCGGCACGCCGTCGCTCGCGTCGACCCGAAAGAGGTTCGTGGCCGTGCCGCTTTGCGGGTCCGCGTCGATCAGCAACGTGGCGTAGCCGTGCTGGGCCAGGCATACCGCGACGTTGGCCGCCACGGCAGTCTTTCCGACCCCGCCCTTGGCCATGTACACGGGAATGAGCGCCGGCCCCGGGGCGGCACCTGCCGGGGCCGTGATGCCGGCCTGTTCCAGCAGCGCCAGGCGCACATGGCGCAGGTCCGCTCCGCTGTAGATGCGGTGGTAGGTGTCGCTGCGGGGCCGGTCCACCATGAGCTGCGCGAAGCGTTCGCGATCGTCGGCAAGGCCTGCCATTTCGAGCGCTTGACTCAGGCGGACGCCCACCTCACGGGCGCGCGGGGCGGCCGTTGGTGCGGGCGCCGGCGGGGACGCCGGGGCAGGGGTCGGAGTCGGGGTCGGGGCGACCTTGGCCTGCGTGCGTTTCGGTGCGACCGCGGCCGCAGCCGGCTGCTTCGGTTTGGTGGCGGAACGGGTGTTCGGCGTGGCGCGCGCAGCAGTGGCGCGCGTGGCAGTAGGCGTGGGCATGGGAAGAGCAGTGGGCGTCCAGGCGGCGGCGTCGGGCGCGGCCAGGGAGTTGACCGCGCCGCCGCGCCAGATAGATTCCCCCCGCAAGATTAGTGTGTCAAGCGGCGATCAATCTTTTAGTGGCGCCGATCCCAACCGCGCAGCGCCTTGCCGGCCAGGCGGCCGGGCAGGGCGTGCTACTGGACCCGTTGCAGCGCGCCGGCCACCACGCGTGGGCTCGACTGCGAGCGCGCAGCCAGCACACCTTGCGCGTCGGCCGCCATGAGCGAGGTGAGCCCGCCCGAATGCCACAGCACCACGGGACCGCTGATCCGTTTGGCGCGTGCGTCCTCGATCAGCACGGCGAGCGCACGCCCGACGTAGGTGTATTCGGCCAGCAGACCCTCCGTGCGGGCCGCCAGCGCCAGCGCATCGAGCACGGCGGGTGCAGGCTCGCCGTAGGGCGCGTAGGCAAGCCCGCGCCAGTCCAAGCACACCTGCGCGGGCTCGATGCGTTGCGTGAGCCCGAGCGCTGCGGCCGCACCGTTGTAGATCGACGCGTAGCGGGCCGGCATGTCGTCGTAGACGTCGCCGATCACCGCCACCGGGTGCGGACGCGGGCCCGTGGTGGCGTGCGCGGCCAGCGCCAGGCCCGCCCACAGTCCACCGGACGCCGAGGCGTGATAGATGGCGCTGGGCTGCACGTCGAACTCGGCGAGCTGCTCCAGCATCTCCAAGTAGCCCGCGGCCAAGCCCACCACGCCGGCCGTGTCGGACGCACCGATCGGCACCCAACGGGCACGCGGATCCGCGAGCGCTTCGGCGCGGCCCATGGCCTCGATCTGCGGCCACGGGGCCATGCCGCACGGCACGATCTCGGCACCGACCATGTGCGCGATCAGCGCGTTGCCTTCGAGCGGCGCGCCCGCCGGGGCGCGCAGGAAGATGCGCGACGCAAGACCCGCGCGCGAGGCGGCCACTGCCACTGCGCGTGCGGTGTTCGACTGCGCGGGTCCAGCCGTCACGAGCGTCGTGCAGCCGGCGGCGCGCGCCGCGGCCACGATCCGCTCGATCTTGCGCATCTTCGAGCCGGCCACGGCCAAGTCGCCGAAGTCGTCGCGCTTCACAAGCACCTCGACACCGATCGCGGCCGACAACCGCGGCAGGAACGTCAATGGCGTTCGTCCATGCAGCAGCGGCTCGCGCTCGAAGGTGCGCGCAATCGTGTTTGCCAACGCCTGTGCGGGCGGGCGCAGTCCCTTCCAGCTCCAGGGTTGGGCAGCCAATGCGGGGCGCGCGTTCAAGCGCATGCCTCGTGCATCTCGCAGGGGCCCACGCCGCCTGACCCAGCGGCCGGGATCCCAGCGGGTGCGGCAGGGGCGGCGGACTCGGCTGGCGCGCTCCCGGGCGGGGTCCAGCGGGCGCGTCGATCCGGCGTGCCTTGCGGCGGGGCGGCCGCGCGTGCGCCACGCCGATCAAGCGGGTTGGCTTCGCCCGCCGGCAGTGGCTCGATCTCGGGGTGATGCGTGAGCAGCCCGAAGCGATGGAAGTCGGGGCAGCCCGCAGCGAGCCGCTCGCACAGGACCTCGCGGCTCTGAATGAGAACGCAGTGGGGATCGGGAAACAGGCCGCCTGGCACGAACCAGCGGGGCGGGGTGTGCAGATCGTCGTAGCCGAACCATCGGTACATGGTGTCCAGCGGGCGGTGCGCGCCCACGATCATCGTGTCGACGGCGCGCTCATTGCAGATGACCAGCGCCGCCTTGAGGAGCGCCAGCACGGCCTGCGAGCGCAGCGGGTGCAGCGCCACCACCAGGCGCGAGCCCTCGGCGCAGCGGCCCAGCCGCGAGCGGTCGAGCAGCTCGAATTCGTCGAGCTCGAGCGGGTTGCCATCGCTCACGAGCACCCGCAGCGATCCAATCAACGCACCGTCAGACTTGTCGAAGGCAGCCAGCACCACGGCGTTGGTCGCCCGATCGAATGGATCCGCCATCGACGCGTGCCGCCCCTCGGGGCGGTGGCGCCCGTAGCCCGCGCGGCGCAGCGCCACGATCGCGGTCAACTCCTCGGCCGTGGCCACCGGGCGCACATTCACCGCCAACTCGGGCGTGTCAGTGTTGTTATTTGCCGAGTCACCACCGGCGAGCGAGCGGGCCGCGCTCAGCGGGGCCAGCAGCTTTCCCATCGACCTCATGGCGCTGTGTTTCCTTGCGAGTTCTTGTCGGTCGTTCGGACGATGCGTGCGGGTAAATTCGGTCAGGACCGCACCGGCGCAAGCCTGCCTCTAAGAAGCGGGCGTGTTAAGGCGTTCCAGCGGCTGCTATCGACCGCCTGTCGGTATGGTGCTTGCGCGCTGTAATAGTAAACAGGAATTGTTGCAGTGCGCGCAAGGGCTCCATACAACGCGACAAGACCTCATGGTGGGGCGAATCCCCCGGAAAGGACTTGCGCGCCAGCGCCTTGCGCTGCCCTTACCGTTGCTGGATACACAGCTTCGGACCGGTTCGATTTGGTATTCTTGCAACAGATTTCCCAAGAGATCCTGTAAATGCAAACCCAAAAGGCGTGCATGGCCCAGGTTATCGCCAAACGCTGACAGTCGATCTTTAAGCCTGACGCATGATGGGTAGCAAGCGATTTGTACCGATCGGCAGCATCTTTTTTCCGGTCTGGCATACGCCATACAGGCTGTACTGCGCGCGTGCATAGCGCCCGTAGACGTGAGCCATGATGCATGCGCTGTTCACCCTGCCCAACCTCCCACGGGACAAGCGCCATGCAATTGGCGCACCGATGCGCCCCAGCACAAACTGCACACGCCGGCGCCGCGCCGGCGTTGAGCACACGCTTTCGTTGCCGATGCCACAGGGCTTTCGCGCCGCCGCGCCGAACTCCGCCCAGGCCTTGGCGCCGCGCCCGGCATGCCGCCGACTACGGCCAGATCACGCACTCCGCCTATTGCGCCATCAGGGTTTCGCCTGCGGGCGGCCGCAGCACAGCTGCGAACAGGCATGGTGCGCGCAGATGGTGTGTGAATCGTGCGGACCTCACATGACCGTTGCCATTGTGGCCTTGCGATGCCCCTGAACAAGCCCGAGCAGTCCCGACACCGGCCGCCGTCGCTGTGGAGCCGCTGGTTGGCGCCGGCGCTATCACGCAGCGCAATGGCAATCTTCGGTGTGCGCAGCCGCGACTGGCTCGCCTGGCCGCTCGTTTTGGCTGCCGGCGTACTCGCCGGGCAGATCCTGTCGAGTCAGCCGCAGATGCAGGACGACATGGGCGAGCAATCGCTGCCGATCCGGGTGCTCCCGGCCGGCGAGCAGCGCCTGACCACGCCCGAGGCGGCGCTGGCTGAACTGGCCACGGTTGCTCCCCGCGACAGCGTGACGACGCAGCGCGTGGCGGGCGCCTTCTGGGTACTGGCGCAGATGCCGCTTCGCTCGCCACTCCTGCGCGAATCGGAGGTCCTGGTGTTCGGCAGCCGCCATGTGCGCGCCATCGAGCTCTGGCCGCTGGATGCGTCGGGCAGGCTGCTAGGCCCCCCGATCGGCAACGCCGATGCGCCCGGGGACGCAGGCGCGGCGGCCTCGAACGCGGTGACCCGTATGCCCAACGGGTTTGCGCTGCACTTGGCAGCGCTCCCGGTGCGCCCGTCGGCGGTGCTGGCCCGCGTGCACTCGGTTGGGTCGGCCACCCTCAGCACGAGTCACGAGGGTGCAGGCGCCTTTGAACGCAGGCTGCGCTTAGCCGAGCGCAACGCGGGCCTGCTGGCGGGCGCGTTCGCCACCCTAGCGCTGTTTGCTGGCGTAGTGGCCGTGCATGCCCGAAGCCGGGCCACAGCGCTCTTCGTACCGTATCTGTTGGCATCGTGGGCCATGACCGCGATGACCCTTGGGCATGACTACCTGGTGTTCGAGGAGTGGCCAGCACAGTGGATCGACGTGCTGACCAAAAAGCTGGTCTGCGCGATGTACCTGGCGACGTCGGTAATGCTGCTAGTAGTCGTGTTTCGCAAACCGCTCGTGCGAACGCGCAGGGCGCGCAGGATGCAGCGGTTGTTGACCGCATCGAAGGCGCTTGTGGTGGTGGCTGTTGCCGCGCCCGTGACGGTGTTCCTGCCGCTCTTCTACGTGCTGTCGGCGGTGGCTGTCGTGATGGCCTGCGAGGCCGTGGTGCGGGTGATGCGCCACACCCCCGACACCTACGTTCGGTGGTTCGGGGCAGCGCTGCTGGCACAGTTCGGCTCGATCTTTGCCGAGGGGCTGTACTTGGCCGGCGTATTGCCCAGGGTGCCGGGACTGTCGTTCGAGATCGGCGCCTTGGTCGGCGCATGCCTGATCGGGGCGGCGCTGGCCGAACGGCTCGGACAGGAGCGGCGCAGGCGCGAGCACGAGCAGGCGCGCGCCGAAGCGGCCGCGCTCCACTACCAGCACGTGTACGAGGCCGCCCCGGGCGGGATGCTGCGCTTCGATGCCGAGGGCGGCTTGATGGAGGTCAACCGGCGTGCGGCGCAGTGGCTCTCGATCGCCCCGCCGGCGCGGCCGGACTTCGCCGCGCTGTTCGGCGTGAAGGCCGCCGAGCGCGTGGAGCAGGCCCGCGCAGAGGGCCAGCACACCGTGTCATTCGAGGTGGAAGTGCAGGGTGCGCCGTCCAAGGGGGACCCCCGTGCTGCGCGCTCTCAACGCGGCGGGCGCGGCGTGACGTTGGCCGTGGAGGCCGTGATCGACCGCAGCGGCTCGTGCGAGGTGGCCATGTCGGACGTCACCGCTCGCGTGATGCTCACTGAAACGATGCGCGAAATGACCGTGCGCGACGCGCTCACCGGGTTGATGAACCGGCGCGGCCTGGAGGCGCGCTTTGCCCGGTTGCAGGACATGGCCCGCGCGAACGTGCCGGTGGCGCTGCTGCACGTCGACCTGGAGCGGTTCAAGCTGATCAATGCCGTCTTTGGGCACGCCGCCGGCGACTCGGTGCTGCGCGAAACGGCCGCGCGGCTCAAAGCCGCGGTGCCGCCCAACGCGGCCGTGGCCCGCCTGGGGGCCGACGAGTTCGCCGTGGTGCTGCCGGGCCAGCCGCTGGCCCAGGCGCGAGCGATCGCCGCGGGCATCGTGGCCGCGATCGCCAAGCCACGGATGCAGAGCGGCAACAAGAGTTTCGCGCTGGCCGCCAGCGTCGGGGCGGTCGAGCTGGGCGTGGACATGGCCGCGAAGGATGCGCTCGCGTTTGCCGACCGCGCCTGCCGGCAGGCCCGCAGCATGGGCCGCAACCAGGTGGTCGCTTGCGGGGCGCAGGACGGGTCGCTAGCGGCGTACCAAGAAGAGGTGCGGCTGGCCGATGCGCTGCGATCGGGCGAGATCGAGCCCGACCTGGTGCTGTACGCGCAGCCGCTCGTGCCGTTGAACGGGCGCGGCCGCGGCGCGCTGGAGATCCTGCTGCGGGTGCGTGACCCGAGCGGGCGCGACCTGGCTCCGGCCCGACTGCTGGCAGCGGCCGAGGGCAGCGGCGAGGCGGCCACGATCGACCGGATCGTGCTGGCGCGCACGCTCGAGCACCTTTCGCGGCACGCCGAGCACGCCGCAGCGCTCGACTTCGTGGCCGTGAACCTGTCCGGGGCCAGCCTGAACGACACGGGATTCCTGGGCGACGCGCAGCTGTTGCTGGACGCGCACCCGGTGGCCGCGCGCAGGCTATGCCTGGAGATCACCGAGAGCGTGGCGCTCTACGACGTGGACAACACGGCGCACTTCATCGACGCGATGGCGGCGCGCGGCGTGCGGGTGGCACTCGACGACTTCGGCGCCGGCTACACGTCGTTTCGCTACCTCAAAGACCTGCGGGCGCAGTTCGTGAAGATCGACGGGGCGTTTGTCCGCGATTTGACGGTGGAGCCCAAGCACCGGGTGCTCACGCAGACCATCACGCGGCTGGCGCACGAATTCGGCATGCAGGCGATCGCCGAGTGGGTCGAGGATGCGGCCACGGCCGAGGCGTTGACGGCCATGGGCGCGGACTACGGCCAGGGCTGGCACTACGCGCCGGCGCGCCCGCTCGCCCACTGGCTCACCAATCCGCTGCCGGTGGCCGCGCCTGCCGAGGCCGGGCGGGTTGTGTCGATCGACGCAGCGCGCGGACAAACGACCATGCGTTCGACCTAAGCCTTTTTTCGCCCATTCTGTTGACCGTCATCAACGACCCGCCTATCATCCGCCGCATCGACTGCCGCAATCCTGCGGCAAGCACAGCCGGCCATGGGCGGCGTGGGCGCGACCCGACCGGAGCGCTCGCAGCGTGCCCAGGTGCGGACAACAGGACCGAATGAACGTGACCACGACCACCACCAGCAGCACGAAGCAAAAACGCGCGACGCCGGCGGCGGCGTCCAAGAAAGCGGGCGCCACGAAGGCGCCGGCGTCCGCACCGCTGACCGCTATGGCGGCGAGCGTGAACGCCAAGCCGGCCACCAGCGCCAAGCGTGCACCGCTGCCTTCGCGATCGCCCATGCGGATCGTGCTGACCAGCGCCGACGAGTTCATCCGCGTCACGACGCAGATGCGCCTGGGGCAGACCGCATCTGACCTGGCCCGGCGCGTGCTCGTGGGCGGCGAGCGGCTGATGGACGTCGCCCGCAGCTACACCGAGTCGGGCGGGCTGGCCGCCAAGCAAGTCATCAGCCGTGCGGTGCTGAACTTCACGCGGATCTTCCTGCACAACGAGGAGCGCGGCGACGCGCTGGTGGAGGTGACGCTGGTGCTGCCGGTGCAGACCGCGATGGATCTCGTGGCGCTGCAGGACTTGCTGGTGAAGCAAGGCCCGGCCGGTGCGCGCGAGATGATGGAGCCGGTGCAGCGCGCGGCCAGCCGCGTTCTCAAGACTGCGCAGAACGGGCACTGAACGCGCAACTGCCGCGGCCGTGCGCGCAGCGCCCGCAGCCTGCCGGGTCGGTAGGGGCGCACCGCGAGGCCCGACGATGACTACCAGGCGCGCCACGGCAGGCGCGCGCAGCCCGAATGCGGCTGCGCCATCGGCCGAGGTGCGCCAGGTCGACCTGTTCGCGCCGATGGAGCAGGGCGGGGCGCTGGAGGGATTGCCGCTCGCACCGGCGCCGCTGCCCGATCCGGTCGTGGTGGCGTGCGCCGTGACGGCCGACTTGGCGGCGGTGCCGCTGCCCCGCCCGCCCTTGTCGACGCGCAGCCGTCGCGTGGCCGCCGCCCAGGGCGAGCGCCCGCGTGGGGCCGCCTTGGCCGAGGCCGAGGACAGCGCGCGGCTCGAATACGAGGACGCGCGTGCCGCCGGCATGCTGGGTTTCATGGACAGCACGCTGGTCCACGCCAGGCCGGCCAAGGGCTGGCCGCCCCGCCCGTGGACGAGGTGTGGAGAAGCGCCGACTGCCGCGCTTGCCCACCCCACGAGCGGGTTGCCCACCGCCAGGCGCTGCGCGCCCCTTCCGATTCTGGACAATGCAGGGAGCCACCCCGACGCGCGCCGGAACCATTGCCCGCCCGCCCACTGCCACAGCGAGCCATCCGGATGGACGACGACAGCACCGCCCCACCGCCCGCCGCCACGCCCGCCGCTCCCGCCGAACCACCGGCCGAGATCGCGCAGATCCTGCTGGCCAAGCAGGTGCTTGCCGAGGGCGCGCGGCTCTTGGCGCAAGGCACCCGCGTCGGGCTGGGCCTTGCGGTGTCGCTGGGGCAGGACTCGGCCGAGCTGATGCTGCGGGCGGCCTTCAAGCAGTGGGGGCTGCAAAGCGGCAAGAAGCCTTCGGAGATCATGTTTCACGACCTGCTGCGCGCGGTCGACGAGGCCTGCCGCGCGCGATCGGGGCAAGCGTTGCCGCGCATGCACAAGCTGGGCGAGCTCAACACGGCGCGCGTGAACTTTAAGCACTACGGGCTGGCGCTCGATGCCGACGACGCGCGCCGGCTGTTCGGCTACGCGGGCGACTTCTTCGACGCCGCCTGCCGCGAAGTGTTCGGGATTGACCCGGCCACGGTGTCGATGGCCGACCTGATCGCCGACCCGACCCTGCGCTGGCACCTGAAAGCCGCGCAGGCGTTGCTTGCGGCCGGCGACGCGAACGAGGCGCTCACCGAATGCGCCTGGGCCGAGCGGCTGATGAGGCAGGGGTTCAACCGCGTGCTGCCAGCGCTGGGCCAGCTGATCCGGCTGGACGGCCCGGACAGGTTGGAGCGCCAGGTCGGCTTGAACTTCGACATGCTGCTGCAGTTCACCCACCACATCCGGGGCGTATCGGTGTGCGCCTTCTACGGCATCGACCCGGAGGACTGGCGCGCCTTCCAGCGGCTCATTCCCAAGCTGCACGTGAGCCCCGCCGGAACCTCGCAAGTCGACCATCGGATGGTGGTCGCCCCGGACAAGCTGCCCAAGGCGGCGGCATTCTGCGTGGACTTCGCCATCGACATGGCGCTGGTGATCCAGGAGCGCAGCGGCTCGCCCCGGCTGCGCGCCGCCGGCTTGTGAGCGGCGGCGCGCTGGTCAGGCGCGATCCGGGCGGCGCTCGTCGGCCAGGGGCCACACCGACCGATGCGGCCAGGCCTTCCAGAACCAGCCGCGCCACAGCGTCCAGATCGAACGGTGTTCGGGCACCCCTGCGGCGGCCAGCACCGGGGCGAACGCGCGTGCGGCGGCCGGGCAGCGGTAGAACGGGATCCTCGGGAAGATATGGTGCACCAGGTGGCAGTCGCCGCTGCCTTGCAGGTAGAAGAACTGCGCGAGCCAGCCGCAGCGATAGTTCGTGCCCAGCCACAGCGGGTTGGACTCGTCCGCATCGGCGTGCTCGAGCACCGTGCGGCTCGCGTTGATGATGGGCGCCACGACCATCAGCGGCACCACGTACCCCAGCACCACCCGCAACGGGTCGAAAAACGCCGCCACCGCCGCCACGGCCGGAAACACCAGGCAGACCGTGGCGGCCAGCCTGCGCTCGCGCGCGGTCGCCCGGTTCGGGCTCGGGTGATCGAGGATCGGGGTCGAGCCGGGCGGGTCCCATCGCCCGCTCACCGCCCACTTGAAGCCCGGCAGCGTCATGTGCGCGAAGCGGCGAAAGCGCGTGGACAGCGCATTCTTGAATTGCTCGGTGTCGCGCTCGGTGTTGATGTGCGCGTGGTGCAGCTCGTGCCCGATGCGGTAGATCACCGCGTTCAGCGTGGTGACCCCCATCGAGGCCACGCCCGCCCACAGGCTGGCGCGCGCCCCGAAGCAGCGCCGATGCACGAACAGGTCATGCGTGACCAGCGCCAGGATCGTCATGAGCCAGCCAATGGTCATCACCAGCGCGGCGCGCACGCCCCAATGCAGATCGGGTAGCCCCACCGCCCATATACCGGCGGCAATGGCGGCAGGCGGCACCAGCGCGGCGGCCAGGTCCAGCGGCAGGCTTGCACGGTGCAGCTCAGCCAGTCGCTCGGCGCCGATGCCTTGGCGCACCCGGTCGCGGGCGATGGACAGCCGCGTGGGGGCGGCAGGGGAGGCGCTGCGGGGCAGGCAAGCGGGCGCCCGGGTGATCGACTCCCCGCCGCCGGGCAGCGGTGCGGCGTGCCCGTCGGGGACGAGGCGGGCGGGAGCGGTGGTCAGGGCCATGGGGCAGCTCTAGGTGCGGTCAGGGGGCAGGCTGGCCGCGCGCGCGCGTCTGACACCTCGCAGCGCACGGCCACCGGGGCGGGGGCGTTGCGTGGCACGCCCTTCTCGCGCGTCGAACCGTACCAGCGTGGCAGGTTAGGGGCAAGGGTGCATGGCACACCAGGGCAACAGAAATTGCCGGGCAGTGTCGTGAATAATTGTTGACTGTCTACGCCTAAAACGGTACTATCTGTGTTGTGCAGCGCCGCCCGCCTTGGCAGCGCCCGCCCAACCACCCGGAGCTACCGCCCGCCATGAACGCCATCACCGCCGCCGGTACCGTCGCGCTCGACGCCGCCATCACCGCCGCCGCCACCACGGACACCGACACCGCCGAGCAGCCCGAGCAGGTGCGCGCGGCCCACACCGTGCCGGTCGTCGCGGACACCGCCGCGCCGGTCGCCGACACCAGCCAGGACGACGAGGGCGGCAGCGACACCCCGCCCGAGGCCGACGAGCGCAAGGACGAGGACGAAGGGGAGGCCGCCGCCACCGCCCAGGTCGATGCCGGTGCCGGCGACGCGCAGGCGCAGGACGCCGCGAAAGCCCAGGTGCAGGCGCTGATCGCCCGCGTCACCGCCGCCGCGTCGCTCGGCCGCCCGATGGAAGTGGCCCGCGAGCGGATCGTGCCGAGTCCGACCAACCCCCGGCGCACCTTCGACGGGCTGGATGCGCTCGCCGCCACCGTCGCCGAGCACGGCATCATGCAGCCGCTCTTGGTGCGCCCGCACCCCACCCAAGGCGAGGGCTGGTACGAAATCGTGGCCGGCGAGCGCCGCTGGCGTGCTTCGGCCATCGCCAACCTGGACGTGCTGCCGGTGCTGGTGCGCGACTTGACCGACGCGCAAGCCGCGATGCTGCAAGCCATCGAGAACGTCCAGCGATCCGACCTCAACGCGATGGAGGAAGCCGCCGGCTACGAGCAGTTGCAGCACCGCGCGGCCGAGAACGGCCAGCCCCCGCTGTCGGTGGAGGAAATCGCGCGCCTGACGGGCAAGAAGTACCGCGACGTGCTGCGCTCGATCAAGCTGCTGGCGCTCAACGCGGCCGGACGCGCGGCGCTCCTGGGCGGCAAGATCAGCGCGGGCGTGGGGTTCCTCCTGGCCCGCGTGCCGGCGGCGGTGCAAGACGACGCCTTGAAGGCCGTCACTAACAGCTACGGCGGCCCAATCGGGGAAAGCGAAGCCGGGCGCATCCTGCGCGACCGCTTCATGACCGCGTTGAAGATCGCGGTGTTCGACACGACCGACCCGATGCTTGTGCCGGCGGCTGGCGCGTGCGGCCCGTGCCCCAAGCGCACCGGCAACGCGGGCGCGGACCTGTTCGGCGACGTGGACAGCGGGGCGGTCTGCACTGATACCGGGTGCTTCGCCACCAAGCGCCGCGCGCACTTCACGCAGCTTCGCAAGACGGCCGAGGCGAACGGCCAGCGCGTGATCGTGGGCGAGGCGGCGCGCGCGCTCAAACCGAAGCACTACGGCCCATTGAAGGGCTACGTGAAGCTGGACGACACCTGCTACGGGGTGGCGGGCTACAAGACCTACCGGCAGTTGCTCGGCAAGAAGGTTCGCGACGTGGTGCTGATCGAGAGCGGCGACGCACTGGAGGAATACCTGCCCGACGCCCAGGCACGCGAGCAGTTGGCCGCGCGCGGGCACAAGGTCGGCGCAAAGCTGGACAGCAGCACCAGCGAGGATCAACGCCAGAAGGAGCGCGTCGCCAAGCGCGAGACGAAGGTGCGCCGGGCCGCCTACGAGCGCATCCGCGCCGCCGACTACGCGCCCAACGGCGACGACATGCTGCGGCTGGCCGCGCACGGGCTGTGGAAGCGCAGCGACCACGAAACCGCCAAGGCGGTCGCCACGGTCTACGGCTGGTCGACGGACTACGAGAAGAAGCACGTCGAGGCCGCCAAGTGCATCGCCGCGATGGACGTGGCAGCGCTCGGGCGCTTCGTGCAGGCGCTGATGATCGAACCGGAGCTGCGCGTGTCGGCGTACCACGACACGCCAAGCAAGACCCTGGACGCCGCTGCCAAGATGGCCGGCGTGGACGTGGCCGCAATGCGCCGCGAAGCGCTGGCCGAGGCGACGGCCAAGGCCGCCAAGGCGGATGCCAAGAAGGCGGGCACGTTGCTAAAGGCGACGGTCACCGCGCCGGCAGCGGTAGCGGTGCCGGCCAAGGGCAAGGGCAAGGCCAGCGCCGCGCCCGTGGCGGCCACCCCGGCCACCCCGGCGAAGGCGGCCAAGGTCGCCAAGGTCAAGCCCGCCCCCGTCAAGCGTGCGGCCGGTGCCAAGGCCAAGGCGAGCGCCCCGGCTACCGCCGCGCCCGCGTCGGTTGACGCGGCCGACGTGACGCCGGCCTCGGCGTGGCCGTTCCCGCCCAAGGCGCTGCCGCCCGTCGTGGCGAGTGCGCCCGAGGCGCGGTCGGAGGCGACGCCCGAGCCGGTGGCGGTGCAGCCCGTCGATCCGGTCGAGGCGAGCGCCCCGGTCGTCGCCGCCATCGAGCGCGAGCCGGTGGCCGAAGCGCAGGCACCCGACGCCGACGAGTTCAGCCAGGACGGCATCGAGTCCGAGGCGTTCGCCCAGGCGGCCGACTTCGACGCCGATTCCGACGCCGGGTACACGGACGACCCCGAGCGCGACGACTGATCGACGCGCCGCCCCGAGTGCCGCGCCCTAGACCGCACGAATGGCGCGGCCCGCCGGGGCGCGGTGCGCTTGCCGCACCTGCCTGCCTGCCCGCCGCCTGCCCGCTACCCGAGTCGCCACCATGAATGCACTCTCAGCTCCGCTCGATGCCTGCGCCGGCCACGCCGCCGACCACCCGCCCACCGCCGACAACACCGCTGCCCGTGCCGATGCAGCCGGTGCGGCCTGCAGCCCCGCGCCGTCCGAGCTGCGCCGCTTCGTGGTGCGGGTCGAGGAGCGCCGCGAGCGCTTCCTGATCGCGCACGTGGACGCGGCCGACGCGCACGCGGCCTGCGAGGCGGCCGAGGCCCAGGCCCGTGCGATGGGCTGGCGCGCGGCGCAGCCGAACGACTGCGGCGCGGAGCGGCTGGTGTTCGTGACGGGCATCGTGACGGGCCGGCGGGGCGGCACCGTGGAAGTGCCGTGGTGCTTCGACCGGCTCGCGCGCCAGTTGGCCGCAGCCAAGGCGCCCGCGCAGCCCGGTGCGCTCACCGTGGCCGAGCGCCGCGCCGAGCTGGCCGCGCTGGCAGCCGCAGGCTTGACGCTCGCCGACTGCGTGGCGGTGTTCGGCGAGCCGGGTCAGCAGGCGGCGTGAGGTTGCGGCACAAGCGGTGACTGTAAGCGGCCTAACATTTACAATCGAGCCGTGCCGCTTCGATGCCCGGCCTCGACACCCGTCCTGGCTGCACCCCCCACCATTGCGGACGCAGCCCCTTCGCCATGAATCACCCCGCAACTGCAGCCACGCTCTTGCCGTTGGTGCGCGCCGCGTTCGATGCGCTGCTGGATCACGTGCACGAGTACGGCACCGCCGAAGGTGTGGCGCAGCGGGCCGAGGCGCTGCTGCGCGCCCTGGCCGATCGCGCGCCCGCCGCCAAGGCGCTGATCGCAGCGCTGGAGGGCGCGCAGCGCTCCGGCTGGGTGTTTCCGCAGCACGTCGAGGCGGCACTGGCCCAGGCGCGCGCCGGCACGCTGGCCCCGGTGGCGGTGCGGCTGCCGGTGGCGGCCGGGTCGCAGCACTCGGACGCCGATCTGATGCTGCGCCGGGTCGTCTACCTGCACCGGCGCGGCCGGCTCACCGACGATGTGATCGAGGACGCCAACAGGATCGCCACGCGCAACACCACGGCGCTCGATCCGCTGCGCAGCACGTCCGACGATGCGCCGACGCGGGCCGAGAACGAGCGCGCCGACAACCACGTGCTCCGGGCGAGCTGCGAGGCGCACAACGCGGGATGCGCGTCGGCGTGCGATGCGCTGCGCGCCGGCCCCGACCCGGGCAGCGGCGGGCTGTGCCTGGCCTACATGGGCCGAGGGCGCATCTGCCCGGACTTTCCCCGCCACGCCATGATCGATTTGCCCGCGCCGCACGGCGCCACCACCCAGGGGATGCCCCAATGAATCCGACCACGCAAGCCGCCCGTGCAGTGCAGACCTAGCGCGCCCGGACGCTCGCCGCCGGGGCGCTGGTCGTCATGGAAACAGGCCGCTACGAGCGAAGCGTCATGGGCTTGGTGCGCGCCGTGCGCGCGTTCGACCCGGCCGACGCCCTGGCGCGATTCAAGGACTCGCCCGAGTGCCCGGACGAGTTCTGCCTTAACCCCGGAAGGGCGCGACGAGCAGACGGCGTTCGTCTACTGGCTCGCCCTGTCGGGCTACATCGAAGTGCTCGCCTTCGACGTGCTCAACCTGGGCAACGAGGGCGGCGTCCTGGAGGTTCAGTGATGAATGAAGTCGTGACGATCGAGACCAGCGGCGCGGCACGCCAGCGCGCCGTGCCAGCGGGTGCGCCGGCCGCGCCCCCCAAGGCAGCCAACGCTGCCAGCGCGGCGAGAGAGCTGCGCGGCGCACTGGCCCGGCTGGTCGACCTCGCCCCGAAGAACGAGGACGAGGACGAGGAGCTGCACGCGGCCTTCGAGGAAGCGCGCCGGGTGCTGCGCGACACGGGAGCCCGAGGGACCTCAAAGCCATGAGCCGCCCACGCGAGATCGACACCGCGCTCGCGGGGCTGCAGACGGCCATCGACCGGGTGCTGGCCAAGGCCTTGCCGCTGTGGGCGCCTGGCCCGCCGCCCGAGGGGGTCGACACCGGGTGGCTGCTGGTGGAGATCGCCCGAGGCGATCAGGCACGCCGCGAGGCCTACTACCGGGTGATGCTGGGTGTGCGGGCGCCAACCACCGACACCGAATCCGGGGTGGAAGTGGTGACCTGGCACGAAGCGGTCGACGCCGAAGGATCCAAGCCCGGCGAGCCGGTCGACGGCATCGTGGTCGCATGGATGCCGCACTTCGTCCCGACCATGCCCTCGCGCAGCCAGATCGCCGCGCTGGTGGCGGACGACAAGGACGAGGAGTAGGGCGTGGCGCTCGACGTGTCGCACAGCGCGTTCAGCGGGGCCTACAGCAGCTTGCGACGACTGTGCCGGTGCGTGGCCGAGGCTACCGGCGGGCGCATCCCCCACGGCGGCGCGGTGCAGTGGGGTGAAGGTTTCGGGCCGGCCACGCACCCGGGCCTTGATGCCTTGCTCGTGTGGCTCAATCTGGTTGGCTGGATCAAGGCGCAGCGCTGCGCGCTGGTGGCCGACGAGTTGAGCGCGCTGCTCCCCCGCATCGAGGCGATGCGATAGACCGACAGCGGCGACGTCGGCGCGCGCGTCCCGGTGGCCGATCTCGTCCGCCAGCTTGTCGAGGGCTGCCGGCGTGCGGCGGCGGGCGAGCCGCTGCTGTTCCGCTGATATTCGCGCCTTGCTCGTGACCCACCCGAGGACCTGCCGCGCCATGGCCGAGAAAGAAGCCATGCGAGCCGCCTACGCTCACGGGGCCGTCGACTACGCACCCGCCCCGCAGCGCGCGGTCGTCGGCGTGTCGCTCACCTTCGAGTAACTGCATGCCTTTGCGCGCACGCTGGCCAGCGGCGAAGCCGCGCCCAGCGTGCAGCCCGCGCTGGCCCCGAGCGAGGCGCACGCCATGCTGCAGCGCGTGCTGCGCGCGCCCAAAGGCAGCGGGCCGCCGTCGGACCTCGTGCACCAGGCGCATCGGGTGGCGTTCGGCAGCTCGAACCCCATGGACGAGGCCGCAGGCCCCGGGCAGGCCGGGTGGCGCTGCCCCGAGGCGTTGCTGCCCGACGGCCCGACGTGCCCGCGGTGCGGTGGCGAACGTGCTGCGTCGGGCGCAGGCGGCGGGTCGTGGGTGCATGGCCAGGCTGAGGCGATCTGCGGGCGGCCCACGTCGACCGACGCCGCGCCCCGGTAGGGCGACCAAGGCCAGGCCGAGCCAACGCTGGCGGGCCGTTGGCTGCGCTTTGCGCCCGGCGCGGGCGTGAGAATTCGCACGGTTTTTGGAGAGGTTGGCCGGGCGGGCGCTGCACTCGGATGGGTGGCGTCGCGCACAACTTGCGGTGTGACGATCTTTACGCGTGAATCCAGCCGACGTGCCGCAGCATACCGGCATAGCAAAACCATCGGACGAGATCTGTCGGGGGCTCTACCTTAACGGCGCAAGGTGCCTGCCGGCTGACAGCAGTAAGCCACCGACTGGCCACATGCGCTTGCCAAGCGCTGACATTTACGCATCATCGGTGCCGCCCGCACGGCGCGGGCGGGCGTTGGACGGGTTCACCGGAGCAGCCCCAAAGTTTCCAGTGTGACGCGACCGGCCAACGACAAGGCAATCCAGGGCACACATGACGACAGGCGCGTTCGCGTCCTTCAGCTTCGACCCGCCGACCTTCTTTGCAGGCATGGCGTTCTATGGCGCCGTGTTCGCGGCGATGGCGTGGGCGATGGCCCGACGCCTGCCCGCCACGATCCGCGGCATGGGCGACGCGGCCGTGGCGCTGGCCTGCCTGTCGATCACTTTCGCGGTGCTGCTGTGGAGCGCCATCAGGCCGGGCGACTGGTCTACGACGCTCGTCGAGCGGCTCACCACGAATTCACTGATGCAGTGCCTCGTGATCACGTGCGCAAGCTCGCTTTACAAGCTCACGGATCGGGCGGTGCCGTGGCGGTGGATGGGGCCGCTCGCGGTCCTAGGCCTAGTGTGCGGTGTGGTGTTCACCTTCGTCATCCCGCACGAAGTCGTCCAGCGTGCCACGGCCAGCCTTGTCGTGACCGCCTGCCTGGGGTTCGCGGCTTGGGGGGCGGCGCCTTCGCGGCACCAGGTGCGCGGGCGCGCGGCGCGCTACTTCACGATGTTCGGCTTGGGCGGCGTGGTGGTCGTGATGCTCTTGCGCATGGTGTTCGTGGTGACCGGCTCGCAGTCCACCGAAATGGGCCACGCCAGCCCGATCCAGTTGCTGGTGTTCGCCGGAATCGTGTTCGGGCTGGTGACCATGATCTTGGGATCGACGCTCATCTCGAGCGAGCGCGTGGCCGAGGAGATCGAGCGGATGGGAATGATCGACCCGCTCACTGAGCTTTACAACCGGGGGGCGTTTCTGGCGCTGGCGCGCGCCAAGCTGGACGCGCAGGCCAAGTCGGCCGCGCCGGGCGGCGCGCATCGCGCCGGACTCTTGATGCTCGACATCGACCACTTCAAGCGCATCAACGACACCTTCGGACACGACGCGGGCGATCGGGCTATCCAGGCCTGCGCCGAGCTGGTGAAGGACGCCGCCGGCGCGGGCAGCCTGGTGGCGCGCTACGGAGGGGAGGAGTTCGTGGTCTACCTGCCCAACGCCACCGGCGCGCAGCTTGCCGCGTTGGGCGAAACGATCCGCGCCCGCGCAGCGGCCGCAGCAGAGGCCGCGCGTGCCGGGCAGCTCGATCAGGCGCACGGCGCAGGTCGCACGGCCGAGGCCGCACCGGTCTTTACTGTGAGCGTGGGGGGCACACTACTGCAGGTGCCGCCCGGTCAACTGGCCACGGCGATCGAGCGGGCCGACGCGGCGCTGTACGAAGCCAAGCGTGCCGGCCGCGACCAGGTGCGCCTAGACAGCGACAAGGCGGACGACCTTACGCCGCCGGCCGGCACCGCAGCGGGCAAGGCGCCTGCGTTGCAGCCCGCAGCGTCTGCCACCGCCGCCGTGCCGGGAGCGCGTCTTGGCGAGTAGAACCGTTGAGTGCGCTTCCCTGGCCGTGCGCTTGTCACCGGTATTCGCCGGCCATAACCCCCCGCACTGAGCCCGCCGTCCCATGAATGCCGTATTCGCCATGTTCCATGTGCCCACCTTCCTGGTGGTGATGGCCGGCATCGGGTTGCTGTCGGCGACGCTCATCTACTCGCTGGCGCGCAGCTACCCGTCCACAATCCGCGGGCTGCACGAGCAGGCCGCCGCCTTCGCGATCATTGCGGCGTGCCAGGTGCTGCTGGCCGTGCGCGGGCCGCTGCCCCCGATGTGGCTCGTGTGGCTGCCCAACGTATTGCAGTGCGTGGCCGTGTCGCTGGTGGCGGCGGCGATGCTGCGCTTTCACGGCCGGCGCCGAAGGCGGCCGGCGCTGGTGGCGCTGTGCGTGGTCAATGCCGCGCTGGCCGCGTTCGCGGTGTCGCACCCGGAGCATTCACGGCTGGCGTGGGGCGGGGTGGCGTTTTGCGTGGGGATCGGCGCGATGTGGGCTGCGGTCGGTGCCACGGCACGCCCGGTGCGCTCGACGAGCTTTGGCGCCTGGACCGTGACGCTGGGCATGAGCGTGCTGGGCACCGTATGCCTGATGCGGGCGGGCTCGATCTTCATGGGCGCCGAGGCGGCCGCGGCGCCGGCGCGCGCAGGGACGATCGCGTTCATGTTCATCAACGCGCTGGCGATGTGTGCGACGTGTCTGGGCACGGCGCTGATGGCCAGCGAACGGCTTTCCGAAGAGCTTCGGGACATTGCCGACCGCGACGCCTTAACGGGGGTGTGCAACCGGCGGGCCTTTTTCGCCGAGGCGCAGCGCCGTGCGGCCGGATTGTCACTGCACGGCGGCGCATGCAGGCGCGGGGCCGGCCCGGCCGCGGCCTGGGGGGTGGCCACGCGCCGAGACCGCGAGGTAGCCGCAGACGGCTTCGTGCCTTCGGCCAGGCTGGGGATCGTGCAGATCGACCTCGACCACTTCAAGCGGTTGAACGACACGCACGGGCACCCGATCGGGGACAAGGCGCTGGCGGCGATGGGGCGGTTGCTGGCCAACAGCCTGCACGCGAACGACATCGCGGGGCGCCTGGGCGGGGAGGAGTTCGCCGCGCTGATCGCCGAGCCGAGCAACGAGGCGCTGCTGGCCGTGGGCGATCGGATCCTGCGGGCGGCGCGCACCACAGGCCCGGACACCACCGACTGTCCGGCCTTCACGGTGAGCGTGGGGCTCGCGCTGGGTGCGCCTGGCGAATCGCTCAAGGACTGCATGGTGCGGGCCGACCGGGCGATGTACGCGGCCAAGCACGCCGGGCGCGATCGCATGGTGCTGGCCGAGCCGCACCAGGCACACGACCACGAGGCGGCCGCCGGCGCGCCCGCGGTGGCCCCGCTGATGAGCGCGGCGCCGGCGCTGTGACCTAGCCGGCCGCTGACTGCGGGGAGGCGGCGCGGGCCTTGCGGACCACGCGCAGGTCCGGGTGCTGGCCGGCGCGCAGCAGGAACAGCTCCCAGCGGGCCGGGTCGATCGTTCGGATACCGGCCTCGTATTCGGTCCACCGCTCGCGGCTTCCCAGGTGCACGAGCTGGGCGGCCTGTGCTTGCGTGAGGCCGGCGGCCACGCGCGCCGCGCGCACCGCCTCGGCATCGTGGCGGGGCAGGGCGGTCGGTGGCGCGGCCGACCCTGCGGGCGGGAAGCGAGACGGGCGGACCGGGCGGCCAGCGGGGCGGGCCGGGGTTGCGGAGCGGGGCGGCATCGAGGTTGGCCGGCAGGCGAATCGTTGAGGGGTGTGTAGAGGACGCCCGCCGACGTCGCCAGCCCCCGCTCCGATCGAGCAGTCGACCGGGCGGGGGCGGCGAGCCGATCAGGCCGCGTTCACCAGCTCCAGCGCCCGCGTCGGGGTCAGCAGCGCCAGCGCCTGCGACTTGAGCCGATCGCTGTCGCCGAACCACGTGCTGGTCATGCGCGAGTCGGGCGTGCGGCCGCGCTCGTGATCGCACCACTGCGTCACCGCGTTGAGCATGGCCCAGCGGTTGGCCGGGCCGGCAAGGTCGGCGCCGATCTGCTTCCCGTCGAAGAGATCCATCACCCGCTTGTAGGCGCGCGTGCTGCGCACGGCTTCCTCGCGGTTCGTCACCTTGGCGCTCACGAACTGGCCTTCGCGCAGCATCGGCGAGAGCAGCGTCTGCAGGAAAGCGTCGGCGTGCGACTCGCGCATTTCGACTTGCGCCAGGATGCGCGACTGCACCAGGAAGCGCTCGAAGGAGTTGGCCACGATGCCCAGCTGCAGGCGGACCTTTTCGGGCTCGAAGCTGGCGATGTGCGGCACGCGCACGGCCTGCACCACCGCGCCCTCGGTCTTGTCGACTTCGGTGGCTTGCTCTTCGCGACCGGCCTGCGGCACCGACATGCTGATGGTGTTGTTGCAGACCACGCGGATCACGGTGAACTTGGCGATCGTCGCCATCGTGGCGTCGTAGCTGGTGGCAAACAGCACGTAGGGACGGATCGTGTCGTGCCCGACCACCGGGGCGCCGTCATGCACGCGGGCCAGTGCCCACACGCGCTTGCCGCCGGACAGCGCGCCCATCGTTTCGATCGTGAACCCGCCGATGGCGCAGATGTCGGCGATGAACTTGACGACCTCGGACGGCTGCACGGCCTTGTACTTCTCCGTGACCATCGACAGGAGCGCGCCCGTGTCGCTGCGGTAGAGCGGAACCATGCCAGTGGCGCGCATCAGCGGCGCGTCGTCGCAGTCGGCAGAGTAGTAGGCGCGGCCGGTCAGCACGTCGTAGCCCAGGCCGGCCTTTCCCGTGATGGTCTCGATGCTGTCGCCCGGCTCGATCCGGTGGCCCAGCGTGTGCCAGGGCACGTCGCCCGCGTAGGCGATGGCGGCCTTGCCGGTGGACTCGTCGATCATGTGGCTCATGGTGCGGCTTCCTTCGGGAAAATCATCCACCCCGAAACCCCGGGGCCGGGTCGGTGCGATCACTGCCACCGAAACCATAGTATAAGGTACGCAATGCGTACTTGCAAATGCTTTTGATCACCGGGTCGAAAGTGGCGAGGAACACCCGCAATCGCCCGGCCAGCAACGAACTATGGCGTTGACTGTAAACGCCTAAACTGTTACGATGATCCTCATGGTGGCGGGGCGCTCGTTGCGCCTGCGAACCCACCCGCCGCCGCACCGCCGGCCCCCCGCACGAACAATGAGGCGCAGCGCCCGCACCATGAATCCCGTGCTCGACTTGATGGCCGCGGCCAGCGCCCCCGACAGCCCCTTGACGCCGCAGCAGCGGCTCGTGTTCGCGGAGTACCTGACAGGGGCCTCGGACGCCGAGATCAGCGCGCGGCTGTCCCTGCAGTTGGGCACGGTCAAGGCGCATCTGCAGGCGGCCCGCGCGCGGTTGAACGACACCGTGCCGCGCAGGTTGATCCGCGCGGCGGCGCGCGCGGCGCGCGGCGAGGGCGGGGCTGCGCCGGCTACTGCGCTCTATGCGGCAGAGCCCTTGGCGGCGGGCATGGCTTCGGCGCGGCGCGGGGCACGCGCGGCAATGCGAGGCGGGGCACCAACACTGCCGGTTGCGCCCGTGGTGCTTGCGCCCGCGCCCATCGACCTCGACGCCCGCGTCTTGGCGGTGCTGGTGCTTACGGGCCACGTGGCCGCCCATACCGTGCAGGCGTTGCGTGCCGCCCTTGCCGACCCGGCGGCAACAGCCGAAAGCGCGGAGCCCGAGCCTGGGGCGGCACCGGGCGGACTCGCGCTGCGCGTGGTGTCGTGACGGGGAGCGTCGGGCAGACACGACCCGGCCCGGTCGCGCTGGACGGTTTATTCTCGCGGTCGGCCAATCTTGGCTAGTACCTGCGCGCCGTTTGGCCGCATGAAGGCCGACAGATGGCACCGTCACCGCTGCCGAGCGTTACGACTTCGAGTACGTCGCGCGCCAAGCGCAGGCCGGCGGGTCGTCCGGTGGCGGGCTGTCCTGATACGAGCAGCCTCACGAAGCGCCACGCAGCTACCTCTTCCGCATCCGCACACCTTCGCCTGCCGATGAATACCTCCCGCTATGCGTGCCCCAAGTGCGGCGCGACAAGAACCCAGCGCTGCCAAGTCGCCTACGAGCAATCGAGCACCGTGGGCGACCACTCGGACAGCGAACGGCTGTTCGCCAGCAGGGTCGCCCCGCCCCGGATGCCAAGCTGGATCTTCCCGGCAATCGCTCTGGCAGTGGGCCTCTACCAGCTTCTGGACGCCCGGGACCTCATCGGCGCGATCTTCTTCCTGGGCCTCGCCGGTTTGCTAACCCTGCGATGGCGCGCCCGCCGCCCGAAGTACTTGGCCGACATGGCGCTCTACCCGAGCCTGTGGGTGTGCCTGGCCTGCGGGCATATCTTCAAGCCCGACTGATCGAGGGCCTGGCGGCCCAGCGGGCCGAGCCGCCATGACCGGGCACTAGATGGGGCTGGAATCCACCTTCCGCACGCCTGCCCATTCAGCGGCTACCATCGCGCCCCCGGCAGTACGCAACAGATGCGCGGGCGCACCGGCCAGCGACCCTCACCGACCGACCCACTCAATGACTCACGCCACGACCGCCCGAGCCCGCCCCACCAAGCCGCTGCGACGTGAAATGCCCACCCGCACGCCCATCGCCGCTGCACTTGCCGCAATGGCCTGCGCGGCCACGCTGGCCGGCTGCGCGAGCGACGATGACGCCCCGGCGACGCCACCCGCCCAGCAAACCCGAATCGAGCGCAACGCCGACACGGGCCTGGTGCATGTGACCGCGCCCACCCAGGCCGCACTCGGCGCGGGCCTTGGCTACGCCTACGCGGGCGATCGGTTCTGCACCGTGGCCGAGCACCTCGTGACGCTGCGCGGCGAGCGAAGCCGCCATTTCGGTCCCGAGGCACAGGTGGCGCTCGAAGTCACCACCCGCTTCGTGCCCAACCTGCAGAGCGATCTCTTCCACCGCTTCTACATGCCGGTGGAGGCCGCCCGCGCGATGCTCGACGGCAACGACGCCGAAAGCCGCTCTGCGCTCGAAGGCTGGGTAGCCGGCATGAACCGCTGGCGCACCGAGCAACTCGAGCGCGCCGGCGGCGCGGCCGCGCTGTGCGGGGGCGCTTCATGGGCAGCGCGCGAGATCACCCGCGACGACGTGGCCCTCATCATGTTCGACCTGGCGGTGCTGGCCAGCGGGTCGGCGTTCGTACCCTCGATCGTGGGCGCGCAGCCGCCGGCACCGCCCGCGTCGAGCGCGCCGGCGGGCGCCACGCCCCAGGCGCAGCCCAGCGCGGGCGATGCCCGCGTGCTAGCCGCCACGGACGCGAAGATCGCCGCCGAGCTGCGCCGGCTGGACGCCACCGCGGTCGCAGCGGCCGCGCCCACGGCCAGCAACGCGTGGGCCTTCGGGCGCGATCGCGTGGAGGGCGGCGGGGCCATCCTCTTCGGCAACCCACATTTCCCCTTCACCGGGGCGGCCCGGTTCTATCAGGTGCGCCTTACGGTCCCCGGTCAGATGGATGTGGCGGGCGCCGCGATCTCCGGGCTGCCCGTGGTGAGCATCGGCTACAACAGCCGCGTGTCGTGGACGCATACGGTTTCGGCGGCGCGCCGCTTCACCCTGCACGAGCTCGCGCTGGTGCCGGGCAACCCGACGGCCTACCTGGTCGACGGCCAGCAGCGCGCCATGACCCCTACCGACGTCACTGTGGACGTGCGGCAACCCGACGGGTCGATCGGCACCGTGACGCGGCGATTCTGGAGGAGCGAGTTCGGCCCGATGTTCGTACTGCCCGCCGCAGGCCTGGCCTGGGGGACGCAGCGCGCCTACGCGTTCGGCGACGTGGCGCCCACCAACACCCGCATGCTGCGCGTGTGGCGCCGCATGGCGGGCGCGGGGAGCGTGCGCGAGCTGCGCGACGTGCTCGCCCAGGAGCTCGCGCTGCCGTGGGTCAACACCATCGCCGCGGACACCACGGGCGAAGTGCTCTACGCCGACCTCACGACCGTTCCCAACGTGGAGGCGGCCGACTTCACCCGGTGCGCGCCCAGCCCGCAGGCCGCGGCGCTGCTGCGCGCGGCGCATCTGCCGGTGCTGGACGGATCTCGGGCAGCGTGTCGCTGGCAGGTGGACGCGAGCACGCCCACTCCGGGGCTGATGCCGGCCGCGCGGCTGCCGGTGCTGATCCGAACGGACTTCGTGCAGAACAGCAACGACAGCTACTGGCTCACGAACCCGGCCCACAGCTGGGAGGCGCTGTCGCCGATGCTTGGACTGCCCGGCACGCCGCAGCGGCCGCGCACGCGCGCGGGCCTGGCGCTGATCGAGGCGCGTGCGGCCGGCACCGATGGGCTGCCCGGGACGCGCTTCACGCCGGCCACTGTGCTTGCCCGCTGGAGCGCGAGCGAGGCCTTCATGGCGCAGGTGGTCGTCGACGACCTGGTGGCGCTCTGCACGGCCACGCCGGCGGTCACGCTGGCCAGCGGCGCGCGCGTGGACCTGGCGCCGGCGTGCGCGGCGCTTTCGGCCTGGGACCGGCGCGCGCTGCCCGATTCGCGCGGCGCGCACCTGTTCCGCGAGTTCTGGCGCACCGCCAGCCAGATTCCGGGCGTGCATGCGGTAGCGTTCTCGCCGTCGGACCCGATCCGCACGCCGCGTGGCCTGAATGTGGCCGATGCCCGGGTGCGTGAGGCGCTTTTGGGGCAGCTTGGCGCCGTGGTCGCGCGGTTCGCGGCCAATGGGATCGCGGTCGATGCGCCACTCGGGACGCTGCAGGCCATCACCCGCGCAGGCGTGCGGGTGGCCATCCCGGGCTGCGACGAGCACGAAGGCTGTCTGAACAAGATCCAGTCGCGCCCGTACGCGCAGGGCGCGGCGCTCGACCCGTACCTTGGGACGAGCTGGGTGCAGTTGGTAGAGTTGAACGGGGCCGGCGTTGCCGCGCAGGGGGTGCTGACTTACGGGCAGTCCGACGGCGCGGGCACGGCGGCCGACCTCGAGCAGCTGCGGCTGTTTGCGCGCGGTGCGCTGGCGCCGCTGCCCGCCTTGACGGAGAACATGCGATGAGCCAAGCCCTCTTTCCCCCGACTCCGGCCCGCGCGCGGGCGGGCACCATCGCGCAGCGCCTGCGCGTGGCGCAGCCCGTGCTGCTGGCCCCCGATGCGGCCTGCGGCTGGGCGTGCGTGGCCGGGCACCGGCGCCTGGCGATCGAGCGGCGCAGCGCGCAACCGCGCCGGCGCGCAGCCCGAATCCGGCGCAGCAGCCTACGGGCGCGACGCCCGGCCCGTTGAGACGCGATCAGGACCGCAGGAGGACGCCGCCATGGGACGCCCATCGACGCTCGCCGGCGCGCTCACCGCGCGCCAGCTCGCCGCCGCACTGGCCGCGTTTCCGCGCTTGAGCGAGCACGGACGCGATGCCGCGCACCGCGTGCTGGTGGCCGGCGACGCCCCGCGACAGGTGGCCGAGGACATCGGCGTGAGCCTGCAGATGGTGTCGCGCTGGGTCCGCCAGGTGTACGCGCAGCACTGCCCGCCGGGCTGGGAGCGGCGCGTGGTCGTCTTGCCGCCCACGTTGATGAAGGAGGTAGAACGCATGGAGCAGCAGGCGCGCACGGCCTTTGCACAAGCCGAAGAGATCGCGGACGCACCGACCGCGGCTCGCGGGCGGCCGACGCGGCCGAGCGCCCGGCCCGCCGCACAGCGCGTAGCCAAGGCGGGCGGCCACGCGTCGGCGCGCAAGAGCGCCCGGTGATCGACGGCCCGAGCAGCACACAGGACGGCGCACCAGGTGGCGCGAGCACGCATCGGCTGTACGCGCGCTACGACAAGCAGCGCGTCAGCCACAAGACCACCACCGAGAGCGAGGCGGTTGCCGCGTTCGCGTGGGCCGAGCTGCAGGCGCAGGCCGCGCAGCTTGCCGCCGGCGGCGCCGTCGGGATCGCGTGGACCGAGAACGGACGCCAGCGCGCCTACAAGCCCTTGTCCAGCGAGGGCGGTACGCCGTGAGCGGGGCGGGCGGGCCCGGGGGCGGCTTGCAGCCGCGCGAGCGCGAAGCCATCGAACGACTGATCGGACATGCCCAGCGCGACAGCGGCCAGTCGCGCCGCGTGGCGAACTTCCTTCTGGCCTGGTGGAATGCGCGCGAGTGCGGCGGGTTCGACCTGACGGACCTGTGTGGGGCTGGACGACGCGATCGCCGCGGACTGCATCGCGGTGTTCGCCTTCATCGCCAGGACCAACCACTACCCGGACGCGCTCGGCTACGGTCGGGTGTTCGAGGATCTCGTGAGGCAGTGGCGGGCGCGTGAGCGCACCGCCTAGCCCGCGCGACTAGCGCTGCGGCCCGTCGTGCCTGCCCGGAGCGGGCACCACGAAGGAGAGCACCACCGGCTCGCTGTTGTCCATCGTGCGGCCCACGGCACGCCAGGTGCCGGCGGCCACGCCAACGTCCAGGCCGAGCCTCACGTCGGCCTCCTCGCCGTCCTCGGGCTCGCGCCCCAGCGTTGCCTGCGTGCCGGCCACCGCCAGCAGGGCGAACGCGGCCAGCCCGGCATCGTGCTCTCATCGATCTCGCTGCCGTCATCGTCCCGGATGGTGACCATGGCGAGCACGCCGCCTTTGGGCCGGTGCCAACCCCTTGCGTCATCGTCGCTGTAGCGCAGGAATATGTCGGCGGCGTGCTGGGTCCTGTGCGCGATGTTGAACTGCAGCGCAACCATCACAGACTTGACCCCGCCGGCAGTCAGCGCCGTGCACACCGCCGCCGCGTTGGCTTGAGCCACGCGCGGGCTCCAGGCAGAACGTAGCGGGGCAGGCGCGGTCGCGGGTGGTCAGGTCCGCGTGACTGCGGCGCGGTGCGTGGCCAGCGCCGCCAGCGCAGTGCGGTTGATGCAATCGGCGCGCGAACCGAAAGTCGCAGCTAGCACCTCCAGGCACGACGCCGCAATCACCGGGTCCCGGTCCATCGCCTCGGCGGCGGCACGGCGGAGCCAGTGCGGCGTGTCGAACCGGGACAGCAGCGCGGCCAGCTCGGACTCGCGGGCGGAGTCCAGGTATTGCGGGATCGGCGACATCATGGCGGCAACCTTGCTCGTAGAAAGAGGTAATGGGCGGGACAGGTAAGCAAACGCCGAAGAAGGGCGCGGATCCGGATCGAGCGGCACCGGACGATCAGGCCACCCTGATCGCCCGGACGCCAGAGGCGTGACGGTGTGCGCACGCAGCTCGTTTGACGCGTGCGATGGCGTGCAACGGGCTGGCCAGCCGACGAGCCCGAACACGTGCGATGGCGTGCAAGCTGCTCAGGCGCAACCCCCCGGCCGCAACACGTGCGATGGCGTGCAGCGTCTCGAGCCCCCGGCTGGCCCGGCGAAACACGTGCGATGGCGTGCACCACTGCGCCTTGCAGCGATCGCCGTGCCACCTGATTTGAACACGTGCGATGGCGTGCAGCGCCTTGGGGGCCCGATGGAAGCGATCAGGACACGTGCGATGGCGTGCAGCCACGGAAGGCCCGGCCGAGGCCGCCCGGACACGTGCGATGGCGTGGATTGACACGTGCTTTGACGTGCGAACACGTGCGATGGCGTGGAAAGACTCGTGCGATGACGTGAAATCTCGCGTGCGATGGCGTGTCGACGCGATCGAATTTCTGATTTTGAATCAGCATGTTAAGGTGGTAATTCACAACCCGCTAATCCTTACCTAATCTCTATCTAACCAGGCGCGCGGGCGCCAACGCGCAAGGCCCTGCAAGCCGGAGCGCCGCCGTCGGGGCGTCGCAAGACGCCGCCCGTACCGCCTGCGCGCTGCACGCCATCGCACGTGATCCGACCCTTGCCCGGTTACGCGGGTTCGGCGATCCTCGCAGGACGATGAGCAATCTGACTCCCGCCCAGCGCCTGCGCCAAATCCAAGCCAAGCATCAGGGCGCGAGCGCGCTGCAGGTGCCGCTGTGGCCCGTCCAGGTGCGGCCGCTGCCCAACACGGCCGCCCGCGGGGCGCTCTTCACCGCGGCGAACAAGCGAGAGCCACGGCTGCAGCACCGCAAGCAGCTAGTGGCCACAACGGCGCAGGCGCGCATCTTCCACACCGGCGAGGAGCTGCGCCAGTTCGATCAAACCGTGTGGCTGCAACTCGTGCACCAGGCGCGAAGCGCGCCGCTGGGCAGCGAGGTCGAATCGAGCTTCTACGCGGTGCTGACCAGCATGGGACTGTCCACCGGGGGGCGCGATAGCGCGCGCGTGCGCCACGCGATCGACCGCATGGTGGAGGCCACGCTGTGGGTGTACCGGCGCCAGGACAGCGAAATCGCCAGCAGCGGCTGGACCGTGGAAGCGCCCGCCGACGATCCGCAGGAAGATCGCATTCCGGCCTACTTCAACGGTCGGCTCGTGGCGACGTTCCGCACCGACGGCGGACGCTCGGGCGCGGCGAGCTTCTTCTATAGCCTGGACCCGAAAATCGTGCGCCTCTTCGGTGTCGAGGACTACAGCCTGGTGGAATGGGAGCAGCGGTTGAAGCTGTCGCCGCTGGCGCAATGGGCACACAGCTTTTACCACTCCCACGCCCGGCCGGTGCCGTATGCGCTGGCCACCCTCTTAGCGCTGTCGGGCACGCGCGCCGTGCAGCGCAGCTTTCGCACGTCGTTCACCAACGCGCTCGAGCAGTTGAAGGACGTCGGATTCCTGGCCGACTACGACATCCGCGACGGCTTAGTGCACGTGGCACGGGCTGCGCGTCAAGGGTGACGACTGCGCGGCCCTATACGCGCGATATCCGTCCAGCCCTGGGCAGGCACTCCCAGGCGCTCACCACCCGGCAAGTTTCACAACACAACCTCATGCCACCGTGCGCCGAACAACAAACGCCGGTACTGCCCCCACGTGTTGACTCCAAAATAGGGATGCCATCGCAGGCAACGGTTTGCCGGGGCAGATTTGGCCTGGCACTGCATCACCCTTCCTACTAGGCAGCTCGGGACGGCACCTCTGATCTCAAGCACCTTACGGCCAGCAGCCAGCCGCAACCACTTGGACGACCCGCACGGACCATGAGTAGCTTCAGTGAGGACTACGCGCTGGGCGCGATGATGGGCGCCGAACGGCGCGCGCAACATTGGGAGGAGATCGCCACCGAGCTTCGCCGGAGATTGGCCGGGACCAAGGAAACACTGTGCGAGGTCGGCGCCGAGCGCGATGGCTACTTTCGGCTGTCGCAAGAGCTCGTGCGCGAGATCAAGGGCGAGGCGCCCAAGCGGCTTTCGCTGCCAGGTTCCAAAGCCGAGCGCGACGCGCTGCTGCTGGCCGAGATCCAGGAACGCGAGCCGGAGTGGCGGCGCGCCAACGGCCTTCCGATGCGTAGGGGGTAGGCTGGTTAGGCGCGGCGACGCGCAGGTGGCAAGGCTCGCCGCCGCGCCTCTAGTCCGCTGGGGCGAGCGCCGAGTTCAAGAAAGGCGGGCCGCCGTTTCAAGCCGCCGCGCGCAGCGGCGCGGGCTCGCTGCGGGCCGCCAGCTCCATCTGCCAGCCGAACAGGTCGCCCTGCAGGACTAGCGCGGCAACCCCTGCGCGGCTGGCGTCGCGGCGCGCGCTTCGGGTGCGGGCGGCCGGGTCGGGCTCGCTGCTGGCCGGTGCCTGCATCACGTCGCAAAGCCCGGTGCACATGCGCGCCTCGCGCTCCTCCCAGCCCCGGCCAATGTACAGGCGCTGCGCCCGTGGCACGGGCATCTTGGGCACCTGCGGCACCGGGAAGCGGTGGCCGCGCTCGTACACATCGTCGTAAATCGGAAGCGCCGTCCACGGCCGGTGCATGCCATGGAGCGACCACTGAGCGTCGATCGCCAGCAACTGGTCGGAATCGACCAGCTTGAAGCGCGCAGGCACGACGGCACGCGCGACCACGATCTGTTCGTCGGCGTCGATCTTCAGGCAGATCCGCAGCAGCTCGGCGCACATGGCAGGCGAATAGTTGCTCGGCCCCACGGCCATGTCGCCGTCAGAATCGACCGAGCGGCCCAGCCAGTTGCGCCGGCTCCAGTCGTATTGCGTGGCCAGCAGGAAGCGCTGCAACGCGTTGAGCGGCGCAACGTAGCGGTAGCGCTCGCCCGCCTCAATCATAGCCGTGAGGCTCTTGTCCTCGCCGACTGCTGTGCAGATAAAGCAGCCGTCGCGGGCGCCGCACCCGCGACCGGCCTCAAGCGAGTCGGTCGCCATCACGCCCATGACCGCGCCGCCCGCATCGCCGTACACGCGCAGCAGACCCACAACCCCCAGGCGGCCCGGCCGCCCCCCCAAGGGCGCGCGCGCCATGACGGGTGCCGGGCGCCAGGCCGAGCGCAAGGCGCGGCTCGAGGCCGCCGGCGGGCTGCGCCTCACGGTGATCCTCGCCCCGAAGGCCGGGACCAGCCTGCGCGCGGCCTGCGCTGCACTCGACGTGACGCCACAGGAAGCCATCCGGGCGTTCGCCGCCACCGTGATGCCGGCGGCGCTGGCGCGGATGCAGGCCGGCGCGCGGCGCGCGGCCAAGGCAGCGCCGGCCAGCGGCAGCAAGTAGGCAGGCCAGCAGCGCGCCGGCGGCTCGCACCAGCCGCTTGCGCCCGCCCCACCGGACGCGCCCCCTAGAATGGACGGGTCAGCGTCGCCCCAGGATCACCCGCCATGCCCCCCGCCACGCCCCCGCGCTCCGAAGCGATCGCCCCCGTGTCCGCCTCGATGCACGCGCTCTTCGAGGAGCTGCGCATCGAGGAGCACCCGATGGACATGATTTACTGGCGCATGGCCGACGACGAAATGGAGTTCGGCACCCTGGCCGACGCCTTCGGCGAAATGGCCCACGGGTTGGAAGTGGGCGAGCGGCGCGCCGATGGTTGCAAGGAGCGCGGCTGTACCGCCTGGTGGCCCGTGACGATGGCCGGCCACGTGGTGTGCGAGCTGCGCCTGGACCGCAGCGGCTACGGGTTCACCGACCCGGCCCCGGACGTGGCCGGGATGCGCCTGTCCTGACCCCGTAGCACGCGCGCACGGCTTCGCCGCGCGGAACACCACGGCCAGTGCCCTCTGCACGGGCGTTCAGGACTGCGGATCAGCCTGCCTCAACAGCCGAGCCAGCATGCGCGCCCAGGGCGCCGCTCCATGATGGCGACCGCTTTGGCCCTGTGATCGGCAGCGCCGGCGGCGGCCGAGGTCATGCACGCTGGCGCATGATGAATTCTTGTCAGAAAATGCTTCATCCTGCTTCGACGTCGGGCGCTCGCATACCGTGCCTGGTCATCGTTTCGGATTTGCCTGGCTTGCGCTGACTCTGGCAGCCTCGGGCGGCATCGCGCAAGCCCAGGACCGGGGCGCAGGCGGCGCCCCCGCGAGCCCGCCGCGCCAGGATGGCGCCCAAGGGGCGCGCGGTCAGCGTGGGTCGAGTCTCGACGAGCGTTCTGCCACCAGAGCCGGCCCCGATTCCGGTGGCGAGTCCGGGGGCGGCGGAAGCAGTGACCGCTACGGCAACGCCGCTTCTTCGCCGCCCCCGTCTCCCAGGCAATCTCCTGCGCCTCGCCCAGAGGCTCGCGCCGGCGGTGCGCCATGCCGGCTGTCGCCGCAGCGCCACGAAGCGCTCAGGCGCATGCATCGCTCGTTCGTGGCCATGTGCGGCCCTCATGTGTCGCCCGCGGCCCTCATGATGATGCCGGCCTGCCTGCAGCGGGCCAGGCATCTGCAGCACGCCATCAACGAGGCATGCCGCGGCACGCCCGTCAGCACCAAGCCGCCCCAACAGGACCGAGCAGTGCGCGTGCCGGGGCAAGTGCCTGTGCCGGCTGTGCCTGGCGACCCTCGGGAGGAGAACGGGCCGGTTCCGGCCGGCACCAAGGTTCCCGTTGCCGTGGCCGAGGCGGCCGGCTACACCTCTCGCAGCGACCCCAGGTCCCGCTTCGAGCGCAGGTACGGCAAGAACATCAAGGTGGTGCCCAAGCCGTCCAAGCACGACGTCTGCAGCCAGTCGAGCCAATACGAGACAGGCAAGCATTTCCAGGTCTACGACGCACGCGGAACAGTGGTGGGCGCCTATGGGAGCTGCGACTGTGCCCTGCCGGGCGGCGGCTCCCAATGGCGCTACAAGGTCTACAACGGACTGTAGCCGCGCGCGCCAACCTCTAACGGCTACCGCCCGGCGGCTTGGAGATTGGGCGGCGTTGTGCCCTCGGGATCGAAGCGCGTCCCATCAGGACGACCATCACCTGCGCCAACCGTTCGTGCGGCACGTGCTCGACGAGGTAAGCCGCTGCCGTGTCGGCCTCGATCGCCCCCTCGGGCAGCAGCCCCCACACCGCGCCGATGCGGTCCGCAGCCAGCGCGTAGCGCGCGCATGACCCTGCGTTGGCCGGCACGTCCGCCAGCAGATCCAGGTGCTGCATGCACAGCCAGCGCTCGGCCTTGCCCTGCACCGGGGTATGGAGCACATGCAGGCCATGGGCGCGCACCTGGATCCATCCACCGGCCACCAGGCGGGCCGTTAGCGCGTCCACGGGCCCGGCCTGTACCTGCGCCCCCAGCTAGCGGGCAACCTGCGCCTCGAGCGTTCCTAGTGAGCCTCGGGCCAGCATGGCGACCTGGTGCACCACGACGCGCTGCCCGGCTGCGCGGTGATCACGGGCCAGCGCCTGGCGCCTGCCGGCCTCGCGCTTGCCGTATTCGCTCACCATCGCGCACGGGCGGCCGGTGGCGGCGTCTTGGATCAGGTAGAGCGCCATGGGATGCAGAGGGGGGCGCGGGCCTTGGCGGGCGGCTAGTGCCAGCCGTTGCCGCCGTGCCATTCGTCCGAGAATGCCGCAAATCGGCCCAAGGGGCGCGGAAAGCCATCCGGGAGCACCACCTGGCGTAGCCGCGCGACGAGCTCGGCGCGCTCGAGCCGCCCGCGCTCGATGAGCGCGGCCTGCAGCTCGCGCAGCACGGCGTCGTTGCGCGCGAAGAGCGCGGCGAGCGTGGCCTGTTGCTCGGCGAGGAGCGCCGCGGCCATGGCCCGGTTGCCCGCGGCTTCATGCTCGCTTGCCGGCGGGCAGTAGTACGGGCCGTGGTCGAAGTTGCGCAGGTAGCGGTCGGCCTCGGTCAGCCATTGGCTGTGGTCCAGCATGCTGCCCGCACTGTGGCTGCCGGTCAGGTACAGCTCGGCTTGCTTGCCTGCTGCCATCAGCAGCATGAACCAACGGTGCGAGCCGCACCCATCCATGCCGGTGCGCTCGATCGGCGTGACGTGGCCGCCCTCGCCGTTCGTATCACGGGTGGCGTGAACGACGGCGCTGAAGTTGGGCGGCAGGCCGCCGAGTGCCGCGCACACGAGCACATGCCCGGCCTCGTGCGCGGCGATCTGGGCCCGCTCACGCGGCGGCAGCGGTTGTCCGTAGTGGGGGTGAATCACGGCGGCGGCCATCGGCGGGGTGTCATGGCTGGTCGGACGCGGCGCCGGCGGGCCGTTCACCCCGCTTGCGGCAATCGCAGCTGCTGCGATCGCCGCCGCCAGGCCGAGCGCTGCGGCTGTGCCCGGGTCGGCGTCGATCCATGCGGCCACGGGCACAGCCCATACCCCTAGCGTGCGGGCGGCCGCCGCGCACAGCACCAGCGCGAGCAGCGCGCGCCCCACCAGCGAAGGCCCCCAGCCCTGCCCGTGGACGATCGAGCGCACGAGCACTGTGCCTGCGACCAGCACCAGGCAGGCTACCAGCGCCACGCGCTGTACCGCGTCGATCAGCGCGTGGCCCGAGGGCTCGCCGCCCCACACGAGAGCCACCAGCGCGAGCGCGGCGAGCGCGCAGCTTGTCCAGGTCCAGCGCATCGGCAGGTCCGAAAAGAAGGGGAACGGGTGCCCACCGGGGGCCGATCAGGATAACCGCGCGTCGCCCGGCTCCAGGCCCCACAGCCGCGCCACGAAGGCCTCGACCGGCTCGCGCGTGCCCAGGACGCGCAGCGGCGCCAGAGCGTCCTCGGCGAAATCGACCACCACCGTCACGTCGGCACGCGGGAACTTCTCGCGCAGCCGCGCGGCCACGTGCTTGGCGAAGGCGTCGACCTGGGCGCCCGTGCAACCGTCGCCCAAGAGCCGGCGCGTCAGCGTGTAGTGGATTTGCATGCCGGCGGTGAGCCAGCAGCGGGCGGCGCGCTCGGGGCCGATCGCGTCGTCCTTGTTGACCAACATGCTCGGGCCCGTCGGGATCGCGTCATTGCAGATCGCGTAGCGGTCGGTCGGGGAGAACAGCACCACCACGCCCAGCACGTCGTGGAGCTCGAGCACGGGCGTCGTGTCCTCGGCCACGGCCGCCGGTCCGGCCCGGTCGATGATCGCCCCGGCCGCGCCATCGCGCAGCGCGCGGACGTGGGTACGCATGCCCGGCACCGGGATTTGCGCGTCTATGGTGGCGTCGTCGGTGCCGGCGCGGATCGTCAGGAGAAGGGCCATCAGGTGTGCCTCGGGGCAGGGAAGGGTTGAAGGGCCGGGGGCGCCGACGCCGCAGCAGATGAAGGCCGCGGCGCCGGGCGGTGCCTGCGCGTCGGGTCAGGCCGCCAGCGCGGCGGGCGCGGCCAGCGGGGCCGGCGCGATCCCACCCCGGCCGCCCCCGCCGCGCCAGCCGTGGATGAGTACCAGACCCACCTGGTGGCTTTGTACCTGGAGCACGACCAGCCGGCCCATATGGCGATGCTTGAGCGCGCCATGGCGGCGCTGCCCCACGGCGGACTCACGGCGGCCGCTGTGAGCGCGCTGCTGCTGTCCCGCTGGGCGCACTACGTGCGATTCGACGAGGACATGCAGGCGATGAGCCTCGCCGAGCGCACCGCCTACGTGGCCGCGATCGACTGGCAAGGCCTCGCCCACGCGTGGAACGCGCACGCGGCCGAAGTGATGCGCGATCGCGCCCAAGAGAAGCGCCAGGCACAGGCCAAGGCGCGCGCCGAACTCCTCGCACACGCCGCCGAGCTTTCCATCGACGGCCTCACGGTGCGGCTGGCCCGCCAGATCGCCCCCGAGGGGTTTGCCCGCATCAAGGCCGCGCTCGAAACGCTGGGCGGGAAGTGGAGCCCACGGGCGCGCGGCCACGTGTTCGAGGTCGACCCCACGCCCATGATCGCCGCGCTTGCCGCAGGGGGAGGCCGTCAAGCGCCCCGAGCACCTGGTCGGGTTCTGGCCCACGCCCGCCGAATGGGCCGCGCGCCTGGTCGAGCTGGCCGCGCCCGCTCCGGGGATGCGCGTGCTCGAGCCGCAGATGGGCGAGGCGCACCTTGCGCGCGCCATCCGCGAGGCCGTGCCCACCGCGCAGATCGAAGGCGTGGAGATCAACGAGATCCGCGCAGCCAAGTGCCGGGCGGCGGGCTTCGACTGCACGACCGCCGACTTTCTCGCGATGACCCCCGAGCCGCGCTATGCGCGCGTGATCCTCAATCCGCCCTTCGAGGACGATGCGGCCATCGCGCACGTGCGCCACGGACTGCGGTTTCTGGACGCTGGCGGGCGGCTGGTGGCCGTGATGCCCGAGGCGGTGCGTTGGGCCGGTCGCGCGGCCGTGGTGGCCTTCCGCGAGCTGCTGGCCAGCACCGGCGCGCAGGTGCTGGACAACCCGGCCGGCGCCTTCGCCAGCGAGGGCACCAACGTCAGCACCGTCACGGTCGTCATCGACGCGCCGGGCACGGCCCCCGCCGCCCCGGCGCAGGCGCAGCCCGCCCAGCCGGTCGCCCGCGCGGCCGAGCCGGCGCGGGCCAAGGCACCGGCCGCCGCTCAGCCTGCGCAGCTGTCGCTGCTGGCCTTCTAGCCCATGTACGCCCAGCCGGTCACAGTGCCCGCCGCCGCGCCCACGCCCAGGCCCGACCCGGAAGGCCGCACGGTCCTGGTGTGCGGCGGGTTGAACTACGCCCGCTTCACGCTGGACGACCTCGACAGCGACGCGCAGGTGATCGCCTACCGCGCCCAGCGCGACCACGTGCGCGCCGTGCTCGACCGCGGCCACGCCGCCAGCCCGATCGGCACGCTGGTCACGCTGGCCGAGCGTGGCGCGCAGTGGGTCGCCGCGGATTGGGCGCGAAAGCGCGGCGTGCGGTGCGTGGCCTACCCGATCGCCGAGGACCTGGCGCCCGATACCATCGAGGCGGCCGAGCAGCAGCGCGCAGCGCGCATCTTCGCCACGGAGCCGATCGCGGCCGTGGTGCAGTTCGGCGAGCCGACCTACGCCAGTGCGCTCGCGGCCGAGCGGGCCAGCGCGCACAGCGTGCGAGTTGTGACGGTGCCGCCCGCCGATAATTGAGGCCTGTGGCTTGGCGCACTCTGATCCGAAAGGAAAGCGCATGCAGACGTCCACCCTTGTTCTAGCCGCATGCCTGGTGACAGGCGGCCTCGGCCTGGCTGGCGCCTTGAGCTTGCATGGGCGCACCACGCCGGCCCAAGAACACGACCGCGCACTCAGCGGGTTCCGGGAGCACGAGGCGAAGCTGGCCGCGCAGGCTCGGCCGACTCTCCGCGTCGAGGATCCGGGCGGCGCGCGGTTCCAGTGCGTCTCGGCCTCGGGCTGGATGCACTCGGCGCCCTCGAAAGACGAGGCCGACAGCCTATGCAAGACGGCCGCCGCCGGCGCCAGCGGCGCGCCTCGAAAGTTCGCGAACGCAGGATTTCCGACCATGGACCCCTCGGCGCTCAATGCGCTCCCCACTGCCCGATAGGACGACCCCCCGCAATGACCCGCTACACCGCTTTCCTGAAAGCCGCCGCCACGCTCGCCGCACTGGCCGCGAGCTCTGGCGCGCTCGCGCAGATCGACGCTTCCTTGCGCGGCACCTGGGCCCCCGACACAAAGGCCTGCGCGGCCGGCCCGCTGCTGCGCGTGGCCGCCGACACGATCACGGTGGTTGAGGGCGACAAGAGCAAGACGCTCGGCGACGTCGACGTGTGCCATAGCTGCGCCGGTGGCGCGAGATACCAAGGCATCGTGAAGATGGTCACGACCGAGTTTTCCACCGGCAAGCCGACACCGCTGATGGTGGTTTTCAACGCCGACGAGCGCCGCGGCGTAGCGCGCGTGGACATCATCGAGCCGTCAGTCGGCGTGGGGGCGAGCCTCGCGGGCAAGAACCTGCGCAAGTGCAAGGATGCGCCGGGGGCAGCGCGCTAGGAGCCGCCGGCCCGCACAGGCGTAGGGCAGGGCAGGCCCGGTGCACCCGGGCCGTCGAACAGGTCGCCCATGGCTAGACGGCCGCGCCGCGTCGCCGCCGCGGTGGCCAGATGGTGCGCCTGGTCGTAGACCAAATGGCATCTTTGGCACCAGGCGCGCAGGTTGGCGTCGTTGCAGTGCTCCGGCACGTGGTCAAGGTGCCCGATGGTCAGCACCACGCGCGAGCCGGTCGCCGGGTGCGGCGCCCCGTTGGCTGCGCGGCAGTCGGAAAACGCGGCGAGCCCTCGCAGCAGTTGCCGGCGCGCTGCAGGATGCGCTCGCGGATGGCCGGCACTCGGGCAGGTAGCGGCCGCGGTTCTCAGGTTTCATCGGCACCGTCGGCACCGCCTGAAGCACGCTGCACGCGCGGCGCGGCGGACGCGCGCGCCTCTTCGCGCTCGGTTGCAGCCCGCCAGCGCATCACGTCGCGCCGGATTCGCTCAGGAGGCGGGTGTCGCATCGGTTGCGCGCGCCGGCACAGCTTGCCCGGCGGCGTGCTGGCCCTGCTGCTGCGCACGCCACTCGGCGAGCGATGCCGCCCGCATGAGCCAATAGTCGGCCACGACGAGCTCGCGGCCGCTGGCCAGCGCTTGGTCCCGCACGCTGCGCGCCGCTGGCGACGTGGTGACCAACTCGGCAGCGTCGGGGGTCGCGCTGGATAACGGCGCCAGCATGCCGCCCGTCGCAAGGGCTTCGCCGATCGGGTCCAGTGCGAGCAGGGCCACGAACACCACCACCGCCGCGCCGAAGCCCCAGGCCCAGGCGCCGGCCGGCACGGGCTGGTCCAGCTCCAAGCCGTGCGCCATAACGACCATCGACACGCAGGCAGCGAACGCCACCGCGACGGCCAGCGCCCGCAGGAACCGCAGCCGTTGTGTGTCGGCCTCGCGCCGCGCGGCCAACACGGTGGCGCTGTCCACCCCGCGCAGGGCGCGCGCTGCGCGCGCGGCTTGCCGCTCGATGTCCATGTTCGATCCAATGTCCGAAGTGGTGGCGCCCGAGCGCCGTGGTCTCAAGGTGTGGTCGGCGGCTTTCAGGTTGGTCCGCACTCTAGCGGACCTTGGCCGTCAGGTGTTCGCGCGTGGCGATCTCCCAGGCCGCAATCCGCAGCCCGCGCTCCGTTTCGGCCAGCGGGCTGTCATCCATGGTGATCTCGCGCCGCAAGCAGCGCTCGAAGTCCGCTCCCATCACGACGTTGGCATCGCAGAAGTCGTGTGTTGCGCAGCATCCAGGACTCACGGCGCGGTTGCGCTGGCGGATCGCCTCGATGGTGCTCGCGCTCAACTCGGTGCGCAGCTGCGCCACGAACTGGCGTGCCAGCGCGTGCTCGAGCGGCTGGGCCTCGGCATGGGCCGCACGCGCCGGCTCAGTTGCCCCGCTTGGCCCGCTGCGCTCGCTCCAAGGCCTCGCCCATGGTGCGCAGGCCCGCCCCACGCCGGCGCCCGCGCGCTGCGGTCGCGCCCGTGGCCGAGCGCGCCGCCACCCCGCCCACGCCCGACGCCGCTGCCGCGCCCCGGTGCCCGGCCAGCACCGCGGCCAGCGGCGATGCCGCCGCATGCGTCAGCGCACACGCCAGCGCGTCGGCCGCATCGGCCTGCGGCGCGGCTGCCAGTGCGAGCAGCCGCACCACCATCGCCTGGATCGCAGCCTTGTCGGCGCGCCCGTGGCCTGCCACGGCGAGCTTGATCTGCATGGTGCCGTATTCGGCCACGGACAGCCCGGCCACGGCCAGCGCCGTGACGGCCGCCCCGCGCGCCTGGCCCAGCAGCAGCGTCGACGCCGGGTTGACGTTCACGAACACCTGTTCGATCGCCGATTCGGTCGGCCCGAAGCGCCGCACGACCTCGGCGATGCCGGCGAAGATCACCCGCAGCCGCTCGGGCAGCGCACCCGCCTCGGTCGCGATCACGCCGCTGGCCACGTAGACGGCGCGCGAGCCCACCGCATCGAGCACACCGAACCCGGTCAGCCGCAGCCCCGGATCCACGCCCAGGATGCGGCGCACGCCCGCCGGCGCGGCTGGCACCGCCACAGGGAGCGCCGCCAGCGCGCCCACCTTAGCCCGCGTGGACATCGCGCGCCGCCTGCACGATCAGCGGCCAGTCCCACGGCCCACCCTCGGCGCGCACCTGGCGCACGCGCGCCTGGGTGAGCCCGCCGCTTGCGGCCACTTGGCCGATCGTGACGCGCGCCACGCGCATCAGCGCACGGACCTCGGCCCCCGTCACCGGGGCGCAGCCCTCGACGTGCGCCGCGGTTGCGCGCCCGCACCCCGGACAGGCCACGGCCGCGCCCGCGCGAGCGTAGTGGCGCCAGCGGCGGCCGTCGCGCGCGCACCGATAGTGCTGCAGGTACAGCCCCGCGCCGCTCACCCGAGCCACCCGACCCAGGCAGCCGCCACCAGCCCACCGAGGACCGCGGCCACCAGCGCGCCCAGCGCGAAGCCCGCCGCAGCGAGGCAGCCCTTGCGGGGGCGCACCGGCTCGCTCACCGCGACAGCTCCGCGGCGAGCCGACGCTGCGCCTCGCGCCGGCGCGCGGACTCGCTTTTCCCATGCACGCCGGCGCGGCGGGCGCGCGCTGCGAGCGCGAACGGGTTGCGCGGCTTGCCCGAGGCGGGCAGCGCCACAGTGTGGCCGGATGCGGTGCGAGGCGGTCGGGTGGCGTACATGGCTAAAACTCCATTACCTATCTTTGCATTGGGGCAGCGCAGCAACACGGGGATCGCTGTTTTCGGCCGATCCAACCACTGCGATAGCGGGGTTGCAGTGCGGCATGCAAAATGCCCCGCACAAGCAATCATTCTAACCTATAGTGCGTTGACTGTCAGCGCTTATGCACATAGGGTGATCTCCTCCCACATTGGGGCGCGTCGTTTCGCGTCGAGTGATCGCACATGCATACGCCCTGCTTGCTCACGTGACGGGCGCGCCCGTCGGCGGCGTCCCGCTTTCCCGCGGCAAGCGCGCCGGCCTGCTGGTGGCCACCTGGCGCGGGCGCGATGTGCAACGCTCGCGCGCGCGCAGGCGGGGCAGGGCGGGGGTTTGCGGTCGTGGCCACCGAAGTCCGAACGCTGGCCGCCCGCAGCAGCGAGGCCGCGCGCCAGGTGAAGTCGCTGGTCGGCGAGAGCGTGCAGCGGGTGGAGGCCGGTTCACGGCTGGCCGACGAAGCCGGCACCACGATGGGCGAGGCGGTGAGCGAGGTGCGCCGCGTGGCCGAGCTGATCGGAGCGATCAGCGCCGCCACGGCGCAGCAAACGAGCGGCATCGCCTAAGTCACCGAGGCCGTCACGGACCTGAATCGCGTCACCCAGGACAACGCGGCGCTGGTGGAGCAGACCGCCGACGTGACCCGCCAGCTTCAGTAAGAAGCCGCCGCGCTGGTGGCCGCCGTCGGACGGTTCCGGCTGGGCTAGGCGCGGGTCGCACCCTAGTCGTCGGGCCGCGCCGCCGCACGGCGCAGCGCCAGGTGCGCAAGCGCCGCCGCCTCGTGCGTGCGGTAGAACGGGTCGCCGCGGCCGCACAGGCGATCGGCGCGGTTCGGCCCCACCTGCGCCACCACCGCGTCGCCTTGCAGCGAAAGCGTCGCGGCGTCGAGCTCCAACGTGGCCGCGATCAGCTCGAGCACGAGCGCTTCCAGCTCGCCCGCAGGCGAGGACCCATCCGGGGGAAAGGCAGGGCGGTGCGTCATGCTCGGACACGGCCGCAAGCGGCCATCGGGCGGGTCGGCGCGCCGGCACCACGCGCCAGGCGCCACCCACCTCGAGCGCACGGCTAGGGCTGCACGTGAGCCAGCGCGGCCTCGACGTCGCACCAGTAGCGCGTGCCGCGCTGGCAGATCGTGCGCAGCGAGCCATCGACGGCGCGGTACCACACGCCGTCAGCCTCACCGAGCCACACGGCGTCGGGCGCCAGGCCCGCATCGGCAGCGATCACGGCCAGGATGCGGGCGTCGGGGACGGCGGCGTGCGTCATGGTGGCGGTCTCGTAGAAGAAAGAGGAATCGGATCGGTGCTGCAGCGGGGCCGTGGCGCCGATGATAGAGGCCCCGCCACGGCGTGGTCGACGTGCTACAGCACCGGCGCTGCGCCGGCCTGCCCGCTCACCGCTCGCGCGTGGGCCTCGCAGGCGGCACGCCGCTCGCTCGTCCGCAGTCGGTCGACCGCTTGCTGCACCGCGCTGCGCTCGTCGGCGAGCCACTCGCGCAGGATCTCGCCCGTGTCGGCCGGCTGCGCCGCGATCGCCACCGCGAGCGCACCGAAGGCGCGCGCATCGGTGGCCTCGTATTGGCGCAACCGCACGGCCAGCGTTCGGCACGCGGCACGGCGCACCAGGTCGTCGGAGCGCAGCGCCTCCCGCCGCGCCCGCACCCAGCGCCCGATGCGGCCCGCACCGATCGCCAGCACCAGCACGAGTCCGAGCGTCAGCGGCGCGAGCACCGCCGCCGGCAAGCCCGCCACCATGCAGCCCGCCACCACCGCCGCCAGCACCGCCGCCAGCGGCAGCACAGCCATCGCGCGGGCGCGCTCGGCGAGCACCGCCGGCGCATTCGCGCCCAGGCCACGATTGGCCGCCCGCTCGATCGCCGACAGCGCCGTGTGCGCCGCACCGAGCGCCGCCCACGTGGGGGCCAGTCCGGGCGAGGCCACGCCGGCGCGGATCGAGCCGCGCGCGGGAGAGAAGGCAGAGGCAGGGGAGAACGCAGAGGCAGAGGCGGGGGCAGTCGACACGGCAGGCTCCGGGCAGGAGGAATCGCGGGGCGGGCCACTCGATCGGCGCGCCGCGAGGCGTCCGCCGGATCAAGCACCCACACCCGCATCGTACCCCGACAAATGCTGACAGTCAACAACAAAGACACGCCACCCGCGCGGGTGGTCAGCGCCGTGGGCGCGTGCCCTCCACCGCCTGCGCGTCGGCCTGCACCTCGGCCGCGGCGTGCGCGCCCGCGCCAGGGCAGGGCGGCGCATACAACCCATGCGCCGCGTCGACCCAGCCATCCAGCCAGGCCATCGCCAGGTCGGATTCGGCGAGCGGATGATGCGGCTCGAGGTAGGCGCGCCCGGCCTGGTGCGCAAGGCGCGCGCCGTGGCCACGCTTATAGGCGCGCGTCACGCGCCCAGCCCGCCCGAGCTGCGCCGGCTGCGGTGCCCCTTCGCCCGGCTCGAGCAGGGCGCAGGCCGGCGCACCCGAGCGCGAGGATCCACGCTCGCGCGCAGGCGCCGCATGCGTTGCGGCCGGGTCGCGCCGGCTGGCCGTGCGCGGCGCGTCGCGGCGCGCACGCCGTGGCGGGACCGCGGCAGCAGTGCCGGCGGCGGCGGGCTTTCGCCGAGGCTTATCGAGCGTGGCCAGCGAGAGCGAAGGCATCAGGGGCGGCGTCCGTTGGGGCATGGTGCAGTAGGCCTGCGAGATCCGGGAGCGCGCTTGCGCGCGCCACTGCCCGTCCGCAAGATGCTCGACAGCGTGCCCCACGTGAAGCGCCTGCCCACAGGGCAGCCGTGACACTTGGACAAACTTTGGCCACGGGCGGCAAAATCCATCAGCCAGCCGGTTACGCTTGCCGCGGTGCGTCCGCCTCGGGCCTGCCTCACACGCTGTCGAGAACCACTGCGAGCGAGGCGCCAGTCTGCGCGGCGCAGCCGCCTAAGCCTATTGGACAAACATACTACTATCGGCCAAACCCACGCGATAGCCGACGCCTCGCCGGGCCCCGACCGACCTACCCATGAACGCACCCGACTCGCCCCCCGGCGCACCGAGCCTGCCCCCCGACGCCAGCGCGCCGCGCGTGCTAGTGGTCGACGACCACGCCATCATCGTGGACGCCATCGTGGCGGTGCTGCGCCCGCTGCGCCGCACAGCGCACATCGAGTGCGCGGCCACGCTCGCCGCGGCGCTCACCCACCTGGCCCGCAGCCCCTTCGATGCGGCGGTCGTCGACCTCACCCTGCCCGACAGCGAGGGCGCGGCGACGATCGAGCAGCTGCGCGCGGCCGCCCCGACCCTGGCGCTCGTCGTGTTCACCGGCACCACCGACGCGCAGGCGCTCGCGGCCTGCACCCGCGCCGGCGTCAGCGCGATCGTGTCCAAGGCCGACGACGTGGCGGCCCTGCGCGGCGCCCTGGCCCGCCTCCTTGGCGCACCGCCCCCGCCCAGCGGGCCCGGTGCGGCGCAGGCTGCTTACCCACCCGTGACGCTCACACCGCGCCAGCGCGAGGTCCTGCAACTCATCCGCCAAGGGCTGGAGAACAAGGAGATCGCCCAGCGCCTCACCGTGTCGCCGTCCACGGTCGGGGTGCTCGTGTCGCAGCTGCTGGTACGCCTGGGGGCCAGCAACCGCGCCCAAGCCGCTACGATGGCCTGGCGCGTGGTGCCCCCGCTGCTGTAGCCGAGCGCCCGGCAGCGCACCACCGGCCGGCGCCGCAGGCGCCGGCCCCTCACCCGCCCTCTGACATCGGCCGCACCCGCCATGCCCGACACCACCCCCGCTCGATCGCTCGCCGCAATGCGCGCCGAGCTCGCCGCGCTGTGGCACACCACGGTCGCCGTACCGCAACCCTTCCCCGATCCCGCCGTCGAAGCGGCCTTCCAGCGCGTCTTTCGCGAGCAAGGCCTGCCGATCGCCCGCATGGGCGTGGGGCTGGCCACCGCGCTCGCCTTCATCGTCGCCGCCGTCGTGTGGCAGGATCCACAGTACGACGTCGGGCGCGTGCGGTTCACGATCGACGCGCTGCTGGGCTGCATGTTCGCCACCGTGTTCGTGCTGCTGGTGCGCGCCCCGCAGTTCGTGGTTCGCCATTGGTCGCGCCTCATGGGCACGGCCTGCATGATCACCGTGCTGTCCACGGCCACGCTGTGGATCTCCAAGGTCGACACCAATCCGATCTCCTGGCTGCAGGCGCCGGCGGTCATCATCTACATCAGCATGGCGATCGCGACCTTCGTGCGGCTGTCCGTGCGCGCGTGCGCCACGATCACTGTGGCCGGCAACGCGGCCTACCTCGCGGGCATGGCCTGGCACGGCGTCCTGTCGGCGCCCCTGTCGCCCTACCTGGTCCTGTCGGCCGTCACCGCCACGGTGCTGGCCGCCGGCATCGAGCGGCGTGAGCGTCGCGTCTTTGCCGTGCTGCGCGACCGCGAGCGCCTGGCCGCCAGCCAAGCGCGGGTGCTGGCCACGGCCAGCCATGACCTGCGCCAACCGCTGGTGGCCATGGACCTGCACCTCGAGGCGCTCGCCCTGGCCGCACAGCGCGGCGACGCGCTCGACACCGACCCGGTGCGCAGCGCGCTCGCGCAGCTCAACGACTGCACCCGCACCATGCGCTCGCAGATCAGCCGGCTTCTGGCCGCCGAGCACTACGCCGCCGGCCAGAAGTTCCCCACCCAACCCGTGGACGTCGCGCAGCTCTTCGCGCGCCTGGAGGCCGTCTACGCCGCCCAGGCCCGCGACGCCGGCGTGGTGCTGCGCATCGAACGCCCGCCCGCGGCCGCCGAAGTCGTGCACAGCCACGCCGATCGGCTGTCGGACATGGTGTCGAACCTGGTGGACAACGCCATCAAATACGCGCCCAGCGGCGGGCGCGCAGGCCGCGTCACGGTGCGCGCCACCGCCCGGCGTGACCCGAGCGGCCAGGGCCCCACGGTGGCGATCTCTGTGGTCGACAACGGCTGCGGCATCGCCCCCGAACACCATGCCCGCATTTTCGAGCGCGGCGAGCAGATCGGCCCGGTCCGCCGTGGCAGCCTGGGGATCGGGTTGACCGTGGTGGCCGACAACGCCGCGCTGCTGCCCGGCCACCGCATCGAGCTGCAGAGCGCGATCGGCGAGGGCGCCACCTTCACGCTGATCGTGCCGGCGGCCGCGGTCGCCGACCCCGCCCGGCCCGCCCCCGCGCACGCAGCCGACCCCACGCGCCCGGCACTGGCCGGCCAACTCACGGTGCTGGTCGACGACGAAGCCACCGTGCTCGCCGCGCTCACCGCCACGCTCGAAGCCTGGGGCATGCAGGTGCGCGCAGGCGCCGACGTGGACAGCGCGCGCCGGCTCACCGCCGAGCACGAGCGGCTACCCGATGCGATCGTGACGGACTGGCGCCTGGCCGGCGGCCACACCGGCGCCCAGGTGATCGAGGCCGTGCGCCATGCCGCCGGCTACGACGTGCCCGCCATCGTCGTCACAGGCGAGCCCACGCCGCCGGCGGTGCTGCCCGCCGACACGGCGCTCGTGAGAAAGGGCGCCACGATCGCGGCCGACCTCGAGGCCGCACTGTGCGAAGCCGTCACGCGTGCCGCCGCGCTGCGCGCGGCGATCGCCGACAGCGAAGACCCACCACCATGACCACGCCCACGACCAACCCCGGCCCCAACCCCAACCCCAACCCCAGCCCGGCCCCCGGCCTCGCCGCGGTCGTGCAGCACCCGGCGTTCGCCCGCGCCGTCGCCGAGCTGGCCAGCGCGCTGCACCCCGGCTGCACGATCGAGGTGATTCCGACCGGGGCGACCTACTACCGGGGTACGGACGCGCGCCGGCTGCGCCCACCCGGCGGCGCGCGGCTTGCCGGCACCTGCTGGGCCTCGAAGATCGACGGCGACCAGGTGCGCGCCTACGCCATGAACGTCCGCGACGGCACCCCCGTCGTGCTGACGCTGCGCACGCGCATCGCGTTGAACGTGGCGGCCGTCGACAAGGCCGCGCTCACCCGGCGCATGCTGCGCGCAATGATGGACAGCGGGCGCGACCCGATCGGCATGCTGTTTGAGAAGTTCACCCCGCCCCGCACGGAACACGCACTGCTGCCGGCGGTGCTCGCGCACCTGGTCGACGGCCAGGACGTGCACGGCCTGTGGAAACGCCCCGCACCGGACGACGACAGCGCTTCGGACGAGCTCCTCGTACTGGACGCGGCGGCCGCGTTCGATGTCGTGAACGTCAGGGCGCTGTAGAACGCGCTCAGGCCTAGCGGCCTAGGCCCTGTTTGCTAAGGCCAGCCGCAGATGACGTCTGATCATGGCCAGCCTGAGGATGCCCAAGTAGTGCACGGCGAGCTTTTCATATTGGGTGGCCACGGCGCGGGACTCTTTGAGCCAGCCCACGCAGCGCTCAATGACGTTGCGGCGGCGGTAGCAGTCCCGGTCGAACGCCGGCGGGCGGCCGCGGCCGTGCTCGATCTGGTCGCGCCGCTCCGGAATCACGGCGCGGATGTGTCGAGCGCGCATCCCTTATCAAACATTGCCTAGACCGACCGGCATGGGCGTTCAGCGAAAAGCTGGCCGACGGGGCAGCTCGCTTATGACCGAACGAACGACGCGTCACCTCGCGCCTGAGCGGCGAGTGTCCGTGCGCTCGCCGTGCTCGGCGCCCGACCGGGCGTCGACGTCGGCGGCCATGAGGCGTTCAGCCATGAACGCCACCATCTGGCGCAGCACATCCACGTCCGAGCCCTTCTCAAGCAGCTCGGCCAGTGCGATCCTGTCGTCGGTCATCGGCTCTTTCCTCAGTAGTCAGTTAAAGCCCCGCAACTCCAACCCTATCGGAAGAACCGGTGGCTCCCTACCTGGGGCCGCTACGAGATCAGTTCTCTGCGCCACGTCCCGGGACACGACCCGTTGCGGAGATACATCTGCTTCAAGACGCCGCATTAAAGCCGTCATAGCAACGTGATTTCCCCCTGAGGAGGAGAAGATCGTGGACTACAGCAAATACCTTGTTCTTTATTCCGGCGGAGCAGACTCGACCCACTTCGTTGAGTCCGAGTCATCTGCGAAGTATTTGCTTCACTACAGTGGACTTAACGACGCCCAAACGCGCATTGCTGCGGTCAATGCTCAGCTACTGGGTAGGTACATAACCATCGTTCAGCGGCCACTCGGTACGTCACCCGTCCGCGACGGTGAATCGAACGAGATTCACGCCCTGTATGACACAGAAATGGCGCTAGATGCATCACTGCGCGCCATTCATCACGGAATGGCGGGCATCGTACTGTGTTTCAATGCCGACGACATTGGCATCGATGCAGACTCTCTTCAAACGATCATTCGTCGTGCGGAACCTGCCTTTGAGATCTTGCAACCGCTGAGAAATCTGAATGACTCTCAGATTAAAGCAGCGCGAGTTGCCTCGCAGTTGAAGACGGTTAGCTGCATGTTCTCAGACAACTGCGGACACTGTCCGAAATGCCTTAGGCGTGGAATTAAATGGGTGCCAACCAATCCCTAACAGGCTGTTGAAAAGCGGCGTATTGCAGGCTTAGACTGCAGCGTTGCCTGTTGCGAGAATCATGCGGTAACGGCCAGCCCAGCGAGGCAGACAGCGATGCGGGCCTTCCACGCCGCTTCTGGCCGGCACGAGTTTCATGGCGAAGTCCAGGCCGACGCGCCCGACTGGTGGCCAGGCCGGCTGCTGGCTAGGCTGCTCGGGACCCCGCGCACCTCCATGCGGGGCCCCATCCGGTTCGTGCTCTAAGCCGGGCCCGCTGGCGAGCGCTGGACGCGGCACTTCCCCGGGCAGACGCTCACCTCGACCTTCGCGCTCAAGAGGCGAGCGACCGGCTCGTACTTGGTCGAGTCCATGGGTCCGGCGACGTTGTGCTTCGCGCCCAGGGTAGACGCCGACAGCCTGCGCCTCGAACTTGTCGGCTTTTGTTTCCTCGGCATCTCACTGCCGCGCTGGTTTTGCCCGCAAGTCTGCGCCCGCGAGTGGGCCCACTCTGCCGCTGGTGGCGCGCGCCTGCAGTTCGACATCGAGGCGCGACTGCCGCTCGTCGGGCGGGTGACGCGCCATCGTGGCTATCTGGACATACCTAGCTGAGTGAGGCGCCTGTGATCGTTGTCTTCGATGCCAAGTGCCTCTTGTGTATCGCGTGGGTGCGTTTTATTCTGAAGCACGACCAAAGGCAAGCGGTCCGGTTCGTCTCGATGCAAGGGGTGACTGGTCAACGGCTGCTTTGGGATGCCGGGCTCGACGTTGACAACCTGAGCACGCTCTTGGTTCTCGACAACCATGGGCGCAGCTTCCAACACACCGCGGCGGTGCTGCGTGTTCTGCACGCGCTCGGTTGGCCTTGGCGGCTGGCTTGGGCCGGATGGTTCGTCCCGGCGCTGCTGTGCGATGCTGCGTACCGGTGGGTGGCGCGACGCCGCTACCAGCTCTTCGGTCGGACCGACGTCTGCATGCTCCCTAGCGCGTGGGCGCTTCGCGTTGCGGGTCGGCGCGCGGCGCCGGCGGCGCCTCGACCACGGGTGCCGCGCGCGCGCTGCCCAGCTCGGTGCGCAGTCGCGTGATCTCGCGCTCCGTGGGCGGGGCCAGCACGTCATTGGCATCGAGCCGGGCCTGCACCGTGGCGCGCAGGTCCGAGAGCCGGTCGGCATCCATCGCGCCGGCCAGCCCACGCCCAGCCGATGCACTGGACGGCACCGCGCGCCCGGCCAGCAGCTCCGCGGCCACCTGCAGCCGCGCGTAAGCCCCGGTCAACTCCGGATAGCGCGCCACGGCCTCGGCCGGTTCCAGCCGCTCGAAGGCCACGGCGCGCGCAGGCCGCATCACCTGGCCCACCAGCTGGCCCACGTCCGGGTTCGCGCTGATGCGGTGCGCCGCGATCGACAGCATGCGCTCGCTCGACTGGCCCGCCACCTCGGGCAGCACCCGTTCGAGCACCGCGCGATCGCGCCCGATCGCCAGCCGGTCGCGCGCCGCCGGGGTGGCCGCAAAGCGCTCCCAATCGAGCGCAAAGCCGGCTTCCTGCGCAAGCTGACGCGTGAAGGCACGCAACGCGCGGCTGTTGCCCTCGTGAAACGGGTGGACGTAATCGGCCTCGGCGTACAGGGTGCCGATGGCGCGCGCCGCCTCGGCGGTCGGCAAGCGCGACAACGCCTCGGGACGCACCGCCGACAGCGCCGCATCGAGCCGCGCCTGCGCCTGGCCGTCCATCTTCGAGTAGGCCACCGGAAAATCGCCCGGCACGGTCTCCAGCCCGCGCACCTTCACCCAGGTCCCGCCAGTGGTCGGCGGGCGGAACTCGCCCGGGTGAACGTCATGGATGCCCACCGCCGGAAGATCCTGAAAGAGCCGCCGGTGGATCTCGCGCAAGTGCGCCGCATCGAACTTGCCCGCCACGGGTTGCGCGGCCAGCTCGGCCGTGCGCGCCATCGTGCGGTCGGCTTCCATCGCTGCGCGCGCCGCCCCGGTCGGAGCGGCGGGCACAGCCGTGCTCGCCGGTTCGCTAGTCCGAGCCATCATCGGGGCCGGGATCGCCTCGCACCGCCTCGACGTACTCACCGATCGTGATTTCGCCGGCCACGTACCGCTCAGCCAGCGCCAACGCGTGCGGCGTCGGCTCGAGGCCTTCGAGCCGGACATTCGCGCTGGCGAACCCCACGTGCGCGCGCCGATCCGCCTGGGCGATCCGCTCGGCCAGCCCGTCCACGTCCGAAGCCTCGGCCGCAGATGCGGCGTCGGCAGCGTCGGTGTCGTCCACAACAGAGGCAGGGCGGGGCGGGTGCATGGTCAGGCTTCGGTGGACAGTGACCCCAGGCGGGCCGGGCAAGAAGGCAGGCGGGTCGGCATGGAGCCGAGAGCACCAGGCGCGCAGACGGCGCACCCAGCGGCCGGAGCGGACAGACCGGAACCCAATGCAGGCCCCGGCGTGCGAACAATTATGCCACCGGCCCCAGGCCTGGCGCGCCTAGGAAGTCTTACCCCCGCGCCACACGCAAGCGGGCGCCGACGTGGTAGCCGGGCCGCTCGCGCGAGGGCCATTCCTAGAACCGGAGCGGCGGCCAGTACGGCGAGCGCGGCGGTATCCCGCCACCAGCCGGCGGATCGTCGTCCGTCGGGTCCGACCCCGGCGGCGAGGGCGGGCGCGGCAGGATCGGCCGCGAAGCCGGCGGCAATAGGCGCGGGGACAGCCGCCGATGCGGCAGCGGCGCACGGCGCACCAGCGGCACCGCGCAGGCATCGAGCGCTTCGGCTTCGAGCCGCTCGATCTGGCCCGCCAGCCACGCCTCGCGAAGCGACGCCTCGCCCATGACCAATTCGGGCAGCGCGCGCCCCGGATGCTGCCAGCCCCCCGCATGCGCGGCCAGCAACGCCTGGTGGCGCAGCGCGCGCGCCGCAGCCGGTTCCGTCACGTGCAGCGCAGCCACCACGGTCGCCTCGGCCTGCGCGAACCGCGCCTGCGTTGCCAGCGCCAGCCAGGTGCCGCCAGTGCGCCCAGCACACCCGGCCACAAGAGCGCGAACTTCACTGGATTGCGTCATCGTCATCCCCTTGCACTCACATGCGCCCGTCCGAGCGACCCGGCCAGAACCGCCCGAAACGAGCGCGCCTGCCATGCACCCATCGTCGCATAAAAAGTGCTGACTGTCCACAGAAGCGGCCGCCCCGCGACCGCTCCCGAACCCCCAACCCCCTACGCGGCCAGCGCCAATTCCTCAACCACCTCGGCGACCTCGACCACCTCGCCCGCAACCTCGCCACCCGCGTCGGCCTGCATCAGCCCCATCAGGTATTCGTGCGCCTTGTGGGCGGCAGACGCGGCCGTGAACACCGCTTGAGAATCGGCCTTGGCCAGCCGCAGCCACGACGCGACGTAGGCCGCATGGTTGTCCAGCGCATGTCCGTCCACCCCGAGCGCGGCGCACGTGAACGCCGCCCCCAGCTCGGCCACCAGCTCTTCCATCGCGTAGGCGTCATCGCCGAACCGCTTGCCGAACTCCCGATCCAGGCGCGACGGCGCACCCGTCCAGTGGATCAGCTCATGCAGCGCCGTGGCGTAATAGTCCGCCGCACGGCCGAAGCGATCCGCCGAAGGAAGCACGATTTCGTCCGCTTGGCGCGCGTAGAAGGCCGCATTGGATCCGTGGCGGATGCGCGCCCCACTGGCCGCGATCAGCGCATCGGCCGCGGCATGGCTGTCGGCAGGACGGGCAAGCGCGGCCGGCGCATCGTGGGCATGAGCCGGCAGGCCGTCGCATTGGGCCACGTTGAACAAGGCAAAGGCCGCCGCGAACAACCCGCCCGAGCGCGCCGCCGAATCCGCCTCGCCCGCCTCGCCACGTCCAGCACCACGGCCCGCCTTGCCCGAGTGATCAGGCGTGCGCGGCTTGAAGATCACGCACCGGGTGGCGTGCTCGCCCTTGCGAACATGCCCGCCCAGGCTAAGCGCCTGGTTGTAGGTCAGCCACTCATTCACGAGGTAGCCACGGCCCAGCGTTGCACCCAGCAGCGCAAGCACGTTGATGCCCTGGTACGCCTTGCCCGTCGCACGGTTCGCCGGCAAACCCTGCACCGCGAGCCGTTGCCACGGACGCACCCACCCGCCCGGAGCCGCTTGGCTGGACTCGATCAGACGGACGATGGAATCGGTGATTTCGGCGCGGATGTCCATGCTCGGCAACTCCAGGAATGAAAAGCGGCTTGCAGAAGGGAATTCTTGAAGGGCACCCCCTGCCACCAGGGAGAAGGCTTAGGCCGGATCCTTTCGACCTAAGCCCCCGGGGCCAGGGGCAGAAGGCTTAGGCGAAGCCCTCCTCCTCACGCTCGGCCGCGCGGATCATCGCCTCCCAGCCACCCACCACGTAGGCCGGCGATCCGTAGGCCGGCTGCACTTCGATCCAGTAGCGCAGGTCGATGGCTTCGGCAGCGCGCACCCGATCGGCCATCGCCTCGGCACGGGCGGCCGCGTCGGTCGCCACCAAGCCACGCCCACCGTCGGAATCCACCACCACCCGATGCGACACCGGACCGAAGGCCGACAACTCCCAGCGCGAGCCGTTGGCGTCGGTCGCCCGAACCGCCCAGCACTCGCCCACCAGCGGCGAGCCGCAGTCGTCCAGCCCCAGGTCCACGAGATCCGACACCGCTTCGATCTCCAGTCCCGCCACCGCCAGCTTTTCCTGCGTCATTTCGGCTGTCCCTCGTGCGCCCGTTCGGCTTAGGTCAATCGGCTAATTCGGCGTAGTTCCTACTGCATCCGGCCTAGATCAAATAATAGCCGCTTTTATGTTGACTGTCAACAGATAAAAGGCGCAGAAGACACGGATATATTTGTTGACTGTCTACAGTAAACGGGCTATCATTCACCTACAGCACGACGCCACCGAACCCGAGCCACCAGCCCCGCCCCGAGCCAAGACACCATGCACACCGCCACCCACGCCGCCGCCCACATCGCCACCCTCGCCGTCGCATCGGTGGCCTTCCACGACAGCGCCGCAGTGAAGGCCGCCCAGGTCCGCAAGGCCCGGATCGTGGTGGCCGTGGCCGGATGCTTGGCCGCCGCTGATTGGTCCCACGACCCGCGCGGCCCGGTTGACCAGCAGCCCGACCCCCAGGAGCAGCGGCATTTCGCCATCGCCACCGGCCTGCCGCTGTGGGTCGCACACCTGCGCGACGACCTCGCCAGCCTCGTGGACACCCGCGCCGGGTTCGCCTTTGCGGTGGAACTCCTCAAAGCCATCCCGGTCGGCGTGGACGTGGACGCCGTGCGTTGGGCGATCGCCGTCCGCCTGCACACGCTGCAACTGTCCGAGCTGTCCGGCGAGCGCACCGGCCAGGACGCCGAAGCCGTGCGCGAAGTGCTGCGCGCCACCATCCGCTATGCAGAGGACCGCATGGCCGGCATCCCCGCCATCCAGGAGCGCCGCGACACGGCCGCCGCCGCACAGATGATCGCGGCCACCAGCGCCGGCACCGTGCGCCGCGCCGCCGAGTCGGCCGCTTGGACGCTGGCCGATCAAGCCGAATCCGTCAGCCGTGCCGCCCAGGCGTGGGGCGAGCGCCGTAGCGAAGAACTCGCCGAAGCCGTGATGCTCTTCGCCGCCCTCGCCACGACCGAGGAGGACCGCACCGCCGAGAAGGCGACCCGCACCCAGGCCGAAGCGGCCACCGTCTAAGCCGCACCCGAAGCGCCCACCCCGGACAGCCGGGGCAGGGCGCAGGCAGGCAGCAGCGGCACCGACCCAGGCAACACGGACGACCAAGCCGCACCGAGCAGGACCAGCACCAGCGCACCCCGGGCGGATCGACCCGCACCCAGGCACAGCGCAACAGCCAGCGCGGCCGAATCGGGTCGGCGACAGGCAGCACCGACCGCACACACGAGCGGCACAACCAGGGCGGCAGTCGCGCGAGCGACTGGCCCCGATCGGCGCTGGCCAACCGGAAGGCGACGACCAGGCCGGGACTGTTCGTGCAACGAACAAAAACTAGGACAAATGATTGAGAGCAGGATAGACTGGCGTCGCCTAGTTGGGCCCACTGGCCCAACGACCCCATTTCCCCCACCGCCTGCCCGCCATGTCCTCGGCCCCTGAAACCGCTGCCAAGCCCGCCACCCGGCTGCCGCTCAAGGCTCGGTTGCCGGCGGCCAAGAAGCAGGCCTTCGCAGCCGTGGCCGACCGCTTCGGCATGTCCGAATCGGCGCTGGTGGAGGGGCTGGTGGATGCGCTGCTGGACAAGAACCCGGTCGGCGCCGAGGCGGCGCAAGCTGCAGGCGTTGCCCAAGCCCAGGCGGCAGAGGCGGAAGCGCGCGCCAGGGAGTCAGGCCAGCGCGATCGCATCAACGTCCGGCTTGCTGCCGACGACCGCGAGCGCATCGAAAAGCGGGCCGGCGCGCGAGGCATGCCGACGTCGACCTACATCGCCCACCTGGTGCGATCGCATGTGCGCGAAGCGCCGCCGGTGCCCGAGGCCGAGATCGAGCGGATCGAGGTTGTCACGCGGCAACTGCGCGCCATGAACGACACCCTGCGCCAGATCGCTGCGGCCTTGGCTGCTGGTGGCCCGGCCGCGGTGGACATGAAGGGGGCGCAGGCGTTCGTGGCGCAGGCCGCCGAGAGCGCGCGTGTGGCGCACGATGCCGCCGCGACGCTGGTGCTATCGGGACGCGCGGCGTGGGACGCTTCGGCGCCGTGAACGGGTGAAGTGACAGGGCACGCGGGAGGCGGCGAGCATCATGGCAGCGGGCGGGCGAGGATCGAGGGCAACGAGCGGGCGCACTGCGCTCGATTCGCACGACCGCGACCGCGAGCGCATCGAGATCGTGTCCTACGGCCGCAAGGGGCCGGGGCCGCGCCCATGGCGCTTGAGCAAGGTCCAGATGGGCCAGGTCGGGCGCACGGTCAGCCGTGCCCCGGAAGTCATGGTGAAGGTGTCGGGCGGTGCCCGTGACGCCGGCGGCGCGGCTGCCCACATCGCCTACCTGGACCGGCACGGCAAGCTGGACGTGGAGCTCGACAACGGGGAGAAGCTCACCGGCAAGCAGACCGGCCGGGAGGTTTCAGACCGCTTCGGGCTGGATCGCCAGAAGGTCGGACCCAAGCCGGCCGAGGGCGAACGCGATGCGCGGCGAAAGCTCGTGCACAACATCATCCTGTCCATGCCCCGGGCGACCGACCCGGAGAAGGTGCTGGAGGCGGCGCGTCACTTCGCCCGCGAGCAGTTCGCGCTGCAGTACCGTTACGCGATGGTGCTGCACACCGACCAGCAGCACCCGCACGTCCACCTGGTCGTCAACGCGGCGCATGAGTACGAGCCGGGCAAGCGGCTGCACATCAAGAAGGCGACGCTGGCCGCCTGGCGCGAGAGCTTCGCCCAGGCGCTTCGGGTGCAGGGCGTGGAGGCCAATGCGACGCCCGCCGTGCTGCGCGGACACCCACGCGCGGGCGCCAAGCGCGATGCGATGGTGCATGCCGAGCGCCGCGTGCACGAGAAATCGGCCAAGGACGCACAGGCCAAGCGCTACGAGCGAGCTGGTCCGGCGCTGGCCACCGGCGCGGCGCCGACCGCAGCCGGGGCCGGCCCAAAGGGATCGACGTACCTGCGGGCCAAGGTGGCGGACGTGCAAGCCGAGTTGACCGAGCGTGGCCGCGTGGACGTGCCGCGCGCCCAGCGCGAGCAGTTGACGACTCTGCGCAAGATCGTGGTGGCCGATTGGATGGCGACCGCCGATCAGCTTCGGGCACAGGGCGAGGTGGCGCTGGCCGCCGACGTGATGCGCTTCGTGGCGTCGATGCCGCCGGTGCAGACCGATCGCGAGCGCCTGGCGCGGGCAACGGCCGCCGCATGGATGGAGCGTGGACCGGCGCAGGTGCAGCGTGGCGACTCGCGGGCAGGTCCCCAGGTGCAGCCGGCGCAAGAGCCTGGCGCACCGGGGCAGGCTGCGGCCGAACGGGTAGAGCGCGCCGAGGTGCGCCAGCCGCAGCCCCAGCCGCCACCGCCGTCTAAACCTTCGCCCTCGCGCTAAGGCTTCCGAGGGCGGCCGGGGCGCTTGGCCTTGACCGGCGGTGCGGGCGGGGGCTCTTCAACCGCTGCCTGCTTCGCCCTGGCGCGCCGTGTCGCGTTGGCCGTGGCGGCCGACTCGATCTTTCCTGATGCGATCCGTTCGGCAAGGCGATCGTGCGACAGCGCCAGAAATTGCTCGCGCTCGCCCGGGTCGGAGAAATTGGCCTCGGCGTAGTGGACGGCGACGGCGACGCGATCGAGCACCCAGGCGTAGGCCGGGAATTCACGCGTGAAGATCGCCGGCGGCAAGGCGCTGAACGCGGCCGCGGCACGCCCCCACCCAAGGGCCTGTCGGCCTTGTGGGTCGCGCTCTGCACGGGCCGTGGCGGCACGCGCCCACAGCAGCGCCTGCGCGGCCACGCTTTGCGGGGCGCGACGGTTGGACGTGAGACGCGCCACGAGCGCGTTCCAGCGGATCACTGTGTCGGCGAGTTCGCGCGCTGGCAGCAGACGACTGGCGTATTCGCGCAGGATGTCGGCGGCGCTGTCCTGGCGTCGGGTCTCGCGCCGGCGCTGGGCGGCTTCGGCCGGCGTGGTGCGGATCAGCCGTCGCCCGTCCAGGGTCTGGATCAGGAGCCAGTCGACGCTGGGCAGCAATTCGGCGTCCGCCACCCACGTATCGAGCGCGGCGAATGCGTCGTCATGGTCGGTCACTAGCGGCACGGGCTGCGCGAGTCCCATGCGCAAGGCGGCGTCGTAGCGCACGAGCCAGCCCTGACGGCTGCGGTCCTGGTCGCAGGCCAGCACCACGATGCCCACGCGGTAGCCGGCGGCGGCCAGTGTCTCGAGCAGCTCGCGCTCGCCGCCGGCCGTGGCCAGCTCTTCGCGCGCGATCGCCACGTCCAGGCGCGCTGCCGCCGTGTCGGCCACCAGGCTTGCGAGCCAGCGGCGCAGGCACTGGCGCACCGGCTCGCTGCGCACCTGGTCGGGATCGTGACGCGCGTGCGGGTGGAAGCTGGCCAGATCGGCCACGCCCAGCAGCGCCGCATCGGGGCGTAGCGCGGTCGGATCGTGGGCGTCCGGGCGGCGGGCCGCCAGCGCGGCCGCAGCGCGTGCCCCGCCACCGGGGGCGCTGTAGAAGATCGTCGCGCGTGGCTCTTGTCGTCGCTTGGCGCGCTCCAGGTGGCCCAGGTGCGCGGCGCGCAGATCATCGTAGAGCCGATCGAGAACGGCGGGCGCAAGGGGCTTGGACGAGCCGCCCGACGCATCGGAAGGCATGGGCTTGCCGGTGCGCTTCACAGTGGCGAGCACGCCTGCGGGCCCAGCCGCACAAGCGCCTGTTCGACCGCGGCCGAGTCGGTCGGGTCCATGCCGGTCAGGACGGCCAGCGCGGCGTCCCGGTCGTCGTCATCGCCGGCCGGCGCGCGGGCCGAACGGGACCGACCCAGGCTCGCCACGGCGATCGCGCCCAGGCGGTCGGCCGCGGCAATCAGCGCGAGCTCCGGGCCGGTCCCCGCAAGGAGGGGCGCCCATAGCCTGCGCTCCAGCCGGGCGGCGGGCGGCACCTCTTGGGCGACCGAAGTGCCGGTCTCGCGCGGTGCCAGCAGCGTCGGCGGGACCTGGCCGGTGCGGGCCAGTTGCGCCACGAAGGCGCGCAGGATGTCAGGGAGCGTGAGGCTTGCGTTGGCGCAGGCGGCTTCTGCCGCAGTGCGCAGCGCAGGATCGACGCGAAAGCGGATGAGATCGACGTCCACGGGGCCTGGGAATGTTGTTGGGGCCGAGCAGCTGCGCGCGGGTTCGGTCGGCAGCGCCCGGCACAGAGCCATGGGCGCGGCGGCAGAGCCTGCGGCGCGCGTGCATCTTCGCTGCAACGCGTAGTGCAGCGCAAATTCGGGCGCGGTCGCAGCGCGACGCGGGCGACCGGGCGAGGCCCCCGATGGACGGCGGGGTGGCGGGGCTACAGCGGGCGGGGTGCCCCCGTGGGGGGCGGGTCGGGTGCATGGCGGGCGCGGCGCAGGCGGCAAGGTCCGGCGGCGCCGGCCAGTGGTCAGGACGGGCGCGGCGCGGGCCGTTGCGCGATGTCGGCGCTCGGGGTCTGCGGGGCGTGGGAAGGCGTGGCCGGCGCTCGCCAACCCCACCGCACGGCGGCGGCGAACACCGCCGACGGGTATTCAGTGCGGCCCAGGCTGCCGTTGTAGCGGCCCAGGGCGCGCACCAGGTCGCCACGCTCGCGATCGAGATAGTGGCGCAGGATCGCGCAGCCGAAGCGCAGATTGGCGCGCGCGTCGAACAGCTTGGCCGCGTCGCCGTCGCCGATGGTGCGGCTCCAGAAGGGCATCACCTGCATGTAGCCCCGCGCGCCCACCGAGGACACCGCGTATTTGCGAAAGCCGCTTTCCACTTCGATCAGGCCCAGGACGAGTTGCGGATCGAGGCCTGCGCGCTGTGCTTCGTAGCGCACGGTGGACAGGAACTCGGCCCGGTGCGTGGCGTCCGGCAGCCACCGCACGGGCAAGCGGGCGGCGTGCGTGGCGAGCCACTGCGCGCGCGCCTGGCCCGACTCGAAGATCGGCGCAGGCGGCATGCGGTCGTCGACCACGGCTGCGGCCAGCGCGGTGCGCACCACGTCGGCCAGTGCCTCCTCGCGCTGCGCGCCGGCATGGGCGGGAGCGGCCAGCGCTGCGGTGGCAGCCAAGGCGGCGGCAAAACGAGTCAGGACCGCAGGCAGGGCCATGCTCAGTAGCCGGTCAGGTCGACGCGCACGCGCTGCCAGAATTGATTGTCGACGAACACATCGATGGCCATCCCCGAAAGCTGCGGCGGGGCGAGGTAGATGGTTTCGTACAGGCTCACCTCCAGCCAGCGGCTGTCGTCGCCATCGGCCACGCGCTGGTACGTCGTCCCGCGCGGGCCGCCCACGCACACCATGGGCGTGCTGAACGTCGAGCCCAGGTCGTTGGCCTGCGCTGTGCGCAGCGCTTCGGCGCCGTCGCCGATGCCCGGGTAGAGGACGCCCGCGGTGGCGACGCCGTAGCTCGTGCGGCTTCCCGACGGCATTGCAGGCGGCCCACCCGGCGGCATGGCCGCGGCGAGCGAGGCATAGGCGCCGGCATTGAGCGCCCGGGTGCCCGAGGGGCAGGGCTCGTAGGGGCTCGATGAGATGCCGGCCCAGCTTCGCCCGGCCGGGCTGCTGGCCATCGTGCACACCGGGAACATGCGCCCGCGCGCCAGCTCACGAAACAGCCGGCGGATGGGCGGCACGCACTCGCCCACGGCCATCGGCCCGCGCGGGTTGGCCATGCACAGGAGCACCTCGCAGGGCCAATTCGACGTCGGCGTGGGGATGCCCACCGGCATCGCCTGGGCTTGGGCGGCGGGCGTGATGGCGGCACCAGCGGCGAGGGTCGCCGCAAGGGCCAGGGTGCTTCGGAGGCGGGGCAGGGGAGTCATCGGAAAGGTCCTGTGGGCGCGTGGTCGGGAGTGCGTGGCGCGGGGCGTCTCAGCGGGCCATGTCGGGCTCGGGGTGGCCGCGCTGCGGCTGGGGCGGGGCCGGCAGCTCGCGTGTGATGACCGGCGGCGCGGTGCGGGTCAGCTCGGGCTCGCGCTCGACGATCCGAACGGCGGGGATCGGCTCGCCGCGTGAGATCCGCGTGGCGAGTTCGACGCGCATGCCCTGGGTCAGTTGCGCGCGTGCGTCCGGGTCGTTGGGCAGCGCCTGCATCGTGGCGACCTCAAAGGCGCGCATCACGCCGGCGGCGTTCACCGCGCTGGGGACGCGGGCCACATCGGGCGGCGACAGCGAGGCGCCTTGCGCGATGCGCGTGGCCACCGCCTCACGGGCCGCGATGAAGTCGGCACGCTCGATGCTCCAGACGGCGCGCTGGGCGGTGACCTCGCGCCCGTCGATGACCTCAAAGGTCTTGGGGTCGCGCACGAGTTCGGTGACCACCACCGGGCGACGCTCCAGGCGCTGCATCGTCACGGTGTCGCCCACCTGGGCCTTGGACTCGCCCTGCAGCAGCGCGCGTTCCAGATCCTTGCCCCACTGCACGTGCTCGGCGCCGTTGGGCAGGCGCAGCTTCACGTAGAAGCTGTCCTTGTTGTTCTCGTCGAAGCGAAATGGCGCGGGTCCGGCCGCCTCGATCTTGCCCGTGACGTATTCGGGGCGTGCAGGCTTGGGCTCGGGCGGCTCGGCGGCCTTGCTTGCCGACGTGGCCACAGCAGCGGCGGCAGTCGCGGCGCTCGCTTTCGTGCCGGGTGCTGCGCTGGACTCGAACGGCGTGACCGGCCCCCCCTCGAAGGCGGCCAGCCACTCGGCGTCGCTTTGCTTGACCGGCTGGACCGAGGGCGCGGACCCGCTGGGGCGCGCGATCGGCAGCGGCGCCTTCACTTCGGCGATCGCGGCCAGGCGGGCGGCTTCGAGCGCGGCATTGTCGCGGGCTGCGGCCGCGCGCTCGGCGGGCGTGGGGTCGGTCCAGGCAGGCGCAGCGGCCGCCGCAGCCGGGGCTGCGGCCGGGGCAGTGGCCTGCGACGGGTTGGCCGTGGTCGGCTGCGCCGGCGCCGATGCAGCCGGCTCGCTGCTGCCGCGTTCGGCCAGGCGGGCCGCGGCTGCGACGGCAGGCCCGGCCGTCTGCGCCACCGCGACGGCGGCGCCTACCGCCACGGCGGCCTGCAGCGCCTGCTGTGCAGCACGCTCGGCCGTAGGCATGGCGAGATCCACGCCAGGCGCACGCGCGCCGTTGGGCGCTTCGCGGGCAGGCGGGGCCGGGGTTGCCGGGGGCGCAGCGTCGGTGGCGCTGGCGGTGCGCGCCGCCGGCGCGACGTTGCTTTCCCTGGCCGCGGTGGCGGGCGTCGGCTGGGCGCGCTCGGGCGCGTCGGCCGTGATTTGGTTCGGGCCGGCACGCTTGTCGCGCTCGCGCGTGGCTGCCTCGCGCTCGACGGCCGACGGCTCGTATCCGCGCACTGCGATCTCGCGGACGAAGGCCTCGCGCCACGCTTCGCGGCGGAATTCCTTGGTGCCGGACACTGTGATCGCGTCCCAGCCGCGTTCGGCTGCAATGTCCACGAGCGCCTTGACGACGGCGGTGTTCTGCGAGGCCGCCGTGAGCCGGGTGCCGTGGTCGGCAAACGCAAGGGTCTGATCGGGGAAATAGAACTTGTGCTTGACCTGGGAGAACTGTTCCAGCACGTGCTCGGGGAGCGCGGTGTAGCGCTCCGGTGGCACGGCCACGCCGCTGCCCTGGGTGGCTTGGGTCGGCGCAGCGCGCCCCTGGCGCATCGCACGGATGGCGTCGGTTTCGGGGGTGTCGCCGCCGCCCTCGGAAACGGATTCGGCGGCAAGCGCCTCGGTGCGCCGGTTGAACGATGCTGGCTGGCCCGACAGTTGATCGGCGCCGTCGATGCTCGGCACGGCCACACGAGCACGCGGGCCTGCCTGCGTAGCGGCTTGGCCAGTGGACTCGACGCGCGCCGCGTCGGGGTCGTTCAGATGCGGCGACGGCGCGGCGACGGCGGCCTGCGCGCGTGCCTCGGCGACCACCTGGCGGGCGTATGCCGCGGCGCGTTCGTAGTCGATGGCCGAAGGCAACGGCACCGGGCCGACATCGGCGGCCTGGCGCTGCGCTTCGGTCATGAAGCGCTGCACGGCGCGCGACTCGGACAGCGCGCCGGCATCGAGCGCCTCGAAGTGCCGTGCGTACTGCGTTTGGCGGTCGGCGGCCTGCGAGATCAGTTCGGCGGCCTGCGCGCGCGTTGCCGGCAGCGTGAGCTGGCCCAGGTCGGCGTGATCGAGCTTGGCCACGCGCAGCGACTCGGTGCTGCTGGCCAGGTGCCGATCCATCTGCGCGAATTCGACATGCCGCTCGCGCATGGCGTCCACGCGGGCGGCCTCGGCCACGCGGGCCGCGGCCACACGGTTGGCTTCGACGAAGCTGTCCTGAAACCCGCCGTCACGTGCGCGGGCTTCGGGGAACTGCAGGGCGACGCCGCCCTTGGCCTGCGCGTCGTCGATCACGCGCGCCACCGTGCGCTCGCCTGCGCTGTCGGTGAGGATCACGAAGGGGCGTTCAGCCATCGCCTCGCGGAACACGGCTGCGGCCGCCTTGGCGTCGGTGAATGTCGTGGGCTCGCTGGCAGACTCACGATAGAGCGTGTACGTCGCGGCGGGCGCGGCCGCGGCGGGCGCAGCGCGTTCGGCGACGCGCGTATCCAGGGCGATGGAGTTCTCGACCGCTTCGGTGCGATCGGCCGGAAGCGCGATGCTGCGCGACGTCAATCGCTCGCCCGACAGCTCCCCCGTGACGACCTCGCGCGGACGGCCGTTCTCCAGCGGCGCGGTCAGCGCAGCCATGTTCAGGCGGCCGAAGTTCTCTCGTCCGAGTGCGGCTTGAAGCTCGCCCGGTTCGAGCGTGGTGCGCGCCACTTCCTGTGCGCCGGCCATGAACCGCACCGTGGCTTCGGTCATCTTCGCGCCCTCCATGCGGGCTTCGTAGACGACGCGATCGGCCGTTTGACCGTTGACGTTGACGCTGCCGAACTGTTGCGTGTCGAGTTCCATGACTCAGGCCTGCATGAAGGATTGGACAGTCAGGACAGACTGTTGCGCGCGCACGCCGGGTGCGGTGTGGCGCTGGGGTGCGGAGCGCTTGCAGTGAAAGCCGCGCGTCGTCATTGGAGGGTGCCTTGCGCAAGGGCTGCCTCGACCGCATCGAATCCCGAGGAGTCGTCGGCTTGCGTGGTGCCTGCGCCGAGGAAGTTCTGGATCACCGCCTCAACCTGCGCGGCCGACAGGGGTCGCTCTTCGGGCAACGCTTCGAGTGCCGCGAAGTTCAGGCTGTAGCCGTCGAAGTCGGCGCGCTGCAGCTTGGCGATATGCGTGAGATCGGAGGCGTGCATTGGGCGTACCCGCTTGGAGGTGGTCGACTCGTCGGAGTCGGGTGCGTGTGCGATGACCACGGGCGCGTCGAGTTCCGTGCCCTGGGCAGCGGCGGCCTTCGGACGGGGGCGCTTGGGGCGCTTGGACGCGCCGCCTTCGCCTGTGGACCATGCGCCGGCTGCCTCGGGCGTATGCGGCTCGCCGCCTCCCGCAGCCGATTCGGCGGCGCGGTTGAGAATGTCCCGGCTGTAGGCGGCGGCCATCGCCGCTTGCGCGGCTTCGACGTCGATGCGGGGCACCTCGGGCGGGGCGGTCTCGCGCGAGGCAAAGTGTTCGTCTTGGAAGTAAAGGATCCGCTCGGCCTGCACCGGTCGCAGCCCTTCGTAGAACACCATGATCGGGCCGGAGCCCAATTCCTTGATCTCCTGCGCCATCAGGAGGCGGCGCGGCTGGTCGCTGGTGCTCACCGTCGAGCTTCGCCCGCCCTTGGACGCGACGATCGAGCGCGACGTGGCTTTCTGCGCGACGGTGTACGTGCCGAGTTCCTTGGACAGCGCTTCGGCTTCCTCATATTCCTTCGGCGGGAACACGACAGTTGCGGCCAGCATCTTGCGGATGCTTTCCGCACCCTTGGGCCCGTAGACCTCGATCAGCTGGCTGTCGGCCTGCACCACGATCAGCGTTCGGACGTTGTAGCCCGGCAGATAGGCCGTGGCGTCCGCCAGCACCGACAAGCGGCCCACCGACTTGAACTCGTCCATCACCAGGAGGAGCTGGTGCTTGAGCGTGGCATCGTGTTCGGGCAGCGCGCGCGTTTGCTCGCCGATTGCCACCTGCCAGAACAGCGACAGGAGCGGCTGCAGGCGCGACACGTCGTCCGGGTCGATCCTCACGTAGATCGACGTGCGCTCGCGGCGAAGCTGGCGAAGGTCGAAGTCGCTGCGGCTGGTGGCCGCGTCGACCATCGGATTCATCCACAGGTCCAGCCGGCTCGTGAACGTCTTGCGGATGCTCGATGCGGTCGCCGGCGCCAGGTCGATGATCTCGCACAGCGCCTGCTGGCACTGCGGGGACAGCGGGTTGCCCGCCGTGTTGCGCGCGTTGACGATCTTGCGCCAATGCGACTGAAAGCCCTCGGCGTCGCTGGCCATGCCTTGGCGCAGCACCTCGCCCAAGGTGCGCAACATGCCGGGCGTCTCGAAGATATAGAGCGCGATTCCAAGGAACATGGTGCGCGCGCTGCTGGTCCAGAAGCTTTTATCGCTGTCGCCTTCGGCATCCGGGTAGATGGCCGACGAGACACGCTGCAACTCGTTGATGCGGCGCGCAGGCGAATTGCTCACCGTGTCGAGCACGTTCCAGCAGGCGGTCTCGCCCTTGGACGAGAGCGGGTCGAACAGGTGGACGCGCTGGCCGTGCGTCTTGCGAAAGCCCGCCGTGCGGTCGAAGTTCTCGCCCTTGATGTCGTTCACGATCACGCTGCCGTCCCAATTCAGCAGCGTGGGGATCACCACGCCCACGCCCTTGCCGCTGCGCGGAGGGGCCTTGAGCAGCACGCCTTGCTGGCCGTCCAGGATCAGGTAGCGGCCCTTGTGGCGGCCCAGCACGATGCCCTTTTCGCCATACAGGCCGGCGGCCTTGACTTCGCGCGCGAGTGCAAAGCGCGCCTCGCCGTGCAGCGGGCGAGGCCGCGTCGACAGCGCCATGCCCAGGCACAGGATTGCGGTCAGCGCGCCGGCGCCGCCCGACAGGGCGAACGGGCCAGCCAGGTCGGCACGCGATCCGAAGTAGTAGACGTAGCGCAGGATCGTGAGTGGGGTGGCCTCGCCGGGCGGCTTGCCCACCATCGCCAGGAACACCACTCCCGCCACGTACAGGCCCAGGCCCACGGCCAGCACCATGCCGACCGACAGGCGTGCGGCGAGGCTCGGCGTGCGGGGGTTGCTAGGTACGTGGCTCATACCAAATCTCCGAGACACAGCGCTCGCCTTGCGCGTTGCGCGCGCACTGCACCACGACGTCCACCTTGGACTTGGTGAGGGCAATCACTTCTTGAAGATCCTGGCCACGCCCGGCCTCGCCGGTCTTGATGATTTGCGCCAGCGCGAGAAAGGCATCGTGGGCGCTGTTGGCGTGGATGCTCGTGATGGAGCCCGGGTGGCCGCTGTTGACGCCCACGAGGTACTCATAGGCTTCGTCGCCGGTGCGCAGCTCGGACACGAACACGCGATCGGGGCGCAGCCGCTTGACCGCCACCAGCAGGTCGCGCACGGTCACTTTCGCCTGGCCCTGGCTGCCCTGCGAATACAGCAGCGACATGCTGTTGGGATGGCCCGTCAGATCGAGCTCGCGCGCGTCCTCGATGGCCATGATCCGCTCGCTGTCGGGCACGTTGCGAATCAGCGCCTTCGCGACCGTCGTCTTGCCGCTGCCGGTGGCGCCCGACAGCAGGATGTTCTTCTTGCCGATCACCGCGGTCCGCAGGAAGCGCGCGATGTCGCCCGCGGCGAGTGCCGCCAGCAGCAGCCGATCGACCGGCGACAAGCCGTTGTCGGCCGTGGCGATCTCGTCCGCCAGCCGCAGCCGCGTGGCGTCGGGGAAAACGACCACGTGGCTGAACACGCCACGCGCCTTTAAGTCGGGCAAGGACCACTGCGCGCGCGATGGGATGCGGATGGCGATGCCCACGGTGCCCCGCGGCGCCACGGGCGGCAGGACGAACTTGACGCGCTCGCCGCCGGGCAGCGTGGCCGACAGGAGCGGGTTGACCTCGTGCACGGCCTGGCCGGTGAAGTTGGCCACCAGCTTGGCGCCCCGCATGCACCACTCGAAGGTCGCTTCGCGCAGCGGCAGCCGCTCGAATTGGTTGCGCTCGATGAAGGCCTCGCCAGGGCTGTTGATGCAGATTTCCGTGACGCTCGGATCGGTGAGCCACGGCCGCAGCGGCTCCATCCAATGCTCGAGCGCGGTGCGATCGGCAGGCGTGGCCCGATCGGCTGGCAGGTGCGCGAGGTTGCTCATGGGGCTAGTCACCGCGGCCATCGGCAAGCGTTTCGGCCGTGGGCTGCAGCGCGTACACGGTGCGAAAGTCGGCGTCGCGGGCCAGCAGGATCTGGATGCGATCGCCCTGGTTCTTGACGACCGTGTTGGGAATGTTGATGGTGCCGCGCAGGATCTCGGTCATGACCTGGGTGCTGCCTTGCGGGTTCAGCACGATCGAGTTGCCGCCGGCCACGCCGGACTGGCGAGCGATCAGCCCGCGCGTGGCGGCGTCCACGACGCTGACCATGATCGCCGCGCCGAATCGTTCCCAAAAATGCGTGTTCACGAAGCCGGGCAGCCCGGAGCGGCCCAGCTCGTCGGTGCCGGGGCTGGCCAGCGCCACGCGAACGCCCGTGGGCGTGGTCAGCTCAGTCCACAGCGTGAACACCCGGCCCTGGCCCTGGCGCACGTCGCCGCGCGTCTCGCCGACCAGCTTGGAGCCGGCCGGGATCAGCACGACCTCGCCGGATTCGCCGAAGTGATCCACCGGCACAATGCACGTGACCATGCCGGGCAGGCTCGAGTTGATCGCCGTGATGAGCGTGCAGTCGATGCTCGTGCCCTTGGACAGCAGGAAGCGCCGGGTCGGCAGGACCTGGGCGGCCACGGCGGGCGTGGGCGTCGGGCGAAGCCGTCCACCCAGCGAGTCGCTGCCGCCAGCACCACCAGCACCCGCGCCGGCACCACCGGCGCCCGGCCCACCGAACGCAACCGACTCCATGCCGCCGGCCGTAGGGCTGGCTGAGAGCGTGGCGGGCGGGCCGCCGCCCATCATCGAGCCGCCTTCGCCGGTTCCGGCGCCGGTCATCAACGCGCCCTTGGCCAGCTTGGGATCCGGGGGAGGGGCGGGCGGCGGGGTCGACGCCTGGGTGCCAGCCTGGGGGTTGGGCTGGCCGGACGTGCCGGCTGGCGCCGTAACGGCCGGGTAGGCGTTGCCGGTAGCGGGAGCGCCCACCTGGCCGCCCGGGGCGGGCGCAATCCCGGCCGCGCCCGCGGTCGCGTTCGGCGCGCGTACTGCCGGCTCCTCGGGCGGGCCGCCCAGCACCGCGCCGGCGATGTCGGTGCGGGCGTACACCACGCCCACAGCGGGCGCGGGTGCCACGTCAGCCCCTTCCAGGCCCGGCACAATGCTTTCGCCGTCCACCCGGGCGTTCTTTGCGCGTTCCTCGGCCTTGGCAGCCGCTTCACGCGCATCGAGCATGTTGGACACGAAAAGGCCCAACACGGCGAGCATCACCGCACCCGCCGTGACGACGCCGAGCGTGCCCACAGCGCGGTTGCGCGTCGAGCGGACGCGCGTGACCGACACGATGGAGCGCTCGCCGTCCACTGCGGCACCAGCGGGCGCTGCACCGGCGTCGCCGCGTGCCACAACGTCGCCGTCCTCGTCCGCATCGTCATGGGGCAGCGCATCGTGCCGGATCTCGCCGGTATCGGGATCGAGCGTTTCGCCCTTGCGGAGCGCGACAGATGGCGGCGTGGCCGCGTCCGCGCGCTCGGCACGCCCATCGGCGGCGGCAGCGAGCGCCGCCGACCCGCCCGGGGCAGCGCCTGCGGCAGTTGCCGCACGACGGGCACGCGCTGCGCGGGCGCGCGCGAGCGCGGCTTGCAGCCACTCGGTTGGCTTCACTGTCCGACCCCTTGCGTGATGCGTTGAACACCGGGCAGCAGCGTCTGCGTATGCAGTCGCTCGCCGCCGCCATCGAATCGTTGGTTGATCACGCACCCGACCAGGCCACCACGGCGCAGCACCAGGCGCTTGACCACGCGGTGCACGACGACCTCGCCGCCTTCGACCGAGAGGTTCACCAGCGACTCGGTGCCGTCCTCGTTCTCGATGAACACGGCCGGGATCTCGGAGCGGGCACCGAAGGTCAGGCGCGTGTGCACGCCGTCGTCGTAGGCGGCCGTGGGTTTGAGGGACGGCGAGCCGCAGTAGTCATAAGCCAGGTTGCGCGGGCGCTCGGCCTGGGCCTGCGCGATGCGGCGCTCGGCGCGCTGGGCCTCGAGCTGGGCACGCGCGGCGCGCGCCTCGTCCTGCGGGTAGGCGAAGCGGATCGAGTAGACCAGGCGCGGGTCGGCCGCGCCCTTGGGTGCGTCGTCCACCTTGTAGTCGAACTGATACACGCGCCGGTTGGAAACGAGCGTCAGATTCGTCCAGTTGGCTTTGACCAGCGGGCGCAGAAAGACGTTGTTCCCCACCACGCCGACCTCGAAGCTGTTGGCGTCGCCTGCGGCAATCGTGCGGCCCGGCACGGTTTCGCCCGGTGCGAGTTGCAGGTGAATCTGGAAGCCCGCAAAGCCTTCGAGCTTGACGACCTGATCGGGGTCATAGACCACCACGCGCACGCGTGCGTCGGGGCCGGGTGCGCTCGCGCCAGCGGTGCCAGGGGCCGGGGCAGCAGCGGTGCGCTCCGGGGCGGGTGCGGCACCATGCGCCGATTGAACGAAGAGTACGGCGCTCACGAGCGCGCCCACGCTCAGGGGGAGGAGGGATCGACGCATCACGGGGCGCTCCGCGTCGCGGGGCCTTCGGCCAGCGGGGCCGGGGCGGCGCCGGCGCGCACCGCGGCCGCGACCGGCGGGCGGGCAGCCGGGCCATCGCTGCCCATGTCGACGTCGCGCGAGTACTCCACCACCCGGAAGCCAAGCGGGTTGAGCGCACGCACCCGGTTGTTGTCGCTGGGCTTGGTGAAGGCGTACTCGACCGTGGACAGGTAATTCACCACCTGGTCCTGCCCGCTGCCAGTGGGGCGCGTGATGACCGTGAACCGGACCTGCGCGACGTTTTGGCGGCCGCTGTCGAGTTTCAGGAATGTGATCGCGTTGACGCGCACGCGCTTGGTCGTGCCGTCCTTGTAGAGATTGAGCGGCGACTGCGGATTCGCCCGGTTCCACAGCGTCGCCCACCCGCTGTTGAGTTTGGGCGCCTGGTACGCTGCGACCGTTTCGTAGTCGACCTCGACCAAGCCGCTGGCGAAGCCCGCGAACCGCTCCCGGGCGCTCACGTAGTGCTGCAGCTGGTTGCGCACGGCAACCTCGGGCAGCGCCGCGTCGCCCTCGTACTTCGGCACCACGTCCACGACGCCGGTGTTGTCGTTGACGCGCACCGCGACCGTTTCGATCGTCTTGAGCGGGAACAGCGTCGACAGACCCAGCACGGCCACCGCGGCCACGGCCATCGAGCCATAGGCCACCTGCCAGGCGCGCTTGGCGCTGGCGTTGGCGATCGTCACGCGGTCGGTCTCCCATCCCTGCGCGGCGGCCAGATAGGCCTCTTCGACGGCGCGATCTTCGCGTTTCATGATCCAGACTCCGAGGACAGGCGCGCCGGTGCGGCTGCAGGTGCAGGCATGGGCGCCGAGACATTGATGGGGGACAGCGGCCCGGTGCACTTGGGCGCAGCCGGCGGGCGCGAGGCGCAGCCCACGGTCGACAGCGCCACGAGCGCCAGCCCGATCCAACGGGCGCGACGCGCCTGCGATCGGGCAGCGCGCACCGTGCGGGCCGAGGGCTTGCGGTCATGGGTCATCGTCGAATCCTCGTGTTGCGGCATAGGGGTGTGGCAGCGCATCGGCGGGGCGGGTGGTCAGGTGCCGGTGCGGCGCGGGGGCATGATTTGATCGCGCGGGATGCCGCCGCCGCTGGCCGCCACCGCGTTGCCCCCGCCCGTGGCGGTGCGGAACGCGGCACCAGCGCCGGCGCGCACGCTCTGGCGGAGCAGATTGGCCGCGTTCTGGCGCAGGGTGTGGTGCGCGCTGCGCCGGCCGCCGCTAAGGCCTTGACCGAAGCCGCGCGCGCCCTGGTAGGCCGTGTTCCTCGCCCCACCGATCGCACCGCCCATCGCTTTGCTGATGACCCCGAAGGTGGCCATGCCCACGCCACCGGCCAGGCCTGCGGCCATGTTCACGGCCTGCTTCAAGACGAGGAGCGCGATCGCGGCTGCGAGGCAGAAGTAGACGGTATCGGCGATCGTCACGGCGTTGCCGGCGGCGAGCGCGACCGAGCCGAAGTCCTGGATGAGTCGCAGCAGGATCATTCCCAGCGCCGAGCCCACCAGGCCCACGACGGCGTAATTCGCCATCTGCGCGACCCAGCCTTGGAAGAGGCTGCGCGTGGGCTCGAAGAAGAACATCACGATGAACAGCGGGCCCAGGCTGATGATGACCGTGAGCATCATCTTCGACAGGGCCAGCAGGAACGCCACGTAGGCGGTCGCGCCGCCAATCAGTGCGTACACGACGAAGGCGGCGAGGTAGAAGCCAAAGCCGCCGTCCATGATGCCGCCTTGCGCCATCAAGCCCTCGGCCACGCTGCCCCCGTTCAGCAGCAACGTGTCGAGCAGGCCCGCCGGGGACGCGGCCGCCCCGCCGCCGCTCATCGCCGCGGCGAGTTGCGTGGGGCCATTCATGAAGGTGTCGGTGATCAGCTCGTTGTACATCGACAGCTTCAGGCCGACGCCGAACACGCCCATCATGATGAGCATGTGCCGGACGGACTCTTTCAGCGGCTGCTGGATGCGGCCCGTGGCGATGCCCCAGCCCCACATCGTCACGTACAGGGTGGCGAACGCGGTGGCCGCCGGCGTGACGGCGTTGGCCACGAGCAGCGTCTGCGCGTTGATCGTCGATGTTTGGAAGAGATCCAGCCAGCTGAAGAAGTTTGCGAAGAACATGGGACTAGGCCGCCTGCGCCTTGGCGCGTGATGAGGGAAGCGCGCGCCCCGTGCGGGCGGCGCGTGAGTTGCGCGCGCAATACAGGCGCGCAGGCGGCGGGTGCAACGTCACGGCGTGGGCTGCTTATTGGCGTCGGGGCCGAACTGCGGGGGGCGCGGCTTCGGCACCGGCACGTCGGCCAGGCGGCCGATGCCGTCCCCGTTGGGCCGCTGGCGCGTCACGACGACGGTTTCGGTGCGGCTGGTGACGACCGCGGAGCTGCCCGCAGGCGCAGTCGCGATAGGAGCGGACGCAGCAGGGGCAGGGGCAGGCGTGGCCGTGGGGTCGACCGACACGGCCGGCGCACCCGCCGGAACGCTCGCGGCCGGTGCCGACACGCGCGTTTCGGTGTGGTTGCGCACGTACCAAACGCCTCCCGCGCCGAGTGCGGCAACGCTGACGGACGTGACGATCGACATGAAGATATTGGCCATGGCCTGTGCTCCTAGAGGGTTGCTTTCCGGCGGCTTGCCGCTCCCCCATCAGAAGGGAGGCCGCAAAGTTACCGCGGGCACGTCGGCCAGGCGGCCGATCCGGGCCAGACCTTGCTCGCGGGCGCGCTGTTCCTGCGCCCAGCGGTCGGCCTGCGCCATCTGGTAGAGCATCGTCATCTGGTTGCCTTCGTTGGCGAGCATGGCCTGTTCGGCAGCGATGCGCGCCTGCAGATCGGCGCTGGCCTTCGCATCGGTCGTCGTGCCGACCGCGGTGATGAGCTGCTGCAGCGCCGCGAACCGCTGGCCCGTCTGCTGGTAGGCGGTTTGCGTGCTCGCCTGGAAAACGCTGGCCGCGTTGCGCCCGGCTTCGACCGCCATGCGCGCATCCGGCGGCAGCCCGCCCATTTGCGCGCCGGTTAGCACCGCGTTGGCGCGCAGGATCGCCTGCGCCTGGCTGGCCAGCCCGCTGTAGCTGCCGCTCGCGCCGTGGATCACGGCCCATAGGTCGTTCGCGTTCGGAGGCAGGTAGGCGCGCTGCGCCGGCGCCAGGTTCATCAGGCTTTCCATGCCGCGCGGCCCCGTGAGCGCGCTCGTCTGTGCCCGCAGCTGGTTGTACTGCTGCGTCATGGCGGTGAGCTGCGACTGCCAATGCACGATTTGCTGCATCGCGTTGGCGACCATCGTGACGTCGATAACCGGAATTCCGGCGTGGGCGGCCGGTGCGGTGCTGGCGAGTGCGGCTGCGACGCTGGCGGCCAGAACGGTCTTACGCGGCATGACGGTGCTCCTTGGAGGGCAGGGCGGGCAGGGCGAGCGGTGCGGAAGGGGTGGAAACAGCGGGCGGCGCTGTGTGCGACGACGAGTCCAGGATCGAGGCGCCGCGCGACAGGCGCCGGCGATCGGCCATGGCGGCGCGAAAGTGCGGAAGCCATGCGTCCAGTTGCTCGCCGTGCTGCGCGATCAGCGCCTTCATGAGCGTGACGTTCTCGACGCGGCCCGAGATCACATCCAGCTCGTCGGCAAAGCCCGACAGGTCCAGGCGCACCACGACGCTCACGTGGCCTTGCTTGATGAGGACTTGTCGGCTGCCCGGCTCGATCTCTTCTTTGATGAGCTTGAATTCGCGCTCTGACAGTGAGAACCCTTCCACGTAATCCGCGTAGGTGGCCTCGGGGTTCGGGAAGTAGATCTTCGTGGGCGTCTGTTCGATCAGCGTGCGGGCGATCGGACTCTTGATCACGTGGTGCGGGCTTTGTGTGAAGGGGATCAGGTTCGCGTCGGCCTTGCGCCAGCGCTCCAGGCCCTCGGCGAAGTACGGCGCCATCCATTCGTCCTGCAAATACGGCTTGGCTTCGTCGATCCACACGATGAGGCGGCCGCGGCCCACCATTTGGTCGACCAGGTGCATGAGGTACATGGAGAGCGGTCCGCGCAGCGTGTCGTTCTTGATGAACGGGCCCACGTCGAAGCCGATGATCGGCGTGCGGGTGGCCAGCAGCAGCGCCGCAACCGAATCGTGGTCGTTGTCGAACACCCAGCCGTACTCGTTGCCGCGGGTCCACCGGACCAGGCGGGCGTACATGCCTTCGGGGTCGGTCACGTCCAGATGCTCGACCAGGCGCGTGAGGCGGCGCGACTCCAGGGGCAGCGCCAGCGTGGAGCGCAGCGCCTGTTCCAGATCGGATTCCTGCACGGTGGAGAGTTGTTCGCCCGGTCGGCGCACGAGCTGTCGCAGCCACTGGCGCATGAACTCGGTATTGCGGGACGTGGGCTCGAGCATGAGGGGGTTGGCGCCCGTGGGCTCGCCCAGGGAGAAGGGCAGGTACACCCCACCCATCACGCGAACCAGGATGTGCATGCCCTCGCCGATGTCGAACACGACCTGTCGCGCCCCGAACTGTGAGGCGCGCGCGATGCAGAACCCCATGAAGGTGGTCTTGCCCGATCCGGTGCTGCCGATGCCGAACGTATGGCCGACGTCCTTCTTGCTGCCCCCATTGGCTGCCTTCGGATCGCTCGCGTGCAGCGACCAATGAAAGGGCGCGTTGGAACTGGTGGCGAACATGGCCAGAGGAGCGCCCCACCAATTCCCGGAGGCGCGCCCCGTGGGGTAGTTCAGGAACGGGCTCATGCCGCCGAAGTTGGCGCTCGATACCGGCGTCTTGCGCGGGCGCCACTCGGCGTTGCCCGGCAGCTGCGCCCAAAAGGCCGACTCCAGCGCGATGTCCTCGCGTGCCATCGTCACGTCGCGATCGCCCATCATCGCCACCGCGCGTCCCACGCGCTCGGACAACTGCTTGACGCGCACGAGCGCGGCGGCCTGGTCCTCGGCGGCGTCGTAGGGGTCGGACTGGACCTGCAGCGTCATGTGGTGGTCGCCCAGCACGACCTCACCGCGCACGAGCGACGCCAGCAGGCTTTCGAGATCCTCCTGGTCGGAGGCGAGCGCCTCGCCGGCACTCACCGACACCCGCATCTGCCGCTTGGCGAGATCCACGGCAAGCGCGCGTGGCAAGCAGGTGAACGATTGCGTGAGCACCAGCGGGAAGTCGGCCGTCAGCAGCGTGGACAGCACGCCGGGCGGGGTAAGCGAGGGATACCGGGCCACGCCCAGGATGGCCGACAGCCGCGTCGCGCTGGGGGTGCGCAACTCGATGGTCTCGGCCCCGAAGAGCGGCCGGCCGGTGGCAACTGCATGGCACAGGTCCGAGCGGCCCACCGGCACGCGACGCCACGCCCCGGTCGCCAGGAAGGCGTAGAGCTCGGCGATGGACGAGCACATCAGGCCCGTGTCCGGTGCGCGGTACAGCCCCAGGGGCTCGGGGTCGTAGCGGGCCAGCGACTCGACGGCCTGCCGCGACAGGCGGGCGCATTCTTCGAGCGCGTCGGCCAGTTCGGCCTTCACGTCGGCGCGGCTGGCGCGGTTGGCCAGGCCTAGGGCGGCTCGCCCCACCTTGCCGGGCATCGGGTTGAACACGACCGACAGAAAGAGCTGATTGGTCATCAGCGTCTGTCCGGCCATGCGCTCGCGATACTTCGCATCGAGCTGCGCGGCGAACGCGTTGGAGAACTTGGCGCCCGGGTAGGTGCGGTCGCGATCGCGCACGATGTGCGTCCAGAATGCGACGCGCTCGGTGCCCACGGCGCGGATGAACCCGTTGAGGCGATCGTGCCAGCTATTGAGCACCACGTCGTCGATGGTCTCGAAGCTGGCGCCACCAAGACGGAAGCACTGCACGTAGAGGCCGCGCTTGGTCATGGCCACGCCGTCGGCCACGTGCGAGGTAAGCGGGATGCGGTCGGCGGCCAGTGTTTCGCGGGCCGAGGCCATGGCGCGCGACAGGGCAAGTTTAGGCACGATCAGGGGTGCTCCAGCGGGGCGGTTTCAGCAGACGATCCGGGCGGGCGCGGCGCGACGGCGGCCGCGCGCGTTGGGCAGGTCCACGGACAGCGGACCATGCGAAGCCGCACCCCAATACGAGGAGTTGCCCTGAAAGAAACCCATGCCCCGGGTTTTCCACCACAACCCGGAGAACTCGGCAAACCGAGGCTCGATTTGCGTGAGCAGGTACAGGAGCACGTGGATCGGAATGCAGACCAGCAGCCACAGCATGCTGCCGGTGAAGATGAAAACGAGCATGGTGCCCATGCCGTTGGCCATCACGGCCGAATGCGGCACCCCCATCAGCAGCGTCGGCCGAGCCAGCGCGAGAAACAGTGGCTCGGGCGTCAAACCAGGGTTGCGATCCATTCGGCGTTACCTTTGAAGCGGTGTGAGGCGCCCGTGCAGGGCACGGGGAAGGCGGGGGAAGCGGCACCGCCGCACGCAAGCCAGGAAAGCGCTCGCATGCGGCGGGGCGAACCGCGATTCAGTCCTCGCGCGGTTCAGACGGCGGCCGTGTAGCTGCGCACCCAGCTGACGATGGACGGGGCACCGAAGATCACGACGATGGCGAAGAACGCCCAGCCAGCCGTCATCTTGTCCATGCGGCCACTGAAGAACATGAAGCCCACGAAGATCACTGCGATCGTGCACAAGGGCACCAGCAGCGACTGGATCGTGGTCAGCAGGCCGGTCGCGCCGCTGGAGAACGGGTTGGTGGCGAAGGCGAGCGAGGGCGCCGTCATCAGGACGGCAACGAGGCCGGCGACGAACAGCGCTTGCAGGGCGAGGCGGTTGCGATCGGGCGTGCTGATCCAGGCGTTGAGCGGCATGGTGTTGGCCGAGTAGTCGAGGGAAGAGGTCTTCACGGCTGGTACTCCGGTTGGTAGGACTGAATTCGGATCAGGCGGTGATCCACTACACCCAGCGCCGTCAGGTGCTGCCAGAGCGTGTCGAGCGACCGGAACATGCGCGCGCCACCACGGGCAGCGGCGAGTTCACGCGGGGTCGACTCGTGTGCCAGCAACACCTGACAGCACCAAGTTCTTGGCTTGGCCGTGCTTTGCTCGACCAGAACTAACTCTTGAACGACGCCGGCCTGCGCCATGGCCGAGAGCATCGCGGCGCTGATGACCCCTGGCGGCGTGCGGGCCGTGGGCGCTTCGGCACGAGAGCGGCGCGCTCGGCTCGGACTCGCGCTCGGCACGTCGGCGTCGGCGCCCATGGGCGGGACTGCGCCGTGCGATGCGCGCGTTGTGGCCGGCAGGATGATGGTCACTGCGTGGACTCCTGTGCGACGGGCTCGATGAGGGCGGCGGGGACCAGCGCACCGATTGCGGACGCGGCGGCCGGGGCAGGCGAGGCAGAGGGGGCGCCGGCGGACGGGTCCATGCCGAACACGTCCCACCACACGCGAGCCGGGCGCTGCGCGGCCGCAGCCGTCACGATCGGGGCGGGCGCGCCGGCGGGCTGGATTGCAGGGGCAGTGATCGCCCCCGGGGTCGCAGCGACCGCGGCGGGCGCGATGCGCGTGCTTGCGGCAGCGCGCTGCGGTGCAGCCGTTCCGGCGCTGGCTGCGCTGGCAACGGGCTGGCGCAGTGCCCCGGCCAGCTCGCGGCGCAGGGATTCGACGTTGGCCTGCGCGCGGCGCAGCGCCTCGGCCGACTCGGCTTCCGCACGTGCATCGCGGGTGGCGAGCGCTGCGGCGCGCTGCTGGGCGCTTGCGGCAAGGCGGGCCTCTTCGCGGCCCAGCTCTTCCTGAAGGATTCGCACGCGGTCCTGATCGCGGGCGCGCTGTTCGGCCGGACTCACCACGACCGACATGGCCGTCGGACCGGCCGCTTGTGCGTAGGCCACCGGCTGGCCGAGTACCGCGGCGGCGACGGTGCCGGCGCTGGCCAGTCCTGCCCACCACCAGCGCGGCACCCCCGCTGCGCTGGGCCCTCGAAGCTGTCCTGCATGTGTCACTTGGCCGACCTCCCTGCCCGATCACCGTGTTTGCAGGCCCTGCGGGCAGATTCATGCGCCGTGGCCCTGTGTCGAACGCCCGATCAAAGGGCGTCTACGTCTACTCAGAACCGGCTTTCGCGAGCTGCACGACGCTTCGCTTGTTCCAACCCTTGTAAAAAGTATTCCACGAAGACGTAGGTATTGTCACTATACGAACTAGGCTTTTCTGCATTAAGCTTTTTCTAGGGTTTTGGAGTGCATGCGGTTCGGACGGGCCATGTGCCGCCGGGGCCTCGGAAACATGGGCTGGCGAAGGCCCACGGATCGGCACGGTGGCGCGACCAGGTGGCGCGCGCCCACAACGACCTTTCAGGAGCAGTCGGCGAAATGAGCATCGTGGCGTGGATGAACAAAAAGGGCGGCGTGGGCAAGAGCAGCCTGTCGATCCAGTATTCGCACTGGCTGCACGAGCGGGCGGGTGCGGCGCGGGTGGCGGTCATCGAACTCGACGACCAGCGCAACACTTCGCGCGCGTTGACGGCCTTCGACAGCGGCGTGAGCGCCGAGCAACTGCTGACGGCGCCGGCCATGGCACCCGAGCGGCTGGCGCAGTGCGCGCGCGTCGACCGGCCGCTTGCCGTATTCGGGGCCACCGCGGGGATGCCGGACCTGGACCGGTCGGAGCCGGGGCCGCTATTCGTGGCGTTCGCAACGAACGTGGCGCACCTAGCGGCGCATTTCGATCATGTAGTGATCGACACCCCGCCAGCGGTCGGGCTGCGGATGCACGCGGCGCTGATCGCGGCGCAGTACGTAGCCATCCCGATCGAACTGGAGGACTTTTCGATCCAAGGCATGGTGGAAATGCTCGCCCTCGTGCGCAGCACGAAGCTGCAGTACAACGAGCGGCTTGAATTGGCGGGGGTGGTCGCCAACCGATTCAATCCGCACTCGGTGCGCCAGCGCCGCGGGCTCGAGCAGCTCATCACGCACTATCACAAGCACGTCATCCCACGGCACATCAGCACGCGCACGGCCATCCCCGAAGCGATCTCGGAAGGCGTGTCGGTGTGGAAGTTGGCCAAGAGTTCGGCCGCCTCGGCGCGGGCAGAGCTCGATGGCGTGTTCGGCTGCATGGCCGAGCGCATGGGGATGGTGCTGGCGCCGCCGGTGGCTGGCCCCGCACCGGCCGCCCCTGCGCCGGCGGCGCCAGCGGCCGCCTGATCGCGTGCGGCGCGATCCGACCACGCAACCTTCAATCGAACCTGGCCAACACCGATGGACCTGGACCTCGCACGCTTCGCTGATTTCTCCGTCACGGGCTTGAAGGCCCCGCCGACGCCGGCCGCCGGGCTTGCACCCGGCGAGCCTTCGCTGATGGACCTCGAACTGATCGACTTCGATCCGGAGCAGCCGCGCAAGCGCCTCAAGCCCGGCACGCTCGAGGAGATGGCCGACTCGATGCGATTGCACGGAGTGCTGCAGGCGATCTCCCTGCGCCCGCACCCGAGCATCGCCGGGCGCTACATGGTCCGCATGGGCGAGCGCCGCGTGCGGGCCGCGCGCATGGCAGGCCTGGTGAAGATTCCGTACCTGCTGGATGCGGCGCCGCCGGACCGGTACGCGCAGGTGGCCGAGAACGTCCAGCGCGAGGACATGGACCCATTCGACCTCGCCGCCTTCGTAGCGCAGTGCGAGGCGGCAGGCGACACGCGAGCGGAGATTGCTCGCCGCCTGGGCTACCGCAGCCGCTCCTTCATCACAGAAGTCGCCGGCTTGATCGCGGCACCGCCGAGCCTTGTGGTCGCCTACGACGCTGGCCGCATCGGTGATTCGCGCCTGCTGTACCGCCTCGTGCGGATCGCCAAGCGGTCGCCCGACGTGCTCGCCGTCGCCCTCGCCGGCGAGGGCTCGATTACCGAGGCGGGCATTGACGCGGCCACGGGGCGCGCAGTAACTGCGCCAGTTGAGCCGGCCGAAACCCCTACCGAACCAGCGGTCGAGGTGCCGTCGCAGGTAATGCTCGGCACCGCGCAAGCCAACACCCCCCGCGCTGCGGCGCTACCCCAGCCCCCGCAGCCGGACCTGCCACCCAGCGCCGCGCTGGGTAAGCACGAGCGGGCTTCGGAGGCCGAGCACGCCCCCGAATCGGCGCCTCGGACCGCGCCGCCCGTCACGCCTACCCGTGCGACGGCCGAACGACCGGCCCCCGCGCAGGCACGCATGCGGGCGGACGAAGCGGCCGAGGCGGTACCGGCACGCACGATCCTGGCCGAGCATGCAGGCCGGATCGGGCGCGTGGACCAGTGCCACCCGACTGAGGCCCACGCCACGGCGCTACTGCTGGACGACGGCACCCGGGCCATCGTGGCCTGGGCAGAACTGCGCATCGTCGGGTACGCTGCAGGAGTCAGCGGCAAAACGGCGTAGTTCGTTTCGTACTCGTTCATCGCCTTTTGCTTGGCGGCGCGCGGTCCATTCGACTAGGATCGGCTCGCAATTCGGCAGCCTGCGACGTTTTGTGCGGCAAGCAGCCTTTCGCGAGCCGACCCATCGAACGAACCGCACGCCAACGACAGCAACACCAAGGTGAATCACATGAACGCTCGCATCGACTCCAACGTCCCGGCCCGGCCGGGCAACGTCGTGTACCTGCCCAACGGCGCGACGCAGGCTGCACGGCCCGCCCGTGGTGCGGCGGTCATGCAGGCTGCGCGGTCGCTGAACATCAGCGGGGCGGTGCGGGCGACTGGCCGCGCCGGCGGCCGGGCTGTGGTCGCAATGCTGTGGGCTGCGCTGATGACCCTGCGCATGGCGGGCGGGGCGCTCTTCATCCTCACCGAGCCGCTGATGCGCTGGGTGTGCTGCGGCCTGGCAACGATCATGTTCTTCACCACGATCCTGCTGGGCTTCATCATCGAGCTACCGCGGTTCCCCGCCTGGAGCATGCTGGGCGCCTCGATCGGCCTGGTCATGATCTACATGGTCTACTTCCTCGTGATGTCGGCACTGACCGGCGTTCGCTTCATGGGTCGGCGTGGATACGACTACGACGATTGATCGAGAGGCCATCACCCGCATCGCCGCGCGCCGTCGCTTCAAGCCTCAGACGGTGCAGCTGGCGGTGCGGCTTTTCGTGTACGACGTCAAGCCCGCGCAGTTGGCCGTCGAATTCGGTGTCAACCTGCAGCGCGTCTACGAGATCAAGCGCCTGTTCCTGGCCGCCTTCCAGAGCGACGGACTGCCCCCGGGCTGGGTCCGCGTGACGGTCGAAGGGCCGAGCGAGCTGGTCCAGGCACTGCAGGCCGAGCTTGCCCAAGCGATCGAGGCCGGGGACGAGCGCCCCGCAGCCAAGACCAAGACCGAACCCAGGCCGCAGCCCCGGCTCACGCCGCAGGCAGATGCGGCCGGCGCGCCGTCGCGCGCGGCGGCACGTCGACCAGCCCCCAAGGCCCCCAAGACCGCCACGGCGTCGCGAGCGCGCGCCCGCCGCAACTCCGACCGCTAGCGCCGCAGGCCCCGCGGGCGCTTCCCAGCGCCTGCAGTGCGCTTTCGCACACACGGCGGGCAAACCCTATAAAACGCTTGCAAATGCAAAGCCGGTGCGCTATCTAGGCAATTAGCACGTCGTGCATTGCGTCACGCAGGCCCGGCATGTCGTCGTCGAGAATGGCCCGTCCGACGGCAACGCGCTTCCCGTTGCAATACCCAAGTGACCTCACTGCAGCCCGTCGATCCAGACTCTGCCCGCCGGACCCAAGCCATGCCACGATCGACGCCGCCCCGCCACGCTGACACTTCGCCGCTCGCATACCCCAAGGCGGCGGCTTGCAGCCCGGACGCGTACATGCGCCGCCGTGGCATGGCGGTGGAGCCCTTCCTGTGGCGCGACCCGAAGCCGTCGCAGCGGCCCACGATGCGCCGCGTGGCCATGGTGGCCAAGCTGGCCGCGGCGTTTGCCGTCGCTGGGTGCACCACGATCCAGACCGTGGCCGACGAGCCCTCGCTGCCGCCGATGCCGCGGTCGACCCAGGCCGTGACGATCGCCGCGCAGAGCGTGGCCACCAGCGCGATGGCCGTGGTCGGCTTCGACGCGAGCTGGCGGCTATGGGGGGCGGCGGCCAGCGGCATCGAACAGGTGTTCGATGACGGCGAGGCCACCTATCTCGTGTTCGGACGCGAGGCACCATCCACGCTGATGCTCTTCGACGGCGACGGCAAGGCGGTGAAGTGGCGCGCCTTCGAGCGCTTCGCAGTGATCGAGGGCGTGCCGACGGGCGTGCTGATCCGCACTAGCACCGACTATTCCTACGCGCAGACCCGAGGCGGCAAGAGCCAGCCCGCCGGCGTGCTGCCCCCGGACCTGGCGAGCCAGCGGGCGATCATCCTGGAGGCGCAGGCGCGCGTGGCCAAGCTCGCCGAGCGGGCCGCCGCGGCAATACCGGCCACCAGCCCGGCCGAGTTGGCCGCGATCTCGCGCGAGCTCGACGAGGTGCAGGCCGTCATCGACGGCGTGCATGCCCGGATCGCGCGGATCTACTTTCCGACCGGATCGGCTGAAATCGCGCTGTCTCCGACCGCACGGGCCGAACTAGCGGCCAGCGCCAAGAGCGCCGCGTCGATCGCCGTGCGCGGACGCACCGACAGCGCGGGCTCCGTGGCGGCCAATGCGCGCGTGGCGCGGGCGCGTGCCCAGGCCGCCCGGACGCTGCTGATCGAGCTTGGCGTGGCGCGCGATCGCATCCGAGTGGAGCAGCCCGTGCGGGGCGACTACCTGGCCAGCAACGACGATGCGGCCGGGCGTGCCCGCAACCGGCGCGTGGAGATCGCGATGAAGTCGGCCACGGCCGCCACTGACGTCGAGCAGCCCGCCGCGCCGGGCGGCACGGGACGCGCCCGGCCTTCGGACGCCAAGGCCCCGCGCTCGCCGTCCGTGGCGCAGCGTTGACCTACGGGTCGCTGCCGCACCTCCTGTCCCTACCCGCTTCGCTGTCCCCGGTGTCCGCAGTGCCCCCCGTTCTCTCTCCTTGCGGCGCCCCTGGTGGCGCCGCTTCTTTTCCTCACGGGCGCGGCTTCGACGGCCACGCGCTGAAACCATCCGACCGGCCTGCCATGCCCCACGAGTCCGCCGCGCCTGCGCCCCAGGGTGTTTCCCCGTCCGACACACGTGCCGTGGGAGGGGCAGCAGGGCGATGGCTCGGGGCGCGGTTCCACATCGCGCTCGATCCGCCAGCGCCGCAGCGTCGCAGCCGCGCCGCTGATGCGTTGAAGTGGATCGCGCTCGCCACGATGACCGTGGACCACCTGCATGCGGCCTTCGGCGGATACGCCTACCCGTGGGTCACCGCGGTCGGGCGGATCGCCTGGCCGCTCTTCGCGTTGGTGTTCGCGTGGAACCTGGCGCGCGCCGGCGAGGCGATGGGCGCGCGCGCCCGTCCCATCTTCGTGCGCCTCACCTTGGCGGGGCTGGCGGCGCAGCCGGCCTACATGCTGATGAACGGCCTGCAGCCTTGGGCCAACATCATGGGCACCTTCGCCGTGGCGCTCGGCTGCCTGCTGCTGGCCAGCCGCGCCGGCGGACGCACGCTGCGCGGTGCGGCGGCCGCGATCGGCGCCGTGGTGCTCTTCCTGGTCGGTGGCGCCGTGGTGGATCACTTCTGGTTCGGCGTGGCGCTGGTGCTGGCCGCATGGATCTACTGGCGCGACCGCACGCGAGCCGCTGCGCTGCTGCTGGCGCTGGTGCTGGCCGTGCAGACCGCGTTCATCGCAACGATCGTGGGCCCGGCCGCCCTGGGCGCGCTGGCAGCCGTTCCTCTGGCGCTCACCGCGCACAGCTGGGGCCGATGGGCGCCGCAGGCCGCAGGGCGTACTTTCTACGTCTACTACGCCGCGCACCTGTGGGCGATCGCGCTGGCGGTGCTGGCCCTCGGCCCGCTGGCGTGATGCCGCGCACCCAGCCATGCAACTCGACTGGAGCCGCAATGTCCGATGACACTCACGACGTGGCCGCGATCGCGGCGCGGATTCACCCGGCCATGCCGGCCAGGGGCACCCGATGAGCCGAAAGCCGCGCGTGCGGGCAAGCGACCTGGCATCGGATGCGACCTGCGAGCAGCGCGGCCGCTTCGACGCCGAGCGCGGCTTTTCGCGCAGCGCCGATCACCAAAGTCGCGTCGACCGGGGCACGCTGATGCACGCACGCGCCGAGGCGCGCGCCCATGCCCGTCCGGTGCCTGCGCTGGCCTCCGGGCGGCGATGCTTCGTGGCCACCGCGCTCTACGGGGTCGACGCCTGGCAGACGCAGGCCCTTCGGGACTGGCGTGATCGCGCGCTCATGCCCCATGCAGCGGGTCGGGCCGCGGTGCAGCTCTACTACGCGGTGTCGCCGGCGCTGGTGCGGCTGGCCCGGCGCTCGCCGCTCACCGAGCGCTGCGCACGCCGCCTGGTCGACGCCATCGTGGCGCGGGTGCGCTGATGGAGGCGATCCTGAATTCTATCGGCCAGGCGTTGCTGGCCTGGGCCACGCGCGGCGTGTTGGCGCTCCTGAAGGCGTACCCGTGGTTGCCGCTGGCGCTGGGGGCGCTGGCCGCGGCCGCGCTCGTGATGGCCGTGGCGTGGATCGTCCGGGCGCTGCGCGCCCGTGGCCACGATCGCAACTGGCTGCCTGGGCCGCTGTGGTCGGCACGGCTGGTGAGCGCGGAGAAGGACTACAAGGCCAACTTGCCCGAGTGCGTGCTGGTGGCGCGTCCCGATCGGCTCTACCGGCGCACCGATGGCGTGTGCGAGCTGGTCGAGTTCAAGACCCGCCCGCGCGTGGCGGCCTACCTGTCCGACGTGGTGGAGCTCTCGGCGCAGGCCCATGTGCTGCGGGCCAACGGATTCCGGGTCGCCAATCGCGCCTGGGTCGTCGTGATCCACCCGTTGACCGAGCAATGCCAGCCCGTCGCGGTGCAGTTGGAGAGCGCCGCGCAGGTGATCGAGCGCGTGCGCCGCCGGCTGTCGCTGCTGGACGGGTGCGTGCGCCCGATAGGAGCGAGCAGCGCGGCCGTGTGCCGTGGCTGCGGACACCGCGAAATCTGCAGCGTCCGGCGCGCGTAAGGAGCACGAGGGGCACGCGGGCACCGGGACGCCGGGGACGTGTCCAGGCTGCGCCACGCCGAGCGTGCGCAGCGCCTGGGCACCTTGCACGGCAAGCCCTATCCTTGTGGGCATCGAGCGGGCCGTTGCCGGTGCCGCTCTCCCTGCAACGCGAAGTGCGCAGCGCTGCGCCACGACGACACCCTCGCGCCATGTCACGCCACACCTCTCGCTACGCCGATCCGCACACTACGGGCCTGTTCGACGCTGCCGCTTCGTGGGCCAGCCGCGAGCACGAGCCGGCCGCCTTTGACGCCTTCGTGACCAGCGCCGAGTTCGTGCGGGCCACGCGCGCCAATCAGCATTCGCGGCTTCGCACCAAGCGCCCGGCCCGCGACAGCTCCGTGGTGGTCTACCGGGCGATGTTCTCGGCGCTGCGCGCGCACCTGGCGCGACGCGGCGACGTCGCCCTGTGCGATGCGGGCGCCGAGGACCTGGCCAGCTTTTTCGAGTCGCGCACGCGCCCCTACGCGCGCCCGACGATGATCCGCTACGTGCGCCTGATCGAGCGCATCTACGAGCACATGAGCGCGCTGGGCGTGGCGCACCAGCATCCGGCAGCGCGCCTTGCCGTGCGGCTGATGGGGGAGGAGGCGAGCGCTGCGCCCAAGCCCGAGCTGCCCATGGTGGCGTTGACCGATGAGGAGCAGTCGCGGCTGTGGACGCAGGTGGCTAAGCTGCGCGCCGCCGGACGCACGCGCCTTGGGTGGCGCTCGAGCCGCGATGCGGCCATGCTCGCCGTGCTCTTGGGCGCGGGGCTGACGGTGGCCGAAACCGTGGCGCTGCGCACGCGCGACGTGGGCGCGCTGGATGCGGACGGCACGCTCGCCATCGAGTTGCCCGCCGCGCTCACCAAGGGGCTGATGCCGCACCATCGGGTCGCGCTGCACGGCTTTGCCGCGGCGACCGTGGCCGAGTGGGTGGCGGTCCGCGAGTCGATCGCGGGCACCAACCGGGCGATGTTCCTGGGCCGCGACGGCGTGGGCGCTGCCGACAAGACCACGCTGTGGCGCGTGGTGCGGGCCGCGCTCGCAGCGGCCGAGGTCGACGTGGCGCACCGCGGCGGCCGCACGCTTCGCAATTCGTTCGCGGCGCGCGAACTGGCCCGTGGTGTCCCGGCCGCATTCGTGGGCGAGCAGATGGGGCTGCGAAAGCGCGCCTCGATCGTGCCCTACCAGGCGGCGGCGCGGCGGCTGGGCGGCAAGCGGCGCGCGGGCAGCGCCGAAGGCGCGGTGCAGCTGGCGCTGGCGCACGAGGATTGATCGAGCACTGCGCAGGCAGCTTCGCCCGGAAGGACTAGGTTCTGTTTGCTAAGGCTAGCCGCAGATGGCGTCTGATGATGGCCAGCTTGAGGATGCCCAAGTAGTGCACGGCGAGCTTTTCGTATCGGGTGGCCACGGCACGGGCCTCCCTGAGCCAGCCCACGCAGCGTTCGATGACGTTGCGGCGGCGGTAGCAGTCGTGGTGCGAGACAAGCCGCCGCCAGCGCTCGTTCCAGGCGTGCGTGCGCTCCACTACCCAGCGCTTGGACAACACTAGGAAGCCGCTGGGCCCCGACTCGGCGTTCGGCACGGGCCTTCGGGTGTCGTGAAAGTCGTGAGCGTTGCGGTTGCCCGGATGGCGCACGACTTCGACCTCAGCTAGTGGCGTGAGTTAGAAGTTCATTGACATGTCGTCGGCCCGACCTACACTGGCTTGCAGGTAGGTGCATCGTTGGGAGAGGTGGCCATGGCTGAGGCTGTCAAGGCGGCGCGGCTGGCGCTGAGCGAGGCGGACCGCGCCACGCTGGTGGGCTGGAGCCGGCGGCGCAAGACCGCCCAGGCGCTGGCGCTGCGTGCGCGCATCGTGCTGGCCTTGGCCGAGCCAGGCGCGCCCGCCGATGGCGCGCTGGCCGAGCGGCTGGGCGTGTGCCGGCCCACGGTGCTCAAGTGGCGACGCCGCTTTGCCGCGCGCGGCGTGGCAGGGCTGGTCGATGAGCCGCGCGTGGGCGCACCGCGCTCGATCACCGACGCAGCCATCGAGCAGGTGATCGCCACCACGCTGGAAAGCGTGCCCGAGCACGCCACGCACTGGTCCACGCGCACACTGGCCGCGCGCCTGGGGCTTACCCAGACGGCGGTGTCGCGCATCTGGCGCGCGTTTGCCTTGGCGCCGCACCGCACCGAGTCGTTCAAGCTGTCCCGCGACCCGCAGTTTGTCGAGAAGGTGCGCGACATCGTGGGGCTGTACCTGAACCCGCCAGATCGGGCGCTGGTGCTGTGCGTGGACGAAAAGCCCTCGATCCAGGCGACCTCCGACACCGCACCCGCCATCCCGATGGCGCCTGGCCAACTCGAGCGGCACACCCACGACTATGTGCGCCACGGCACGACCGACCTGTTTGCCGCGCTCGACATCCGCGCCGGCACCGTGATCGGCGAGATCCACCGCCGTCACCGCGCGCGCGAGTTCCGCCACTTCCTGGCCACCATCGAGGCGGCTACGCCGCCCGAGATGCAGCTGCACCTGGTGCTCGACAACGCCAGCACTCACAAAGCGCCCACCATCCAGCGCTGGCTGCTGGCGCACCCGCGCGTGCAGCTGCACTTCACCCCGACCTCGGGGTCGTGGCTGAACCTGGTGGAGTGCTGGTTCTCGATCCTCACCGCACGCCAGCTCAGGCGCGGCCGCTTCGGATCCACGCGGGCGCTGGAAAACGCCATCCGCGCCTACATCGCCGACAACAACGCCCACCCCAAGCCGTTCACCTGGCACAAAACCGCCGACCAGATCCTCGCCTCGGTAGCCGGCTTCTGTAAGCGAACTTCCGACTCACACCACTAGAGCCTCTTTAATACCGCGGCGGCTCCGTTCCATACGCTGCTCACCACTTGACATTTGATACACTACGAATTCTGTGGGGACAAAACGTAACTTTTGATCTACTTAGTGCCTTGGAGTTCTGCATGCCTTATCCCCGTCGGGATCCGTCGCGTCAACGTGGCTGGTTAACTCTTGCGTGTGCCTTGATGGTGTCCTCACTGTGCGCGGCCATGTCGGTCGAAGCAAGGCAGATCACCTCACGAGAAGATGCCGCCTTAGCGAACGCACAAGTAGAGACGTTCGATTTCGCGCCGCTTGGACAGTTTTTTGATTTAGATCTAGGTGACGTAGCGCTGTCCGGCAGTGGGAATCTCTCGGTGTCGCCTAAGTACTTCAACGGGATGAATGTCTTTGCTCGACCGGCCGATCCTAGTGATCGATACCTCAGGATCGTTGGCGGTCCGTTGCGCATAGATTTCCGGAGGCCAGTGGTTGCTTTGGGTCTTTTCGTTGCGGCCGTGAATTATCCGCAGTCGCTAACTGCGTACGATGTCGGTGGAGCTGTCATCGATTCTGTCAGCATCCCTAATCAAGTTGATTCCGCAGCTTTCGAAGTTCCGTTTGGGTTTTACGGAATTTCCGCTTCCGCCGATGTTATTTCATCGGTCGTTCTTACAAGTATTCGCGATGCAAACATCGCGGATAACTTGGTTTATAGCTATCAAAATGTTGCGGTGCCATCGCCGCTTGTGCTTTTCGCTGCTGCCGTTTTTTCTTTGATGCAGTTTCGACGAAACAAGAAGGTTTTCAGGATGGCGGCTGAGCGGCCAATGAAGTTGCCCCTGCAACACCGGACATCAGCACTCGCTTAATTGAAGAGGCTGTCGTTGGCGAAACAGTTGCGGCCGCTGACGGCTTTCGGTGGCCGAGCCGCTCACGGCTCCTCGCGATCCTTGGCGAAGTGCTGCCACAGCAGCCCCGCCCCGATCGCTGCAACGAGCATCAGGGCGAAGAGCAACTCGCGCGGACTGGTGGGCGGCAGCTCCCCGTAGACCCACGCGGCCAACGGAAACATGCAGATCAACAGCAGCCCGGCCCGCCAGCCAAGACCCGTCAGGAAGAAGAAGGCTTCCACGTACGATCCGTCGCGCCCACTGGCGCTCCCGCATTGTCGCCGGAAGCCGGGTAAGCGTCTGGTAAGGGCCGCCTTGCGGTGATTAGTTGGCAGGCGTGAGCAAGCGTCCACTCTGTTCGATGAGTGGACGCACGTGATGCAGATGCGCTGCCCGGGCGTCTCGACCGGGGCTGCACGGTCAGGATATTTGACGCCGGACATCACGCTCCGCTCGGCTCTTTTCCGAGAATGAGTGGCGCCGGCGCAAGATCAGTCCGATCAACCCGCCGATCAGCAAGAGCCAAGCTGCAGCGCACGCCACGAGCATCGAGTACACGAAAGCGACATGGCTGGCCAGGGCATCGCCTGAGCGCGACATCTTCGCAAAGGCTACGGCCTGGTTTGCCGCGAAAAGCGAGAAGATGTCGAATCCGTCTTCGAGCTGATCGACGCCAACCAGGCCGACCTGCCTGTGCGAACCATGTGTCGCGTGCTCGGGGTCTCCCACAGCGGCTACTTAGGGTTTGGCCGCCACGGGGCCACCCTAGCGCGCTTGCGTGCATGCGGGCGCCGTGCAGGCGCAGAGTGGACGGGAAGGGCGTCGCCAACGGAAAGTGTCGTATTGGCCATGTATACGCATGCAATTAACGAGCATTGCCCAGCACCTTACCCCTGGCACCCTGGCAGGGAGTTTTTCGGTAGATGGCGACCGTGCCCAGCTTGCTGCGCCCTGTGCGTGCGCGGGCGCCTGATGGTGCTGGCCGGCGCGCTTTTCCTCCGCTTTTCCTTCACTTTCCCTGGCCCCCAGCGGCGGCCAGCTCAGGGGTGATCGGCAAGACAGGACGGGTCGATCAGCACCGCAGCGCCGCAAGCCCGCACCAAGACCAGGCTTAACCGGGGGGAGGCAGGGCAGGCGGAGAATCAATGCTCGTTAATTGCGTAGTGTGATCCGTAGAGGTGTCGTCGGCGCGGGTGCAGCAGGCCCTCCAATGCGGCGCACCTGACTGGACAAACTGCCCGGACAAACTGTGTTCGACCCCCGGACAAACGGCCGCTCTCGCCGCCCAGGCGGTGCGTGCGACAAGCCTTTGTGCACGTCCGCGCCACGAGGAGTCGCCTACGATCGACCTACCAACCAGCCGCCCCCCAGCGCGCCCGAGCAGCCCAACCACACTTGACCGCGCGGGCTCGGCCGAACCCGCAGCGCATCGAGGACTTGTCGCCACGGACCAGCATGCTGCACGTGGCCTGCGCGCCGCGATAGCATGCCCGGCATGCGCGAATCCTCACCCAAGTTCATCGCCCAAGTGGCGGCTGCGGCCACGGCGCGGGTGCAGGCCGAGTCGCTGCCCACGCTCTTGGCGCGTGCGGGCTTCACCCGGCTGGCCGACGTCGACCTGGAGGAGCTTGAGGCGCTGGCGGCCGAGCGGGTGCGCGAAGCCGCGCATGTAATGGCCCGTGGCGACGAGGCCTCGCAGGCGGCGCGCGCCGAGCTGCGCCGTGCGGTGTGCGCGGCGATGCCGGCAGCGCACGCCGCCGCGCACCAAGTGATGGGCCGTCCGGTCTCGGCGCTGGCGCTCTACACCGCGGCCGACCCGTCGCGCGAACCGGACTTCTTCCGCCACCTGGGTCGGGCCAGCCGCGAGGGGTGCGCTGCCAGCGCCGCCCGCGTGACGCGAGCGCTTGCGCACGAGCCTGACGTGCGCGTGCGCGGGCGCGCGGCCGCCCTTACCTTCACGCCCACGATCGCCCCGGATCGCGTGACGCGGGTGGTCAACGTCGATGCGGCGCTGGCACGACCCGATCGTACGTTCGACTGGAAAGCGAAGATCACGCTGATGCTGCCGCCTGCGCGGCTGCTGGAGTTGTACGCGGTGCTGCGAGGACAGGCGAGCCAGTTCGCCTCACGCGGGCACGGCGCGGCACACGACAAGTGGATCGCGCTGGAGCGCCAGCACGATGCGACCACCGGGACAGCGCGCATGTACTGCACCGTGGGCCAGCGCGCACTGAGCGTTCGTGCCGTGCCGATCGGGCTGGCCGATGCGCAGCTCGTGGCCGCGCTGATCGCCATGCAGCTGCGCCGCAACATGCCGGCGGTGTGCTCAATCGCCGACCTTGACGCGCTAGCATTCGAAGCGGTGCGCAGCGAGCCGGGCCCGCAGCGGGCGCGTGCACGGAAGAGCGGAGAACGCAGCATGCTGTAGCGAGTCCCCCATGCGAGTGGGACACTGCCGCTGGCGTGCCGCAGCGACCCCCTTGCGGCACCCTTCACACCTCAGGCCCTTCCCCACCCCTTCGCTGCTCGACCCCAGACTCTCATGCGCAATCACAACCCGACCCAGACGCGTACCGCGCGCATCGCCGCCTGCGCTGTGATGGCGGCCGCCACCCTTGCCACCGGCTGCGCCGGCGTGAGTGATCCGCTCACGGCGATCGGCATTCCGCCGCTGCAGAAAAAAGACGGCGCCCAGGCCGCCCGCGGCCCCATCGGCCCCGAAACCCCGGAGCAGCAGAACGCCCGGATTCGGGCGCTGTTGGCCAACCGCCCCGTGCAGGCGCCCGACGTGTGCAAGAGCGAAGAGTTCATGGCCCCCGTGGACGTCGACACGGCCTACGCGCGCGTCATGTCCCGGCTGCAGTTCCGCACGATGGGCGAGCGCCAGTTTCGCCAGCAGCAGAACAGCTTGAACGTCATCGACGAGAATTTCCGCCACGTCGCCCAGGCCGGCGCCTTCTACCGGATGACCGACCACGGCACCATCAGCGAGCCCGGTGCGCCGCGCGAGCGGGCCTGGCTCAATATGGAGTTGGCCCGCGAAGGCGCCAATCGAACCAAGGTGCTCACGGGATTTTGCATGGGCGCGAACGACAAGTTCGCCAAGGACGAGGCGCACCACGCACGGCTTTTCCGCGTGATGCGCGAAGCCGTGCTGCGCTAAGGCGGGCCGGGCCGATTCGTGCCGCAGGCGGCAAGCGCGTTTGTGCAGGCACCTGCTAATTAGCGCACAGCGCCAGTCGCCTGGCGCCTATATAGCGGCCCCCACGCGAGCGGGAACACACGCAGACCGTGTCCTCTCGCCCGTCACGCGACGCCACGCCCGCCTCCGGACCCAAGGTCCTGCTGCCCGTATCCACCGCGATCTCCCAGGCCCTCCCGATCGACCCCGCCGCGCCCCCCCCGTGCGGCGCACACACCGCGCCACCGCCTGCCCGCCAGCGCCGCGTCAATCGTGCTGCCAGTGGCGCGGTCGATCGCGCGGTCGGTCGCATGGCAAGCGGTGCGCGCACGCCCGCGACCGTTTGCGCGGGTGCAAGGCGCCTATGCGCCGGGGGCTTGCGCCGGCGGCGCGGGCGCTGTCGGGCTGGTCGCGGGCAGCACGGCCATGTAGGTGCGCGGTGCGCCCTCGGAGTGTTCGGGGCGCACGCCGGCGGCGGGCGAGATCCGTGCGGCGGGCACGGCGGGGCGCGCTCGGACCCGCACCGAAACACCTGCCGGGTGCAGTGCCACGTCCAGCACGATCGGCCTTTCGAGCGGCGGGCCGCGACGCTTGACGATGCGCACCACGATTTGCTCGGGGGCGTGGCGGCCGGCGGGTTCGACCGTCAGGCGAAGCGGGGCGGGCGTGGCGCCTTGAAAGAGCGCGGGCCATTCGCGAAAAAGAAAGCTCGTGCAGGCCGGCGCCTCGCGCGCAGCGAGTGCCAGGCGGCGCAGCTGCGGCGATCGCAGTGGCGCGCCCGACGCCCAGCCCAGCACCACGCCCAGCGCGGCGCTGCGCATGGCTTGCTCGATCGCCCAAGGCGCCTGGCCCGCGCCCGGCGCGACGATCAGCACGTGGCGCAGATCCACGCCGTGAGCCTCCAGCGCCCAGGGATGCGGCACGTGCGGGGGTGCGATCAGCATGGCGGTGCGCCCCGCCTGTGTTGCGCGCGCCAGCACCGGCAGCACCAAGCGGAACTCGCCCACGCCTGGGTCACGCGTGACCACCTCGGTCAACTGCCCCCCGCCCCAGCCGCCCGCAGGCAGGTGTGCGTCCAGCGCTGCGCCAAACCCGGTCGGTTGGGCGAGAACGGCGTCGCCCGCGCAGCCCGCCGACAACCGGCTGGCCTGCCATACGTGCGCCAGCGGATCCGAAGCGGAGCGGGCGCGCGTCCAGGCGAACCCGCCGCCGGCGCCGTCGGGGTCAGGGGCGTGGTCGTCGGGGTCGGCCGTGGTCGGGGTCGCATGCACTGGCTATCTATACAGTGAAAGCGGCAGCGCTGGCAATCGGATCAGGCCGACAGGCGGTGCCGTCCAGCACAAGGCACCACGGGGAGGGGGCGGCGAGCAACGGCCGGAGCGTGCTCTACCGGCAAGGCGTGCTGGGCGTGCCCACGTCTGCGTAGGCCAGTTCGGTTTGAACCTGCGCCGGCCCCCGGCATCGGGCAAACGCTTCGAGCGCGGCCAGCGGCATCGGCCGGGCGTGGTGCCAGCCCTGCACGATGTCGCAGTCCATGGCAGCCAGCGCGGCCCGCTGTTCGCCGGTTTCGACGCCCTCGGCCACCGCTTCGAGCCCCATCGAGTGAGCCAGCCCCGCCGGCCCGCGCACCAGGCGGTAGCTGCGCGGGCTGGTTTGCAGTTTGCTGACGAATTGACGGTCGATCTTGAGGGTGTGCACCGGGAATTGGTCGAGCCAGGCGAGCGAGGAGTAGGCCATGCCGAAGTCGTCGATCGAGATGGACACGCCCATGGCGGCCATGCGTTCGAGCACGGTGCTCTATACGGCCAGATCGTTGATGAAGGCGCTTTCGGTGATCTCGATGGCGAGCCGTCTGGCGGGCACGCCTGCGCTGGCCAACATCGCGGCCAGGTGGTCGACCAGCAGCGGGTCGACGAGGCTGGCCGCACTCACGCTCGCGGCGATCGGAAAGACCAGGCCCCGGGCCGCCAGCGCGGCCGCGTCGGCGATGGCATGCGCAAGCGCCCAGCGATCCAGCGATCCAGCAACGGCATCAGGCCGCACTCTTCGGCGATCGGCGGGAATTCGCTCGGCGACACCGGGCGCTCTTCCGCCTCGGGCATGCGCCAGCGCACCAGCGCCTCGGCCGCGGCGAGCGAGCCATCGCGGGCGCGTGCCTTGGGTGGATAGTGCAGCTCGAATTCGTCGTTCCCAATCGCCCGACGCAGACCCGCGCCGATCGACACGCGCCTGCGCGCAGCCCGGTCGAAGGCCGCTTCGTCGCGGCGCACGGCGCCTGCGCGTTCGCGCTTGGACTGCATCATCGCCAGGTCGGCGCGGCGCATCAGCTCGGTGAACTCGGGCGCGTCCTCGAGGAACCGGGCAAGGCCTGCCAACACGCGCAGCAGGGACTCCGAGCCGTCGATCACCACGGGGCTGGCCAGGTGCGCGAGCATGGCCGCAAGGCGGGTGCGCAGCACCGCGTCCGCAGTGGTCGACAGCATCACAAATTCGTCGCCGCCGTTGTGATACAGCCGAGCAGCGGGACAGGCAGCAAAGTGGGGGGCGCGCACGTAGTGGTCCAAGCGCTTGAACGCCACCGGGTGCGCCGAGCATGAGGGCGGGCCGGGCCGTTGGTCTACCTTGGGCGATGGGCGGAATAAACCAGCGCCTATCGTTAACCGTCAGCAGATCGTCCGCACCAATGACAGTTTAGTGAAAACAGCCAGCACGAGATGTGCTTTATGTTAGTTTTGGCCTGCCTCCAGGGGCAGGCCCGACAAAGGTTTCCAGGGCAGCCGGGCACAAACCCGGACGAGTGACCGGCGCCCGGTGATGACAAGTTTGTGCAAGCAAGTTTGGATCGAGAGAGTGAATCAAATGGATGGCTGGCGCCACGATGCCCGGCCCCACACAGGATGCGCGGCAGCGCCCAGCTCGCCCACAAGGTGAAGCCCTGCGCGCACGACGCATCGCCCGTGACGAGATGAAAGGGTGGACGAACATGCAAGCCAAACCTGTGAACTTGGCCCAGGCACTAGTGCGCGCTGCGTTCAATGCGCAGTTGAGCGATCAGGAGTTTCGTGAGATCGCCCGTAGCCTGGCCAATCGAATCGTGCTGGGGTTGGGCGGCAAGCTGCCGCCGGTGGCCGCCCCGCCCAAGCCGGCCGTACCGCGTGCCGAGGCGCGGTATCGGTATGTGAAGGTATCGACCCCCACGGGCGCGGCCACGTCGCTGTCGCTGCGCCACGATGACCTGGCCCGCATGTCACAGGCGTTGGGTGGCGAGAGCGAGGTGATTGCGCGGGCGCGTCGACTGGCGCTGCAGTGGGGGCCCGAGCGGGGCTTGAAGCGCACGCCCTGGGTCCGCTCAGAGCTCATCCGGGCAGCGGCCCGCAGCACGGCCAGAGTAGGTCGAAAGCCCGGCGCCAAGGGCACCAAGCAGGACAAGTCGGGCAGCTAGAGGGCCGCGCCCCGCATCGCCCGGCGACGCGGGAGCCTCTGTGCGCGCCGAGCGGGGCTGGCCTTGCGTCTCAATGTCGGGCAATGGCGGCGGCAAGCGCCGCCGCATCGGCCCGCACGATGACCCGATCGAAGTGCTGCGCAAGATTGCCGGTTGCCTCACTGTCCCCGCAGTACAGCCCGCGCAGCGAAATGCCCGCAGCCCCCAATGCGGGCCGATCCACCGGGCGATCGCGAATCTCGCCATCGGTGTAGACGTCGATGCGCCCGCCCGTGGCGCGCGCCAGATGCATGTGCGCGGCGATCGTGTTGGCGAACCCTTCGCCTGCGCCATTGGTCGGGATGCGTTCGATCGCATCGAGCGGCATGGGCAGCGCGAACCGCTGCCAGTGCGATACGCCCTCGTTGGTCGTGATCGACAGCACGACGTGGCCGGCCACGCGCTGCGCGCGCGCCAGCGTCGACAGCGCCGCCACAAGCACGCGGCCCTCGATCATGGATTCCTCCATCGAGCCCGAGCAGTCGAGCAGCAGCAGCACCTTGGGCGGCGTGACGGGTGCGGCGTGCATGAAGCGGGCGGGTTCGCCCCGGGCTGCGCGCCCGCGATGCACGCGCCGGGACGGTTCCTCGGTCAGCGTGACAGCGGCTTGCGGCCGAAAGCCCGCCCCGAGCAGGCGCGCCACGGCGGCCACGCGCTGCGCGTCGACCGGCAGGCCTTCGCCGAGTGCGCGCAGCAGATCGGCGCTTTGGGCTTCGGCCATGGCGACCGAGCCCTGGGGTGCGGGCGCAGGGGGCGCGGTGCCGTCGAGTGCGTCGGCCGCGGCGCAAGCCGCATCGAGCGCGTCGGCCATCGGTCCCTCCCCGCCGGCCATGAAAATCACCAGATCGCGGCGTGCAAACGGGTCCTGCGCAGGCGGCAGGCCCGCAGCGCCGAACATTTCGATCCACTCGGCCAGGATCGGGGCGAGCGCCAGCGTCGAGTCGGCCGCGCAGGCGCGCACGTAGAACGGATGCACGAAGGCGAGCACCGCGCCGGTGTGGTCGCGAAGGTCCGGCTCCACGTCCGACAGCAGCGCCATGCAATCGCCTTCGGTGAAGATCAGCGCTTCCAGCACTTCCCAGGGGACTTGTGCCCTTGCGCGGGCGCGCTCCATCGAGCGCCAGCCGAAAAGTCGGCCGGTGGCAGCGCGCCAGCGGTCCTCGATACGGGCATCCTCGAAGAGATTGAACAACTCGAAGGGCACGAGCCGCGGCCAGCGCGCCCGCATGCGGACCTCGCGCAGCATGCGCTCGATCCAGGCCGGGTCGCGCTCGGTGTCGAGCAGGTGCCCGAGTTCGTGCCAAAAGTGGGCCGTGACGCAGCGCGCGCGCGCGGTGTCGTCGGCTTGCACGTCGGGGCGCAGCTTGTCGAAGATGCCCGTGCCCAGCGTGATTTCATGCGGCGGACGGTAGGTCCAGCAGGCCGTATCGAAGCCCAGCGCCACGCGCACCCGGTAGGGCTCGCCGATGCGAACGGGCAGACCGGCCAGCCCGGCGATCGCGTCGGCGATCGCTTGGCGCAGGAGCCGCACACAGTCGGCATCGGCGGCCGATGGCGCCAGGGCCTGCGCGCGGGCTGCGACCGGAGCGGCAGGCGAACCGAACAGCGCGGCCATCTGCGCGCCGATGGCGGCCTGCAGCGTGGCGAGCAGCGCGCCCGAGGCGGGCGAAGCGGCGTTCATGGCCGCCCCACGCGCAGCGGGGCCAGCGCACGGTCCACGACGGCGACCTGCGCGGCGATCGGTTCGGCGCGGTCGTTGCGGGCCACCCACAGCAGCTTTTGAGCGTCGAGCCAACGGCTGATTTCGGCCTCGTCGCTGGCGCAGTCGATGGCACGCGCCAGCGTGCGAAGCGTGGGGCGCTCGTCCAGGTGCCCGGCCATCCACTGCGCGTCCAGCGTCTTGAAGAACCCGATGAGCCGTTCGGTCCACACCGCAGCGAAGCCGCGCGCAGCAACGAGTGCGGGCAGCACGGCGCGCAGCAGCGCGTCGTCGGTGGCGCGGCGCAGGATCACCCACCGTTCGGCAAAGGCCGGGTCCAGCGCGTCCACCGCGAAGCGTGCGCCCATGTTGGTGGTCGCGATCACGCGCACGCGCTCCACGGGAGCGCGCAGCAGTTCGACCGCGCCGATGCCGTGCGTGACGTTGACCAGCCGCCCCGTCTTGAGCAGGTAATGTCCATCGACCGGGGCCAACGCGCTCACCATGGCGTTGAGTTGGCGCGACGGGATGCGCAGAATTTCGTCCACGATCAGAAGCACCGTCTGCCCGGCAGCGGCTGCGCGGAACGCTTGCGTCAGTTCGCCATCCATCCAGACGTCGGGCTCGCCCGGCCGCGAGAACGCGTACCCGAGCAGATCCCGGGCCGTGACGTCCTCGTGGCCTTGAATGAAGATCGGGGTCAGATCGGGGTTGCGGCGGGCATAGTCCCAGGCCTCGCGCGTCTTGCCCGCGCCGCGATCGCCTTCGATCAGCACCGGAACGCGGGTCACGACCTGATCGAGCGGCAGCGCATCGCGCGTGCTTGCCGGCGTGGCGGCCGCCGTGGGCGCGGCAGGGGCGGGGGCCGGGGCCGCGCCGATCGGACGGCCAGCGCCCAGACCAGCGGCGAAGGTGGGGCCGACGCCGGCGCCGGGGGCAACGCCAAAGACGGTGACCGAGCCGGCACCGGCAGCAGGCCGGGCCGCGGCCGCGCCCATCAGCGATGCCGGTGCGGGCAGCGCCACAGCCGGGGCCGGCGCCGGGGAAAAGCCCGTCGGCACGGCCGCATCGTAGCGTTCCAGCAGATCCGTGCAGACAACCGCATCGAGCGCGCCGTCCAAGACCACGGCCACATGCTTGCAGACCTCGCCGCGCGTCGAATGCCAAACCGCGAAGCCGCACGTGCAGGAATCGTGGAAGGGTCGGGCGGCCATCTTGTCGAACCCATCGAGCAGAACTTGCGCCGGCGTGCCGTGCGCGCTCCCGCAGGCGCCGAGCACCAGCGAGTGCGCAAGCCGGCCGGGCGGCGCTTCGATGTTGGGCGCACCGCACGTCACGCGCCAATCCGGTTCGCCATCCGCGTCGCGATGCACCGACACGACCACGTTGTGGATGCGAGCGCTCTTGCGCGGCACAGCCGGGGTTCGCACCTCGAAGGTCACGGCCGCGGTGAACGTGCCCATCGGAGCGGGGTCCGGGGGCACGGGGCTCCCCGTTGGCAACGCTTCGTGCGGAGCGCGGTCCAGCCATGGGTAAGCCAGCCATTCAACGCGGTTGACTTCCAGATCGGCGATGGCGTTGGCGATCGTTCCGCCCTTGGGCAGTTTCACCGGCGAGGCGAGCAGGTCATCTAGCGTCATGGCGGCGTGGACTCCGACGTGTTGGGCGGGGGTGAAAGCAGCGGGGGACTTGACAGCTATAGTAGCTATTTAATCGCTTACTGTCAACGGTTGTGCACCAGATCGGCATGCAGGCGGCGCGCGACGGTCTAGGCCATCGGGCCGATTGCCTCGCACCGCACCACGGCGGCAAGCTGCACGCCATGACACTCGCTCCCCACTTCGCCCCTCTGTCCATCCCCCTATCCGAGCGGCTGCACGAAGCGCTCGCGAACGCCACCTCCGCAGCGCGGCCCCCCGTGGATGCGCGGCTCGTGCAGCGCGCGCGTGAGGCTCTGTGCGGCCCACCCGGTGCGGACGGGCTGCCCGATCTATCGTTCCTGTCACGCCGCCAACAGGTCAGCGTGCTGGCGGTGGCCTACGCGGCCGCCTTCGCGGCGCGGGCGTCGTCATGAGGGGGCGCGAGCAGATCCAGCCCCTGCACGCCCTTGCCAGCCTGGCCGCGGCCGCAACGATCGGCCTGCCCGCGCCGGCAGCGTCGGCAGCGACCCCAGCGCACGAGCGGCTGGTGGCCACCATCCGCTACGTCGAGGCCGTCCAGGAGGCCGATGCCGTCGAGATCGCCCCGCACCGCGCCGGCCGGCTCATGGTCCTGATGGGGTATGACGTGGCGCGCGTGGACTTTTCGCAGCCGATCGAGCGGGCGCGCACGCGCACCCACATCACGCTATTTTTGGCGCGCGGGCAGCGCGGGTAGGGCCCCGGTGAGGGCGTTCCCGCGGGCGCTAACCTTACGCCGTTCAAGGATCGCTGGGCACCGCCTCGCGTAAGACGTCGACAACCAGTCGGCGAAGCCAGCAGTTCGCCGGATCTCCGTTGAACCGAGCATGCCAGTGGGCGGTGACTTCGATGGGAGGAAGCTTCGCAGGGTGCTCGTAAATGCGAAAGCGACCTCGCTCCGCAAAGATTCTTGCCACTGCGTGCGGCAGCGTCGCAGCCAGATCGGTGCGTTGAATGACCTCGGGAATGGCCGTCAGATGCGGCAGCCGTAAGGCGACGCGGCGGCGGATCTGTTGCTCGAGCAGTAGTTCCTCAACCATTCGATGCCCACTTGACGTCGAAGTCACCGAGACGTGCGCAAGTCGGCTGAAGGCGTCAATCGACATGGATCTGGCGCGCATCGGGTGGTCGGCACGGACGATGCAGATATGTCGATCCCGAAAGATGGGCTCGTGCATCGTCGATGCGCGCAAACCCGGCAGGTAACCGATCGCCAGGTCAATCTCTCCGACGCGAAGCGCGTCGGTCAGCCGTGGCATCTCGACGGCGACGACCTCAAGGTCGACGCTTGGCGCCTCGCGCGAGATCCGATCGAGAAGCGGCGGGACGTAGACGAACTCGCCGATGTCGGACATCGAGATCTTGAACCGGCGATTTGCCGTACGCGGATCGAACTCGTCGCGCCAACTCAGCGATGACTCGATCAGCGCAAGCGCCTGATCGATCGGCGCAGCAAGTTGATCGGCCACGGCCGTGGGCTGAACGCCCACCTGCAGGCGCACGAACAGCGGATCGTTGAAAAGCACGCGCAGGCGGCGAAGCGCGTGGCTCACCGCAGGCTGCGTGAGGCCGAGTCGCTGGCCGGCGCGCGTCAGGCTGCCCTCTTCCTTGATGGCTTTGAACACCACGAGCAAGTTGAGGTCGATGCTGCGGAAATCCACCGCGTTCATATTTGAAATGAATGTCATTAAGTTGACGAATGTACCCCTTATTTCTACAGTTCCGTATCGATGCACGCCCTCGGGTGCCGACCGGCCAGGTGAACGCTGGCCGACGCGGGCCGGTTCAAGGACACCGCCAGTGAACGCGACCATGACTGCCGTCCTGCCATTGGCTGCCGCTGACCGCGTGCTCGCAACCATGCTTCAGCGGCAGGCCGAGCGGTTCGGGAACCGGCCGCTCTTCGTCGCAGGCCATGTGCGTTGGACCTTCGCCGAGACGGCTAGCATTGCGGCCTGTTACGCGGGCGCCCTGGGGCGCGCGGGAATCCGCGCCGGCGATCGGGTCGCGCTAATGTGCTCGAACCGCGCCGAGTTCATGCAGGCGTTCCTCGGTTGTGTTTGGCTCGGCGCAATCGCCGTGCCGATAAATGTCGCCTCGCGCGGCATGCAACTTCGCCACATTCTCGAAAACTCTGGCGCGCGCCTGCTGATCGTCGAGACCGAGTTGCTCGACGCCTGGCGGGCGCTGGATCCCGCCAGCGGCGCCATCGAGCAGGTCTGGACGATCGGGCGGCCGCCCGCGTTGCCGCTGCCGGCCGGTGTCACGAGCATGGCGTTCCCCGACGCGGCCGAGCCAGCGCCGCCTGGGAAGGTCGGCCCAGGCGATACCGCCGCGATCCTGTACACCTCGGGCACGACCGGCGCGTCCAAGGGCGTGTGCTGCCCGCAGGCGCAGTTCTACTGGTGGGGCGTGCACACGAGCCAAGCGCTTGGTATTGGCCAGGGCGACGTGCTGACGACCACGCTGCCGCTCTTTCACACCAATGCGCTCAACAGCTTCTACCAGGCGTTACTGACTGGCGCGACCCTGGTCGTCGAGCGGCGTTTTTCTGCATCAACCTTTTGGGCGGACATGGCGCGCCACCGAGCTACCGTGACCTACTTGCTGGGCGCCATGGTGCCGATCCTGCTGTCAAGGCCGCTTTCGCCCGACGACCGCGCGCACCGCGCGCGGATCGCACTGGCGCCCGGCGTCCCGGCGCAGTTCCACGACGCCTTCGTCGAGCGCTTCGGCACCCGGCTGATCGACGGCTATGGCTCGACCGAAACGAACTTCGTGATCGGCGCCGACCTGGGCCGCCCGCCCCCCGGCTCGATGGGTAGCGTCCGGCCCGGATTTGAGGCACGCGTAGTCGACGAGCACGACGAAGATCTGCCCGACGGCCAGGCAGGCGAGCTCGTGCTGCGCGCCACACAGCCGTATGCATTCGCAACTGGCTATTTTGCGATGCACGACAAGACGGTCGAGGCGTGGCGCAACCTGTGGTTCCACACCGGCGACCGGGTCGTGCGCGATGCCGGCGGCAACTTCCGCTTCGTCGATCGGTTGAAGGACGCGATCCGCCGACGCGGCGAAAACGTCTCATCCTTCGAGGTCGAGCAAGTGCTGCTGAGCCATCCAGACGTCGAGACGGCCGCCGTGTACCCGGTGCGCTCGGAGCTGGCGGAAGACGAAGTGATGGCGGCCGTCGTGCTTCGGGCCGGGGCGACGTTGGCCGCACTCGACCTTGTGCGCTTTTGCGAAAAGCAGATGCCTTACTTCGCAGTGCCTCGGTTCGTAGAGTTCGTCGACGCGTTGCCCGTCACCGAGAACGGCAAGGTGCAGAAGTTCAAGCTGCGCGAGCGCGGCATCACCGAGCACGCATGGGACCGCGAGGCGGCGGGGTACCAAGTCAAGCGTTGACGCCGCCCTGGAAATCTCCCGCTCACACCCCCGACCTCATACGGTCGAACCCCTGAAGGACTCTGTGATGAAACGGCTCCTCAAGCTCTTGATTCCTGTCCTCATGGCCGCAGGCACCGCCGGCACTGCCGCGGCGCCCGCGGACGACTACCCCAATCGACCTATCCGGGTGATTGTGCCGTTTCCACCGGGCGGCGGCACCGACATCGTGACACGCCACATCGCCGGAAAGCTCTCGGAGGTCTGGAAGGTCCCGGTGATCGTCGACAACCGCCCTGGTGGCAATACGATCATCGGGGCCGAGATGGCAGCCAAAGCGGCGCCCGACGGCTACACGCTGTTCGCGCCGATCGACTCGACGCTTGCGATGAATCCCAGTCTGTACGCCAAGCTGCCGTACGATCCGGTCGGCAGCTTCGCGCCGATCACGCTGGCGATCTCGATGCCGATGGTGCTGGCCGTGCATCCGTCGGTCGAAGCGCGCAGCGTCAACGATCTGATCGTGCAGGTGCGAGCCGCTGCGGGCCGCATGCCCTACGCGCATGGTGCCCTGCCAGCACAGGTCGCAGGCGAGGTCTTCAAGTCCGCGGCTAAGGTAGAGATGCCCGCGGTTGCGTACAAGGGCGGTGCGCCAGCGATGCTGGATGTCGTTGGGGGCAGTGTCCCCGTCATTTTTGATGCGCTCGGACCCGCGATGCCGTTCCTCAAGGACGGCCGGGTCCGGCCCCTGGCCGTAACGAGCCGCCAGCGCTCGCCGCTTTTGCCCAACGTACCGACGTTGGCCGAGTCGGGAATGCCAGACGTGGATCTTGTGACCTGGATCGGCTACGCCGCCCCCGCTGGAACACCGCGCGACATAATCGCCAAGCTTAACGCCGAGTTTGTGCGCATCCTCAACTTGCCCGAAACCCGTGAGCGTCTCAGCGGCTTGGGCATGCAGGTCGTGGGCAGCAGCCCTGAGCAGTTCGCAGAAACGATCCGGGTCGACACTGCGCGCCTTGGGCGCGTGATCCGGGCGGCTGGCATCCGCCTTGACTGATCTGCTCTTGGTCAGACCGACGCTCGGCGTGGCGCGCGTTCCATGACCCGACCCCACCGGATGAGCTACGAGGACATCGCGGTGACGGTTCCATTCACTGTGCCGTACGAGCGATTCTCCATCCGCGGTGCACATTGGTTCGTCGGACGCGCCCTTGACGGGTTGATTCGCGAGGCGGGTCTGCCCAAGCAGTCCATCGAGGGCCTCGTCGTGTCGAGCTTCACCCTGGCGCCAGACACCGCGGTCGGCGTGACCCAGCATCTGGGGCTGTCGCCGCGCTGGCTCGACCATGTTCCAACCGGCGGTGCATCCGGCCTAATGGCGCTGCGCCGCGCTGCACGTGCAGTGCAGTCGGGCGATGCGGACATCGTCGCCTGCATTGGTGCGGACACCAACCACGTCGACTCGTTCCGCCAGTCGCTGGGCAGCTTCAGCCAGTTTGCGCGCGACGCGACGTATCCATACGGGTCGGGCGGCCCGAACTCGATCTTCGCGTTCATCACCGCGCACTACATGCAAGCGTACGGCGCGACTCGCGAGGACTTCGGCAAGCTTTGCATTGCGCAACGTGAGAACGCGCGCCGAAACGAGAACGCGCTGCTCAGAAAGCCGCTCACCATGGCCGAGTACCTCGGCGCTCGGCCGATCGCCGATCCGCTGCGGCTTTTTGACTGCGTGATGCCGTGCGCTGGCGCCGAAGCCTTTCTGGTCATGACCGTGCAACGCGCTCGCGAGTTGCACCTGCCGCATGCAACGCTGCTTGGCGCGATTGAGCGTCACAACGCCTATGCAGACGACCCCATCTTCGTGCGCGGCGGCTGGGCCGTCGATGCCGCCGAGTTGTACGCGCAAGCAGGGTTGCAGGCCACCGATATCGACTTCGTGCAGCTCTACGATGATTACCCGGTCATCGTCACGATCCAGTTCGAGGACTTGGGTTTTTGCGCCAAGGGCGAGGGGCCGGCTTTTGTGCGCTCGAATTCAATGACGCACGACGGCAGCTTTCCGACCAACACGAGCGGCGGGCAACTGTCAGCGGGGCAAGCAGGCGCAGCCGGCGGTTTCCTGGGCATCAACGAAGCAGTACGTCAGTTGACGGGCGCGGCCGGATCTCGCGCCGTGTCGAACGCCCGAGTAGGCTTGGTCAGCGGGTTCGGCATGGTGACGTATGACCGTTGCCTGTGCACGGGTGCAGCAATCCTCGCTGCGGCAAGCGCTTGAAGGGGGCGCCTGTAATGACCGAACCGCTCGCCAGGCCGCCGCGCAAGAACCCGGTGCTGCGCACGCCGCTGCCCACGCTGCCGCCGGGCGGCCGCAGCCGCGTGGGACTGGGGCTGACCGCCGCCGCGGCGGTCGGGCGCTTCATGCTGCAGCACTGCCGTGACTGCGGCGCCGTGCAGTACCCGCCGCGCGAAGCCTGCCACGCCTGCCTGTCGGTGCGGCTGCGCTGGCGCGATACGGACTGCGGCGGCGAGCTGCTGTCCGACACGCGGCTGCACCACAGCAACGATCTCTTCTTCCGCGAGCGCCTGCCGTGGCGTCTGGGCCTGGTGCGCCTGGATGCGGGCTGCAGCGTGGTCGCGCACCTGCATGGCGACGTCGGGCCGGCCCCCGCCCGCGTGCGGCTGCGGCTGTGCCTGGACCGGGCCGGACAGGCCGTCATGATGGCGTTGCCACCGCAGGACACCCCCGACATGAACGACGACCCCCAACTGCGCGAGATGACCTGCGACCCCAAGTTCAGGAAGGTGCTGGTCACCGATGGCAAGTCCATGGTCGGCCAGGCCATGGTGCGTGCGCTGGCCTCGGCGGGGGCCGACCTGATCTGGGTCGGGCATGCCGAGCCCTGGAAGCGCATGCCCGGGGCCGAGGGCTTGTCCGCGCTGCCGCAAGTGGCCTGGGTGCCGCTGGACGTGACCGATTCGCGCTCGGTGGAGGAGCTGGCGGGCGAGATCGGCGGCAAGGTGGACATCGTCGTGAACACGGCCGAGCTGCACCGCACGCACGGCATCTCGGGCCGGCGGGGCGTGGACACCGCGCGCGCCGAGATGGACGTGAACTACCTGGGACTCCTGCGGCTGGCGCAGGCCTTCGGGCCGGCGCTGCGCGGCCGGGCGGCCGATGGCGTGCCCAGCGCCGTGGCGTGGGTCAACCTCCTGTCCATCTACGCGCTCACGAGCTTCCCGGCCCACGGCACCTATTCGGCCTCGAAGGCGGCGGCGCATTCGCTCGCGCAGTGCCTGCGGGCGGAGGTGCGTCCGGCCGGCGTCCGCGTGGTCAACGTCTACCCGGGCCCGGTCGACGACGAGTGGAACCAGCTGCTGCCGCCGCCCAAGGTCGCTCCCGCGGCGCTGGCCGCGGCCGTGGTCAAGGCGCTGCGCGAAGGCACCGAGGACGTGTATCCGGGCGACGTCGCGCAGGAATGGTTCGAGCGCTGGCGCGACGACCCCAAGGCGCTCGAGCGCGAAGTTTCGGCCGGAGGCTGACCAGCATGGACGCGAGCACCACCATGACCGACGACACCCGCACGCGCGCCGACGCATCGACCGGGGCCGCCGCGCTCGGCGCCGTGCTGGCAGCGCTGGCGTCCGGCCGCATCGAGGTCGTCGACCTGACCCAGACCCTGTCGCCCGAGTTTCCGCAGATCGCGCTGCCGCCGGAGATGGGCCAGTGCCAGCCCTTCCGGATCGAGGAGGTGTCGCGCTACGACGAGCGCGGCCCGGGTTGGTACTGGAACAACTTCTCCTGCGGCGAGCACACCGGCACGCACTTCGACGCGCCCATCCATTGGATCAGCGGGCGCCACCTGCCCAACAACGCCACCGACACCATCCCGCCGGCCGACTTCGTGGCGCCCGCGGTGGTGCTGGACTGCTCCCGGGAGGCGGCCGCCGACGCCGACTTCCTCTTGACGGTGGATTTCATCGAGCGATGGGAATCCACGCACGGACGCATCCCGCCGCGCGCCTGGGTGCTGATGCGCACCGACTGGAGCAAGCGGACCGATCCAGTCGACTACCAGAACTACGACGAGACCGGCCAGCACACGCCCGGGCCGGACACGGCCGCCGTGCGCTTCCTGGTCGAAGAGCGCGACGCGATCGGCTTCGGCACCGAGGCCATCGGCACCGACGCGGGCCAGGCCGTCCACCTGAGGCCTCCCTATCCGTGCCACACCTTCATGCACGGGGCGGGCCGCTACGGGCTGCAGTGCCTGGCCAACCTGGACCGCCTGCCACCCACGGGCGCGTTGGTGTTCGCTGCGCCGCTCAAGATCCGCCAGGGAAGCGGCAGCCCGCTGCGCGTGCTGGCGATGGTGCCGCGGTGAGCGCGGTGCCCGCGGCGCGGCGCGCCAGACGCGATGGTGCCATGTCGCCGAACTGACCGACAGGAGCCCGCTCGCCGCCGACCGGAGCATTAAGTTCGCCCTTATGACCCAAGGCTTTTCAGGCGTCGAGCCCGCGCATGCCGCCGCTAACCGCGGCATTGGCCTCCGGGTGGCCGAAAAGCATCCAGAGGCGCGCCGTGGCTTCGAGCGGAAAACTTGCAACCAAAACTCAGAATTCAACAGCGACCGCGCCCCGCAGGTGGAAGGGCAGGTGGTCAAGACGGTCGTCCGGCCTTGGTTTGAAGTTATCGAACCGCTCGATGCTTGAAGGTGGCTCGGCAGGCAGATCTCGCCAGGGCCGCTACGGCTGTGCATCGAGCCATGTATCGGACCCAGGTCGACAGCGACCCCACTGAGTCTGATGCAGCTCGCCCTGCTCGCAATATATTTGCGAGTGCACCGGCTGCCTCTCGCAGGTCGGCAGGGATGAGCGGATACGGCTCGCGCACGATGTATCGCTTCAAGCAGCGCCGTATTTCTTTGCTCGACAGTCCCTCGGTAGTGCGGCGCAAGACGTACGCCTTAGTGCGGGCGTCGCTTCGCATGCGCACCATCGCGGTCGTCCACAACGCATCGTTTGCGGCAGGGCGTGTCCGGCGTCAACTATCTTGGCCGCCCGGCGTCAATTACCGTGGCCGGTGGTGAGGGGGGTCAGTTTCTGATGTCGCTGCCGCTGCCGCTGCCGGCGCGGCGGCGATAGCTTTCCACGTTGAGCTCCAGGATCGTGGCGTGGTGCACCAGCCGGTCCACTGCCGCCAACGTCATGGCCGTGTCGGGAAAGACCTGATCCCAGGCCGAGAATGGCTGGTTGGCCGTGATGGCTATGCTTTTGCGCTCGTAGCGCTCGGCGATCAGCTCAAAGAGCACGCTCGTTTCGGCCTGGTCGCGGCGCACGTAGCTGTCAACGCCGGTTGAAATCTGACCCGCTTTTGGGGTTGGTCGTCGGGTGAAATCTGACCCACCTAGGTCCTTGTGGTCCCGTTTCGGGTCGTCAGTCGGTGGACAGCGAAACGGGGTTTCTGGGCCGGGTCTGCCCGGCGCGTCGCTTGTCCTTGAGCCGCCAGCTCTCGCCGCTCATCTGCACCAGGTGCGCGTGGTGCAGCAGCCGGTCGAGCAGCGCCGCCGTCAGCGTCGTGTCGTCGGCCAGGGTCGTGGCCCACTGTGCAAACGGCAGGTTGCTGGTCAGCACCATCGAGCCGCGTTCGTAGCGCTTGGCCACCACGTTGAAAAAGAGATTGGCCTCATCGCGCCCGAATGGCAGATAGCCGATTTCGTCGACCACCAGCAGCCGCGGCCCCAGGATGGCGCGGTTGAAGTACTCCTTGAGCCGGCCCTGAGCTTTGGCGGTGGCCAGCTGCAGCATCAGGTCGGCGGCGGTGATGAAGCGCGTCTTGATGCGGGCCATGATGGCGCGGTAGGCCAGCGCCATGGCCAGATGGCTCTTGCCCACGCCCGAGGGCCCCAGGAACACCACGTTCTCGGCCCGCTCGATGAACGCCAGGCCGGCAAGCTCGGTGACCTGCGCACGCGGCACGCCCGCGGCGAAGCCAAAGTCGAACTGCTCGAGGGTCTTGACCGCCGGCAGCGAGGCAAGCTTCATCAGCGTCGAGCGCTGACGCTCGGCGCGCGCCTCGGTTTCGGCCGCCAGAAGCCGCTCGAGAAAGTCGGCGTGGCTGCCGTCCACGCGGGCAATATCCTGCGCAATGGCCGACCAGTCGGCAGCCATGCGTTCGAGCTTGAGCGGGCGGGCCAGCGCCTCGATGCGCTCGTGTTGCAGCTCGCTCATGCTGTGGCTCCCGTGAGCAGCGCGTCGTACACCGACAGCGGGTGCTGCAGGCTCTCGATGGGCGTGGGGCGCGTGGTGCTGCGCACGGCGGACGCAGGCAGCACGATGGCGCGCCGCGGCAGCGGCAGCAGGGCTGCGCCCTCGGTGGCCAGCCGCACATCTGGCCGCTCGCCCGTGGTGCCGTGGGTGCGGCAGTTGGCCACCTCGTTGAGCCAGCGCGCCACTGCCCGGTTGGCGGTGTCGACGTCGAGCCGCAGCCCGCTCGATTTGAGCGTAGCCGCCAGCGGTACGAGAAAGCTGCCCTTGAGGTACCCGTTGAAGCGCTCGACCTTGCCTTTGGTCTTGGCACGGTACGGCCGGCACACGCGCGGCGTAAAGCCGTACTGGCCGGCGAGCTCGCGCAGCCCCGCGTGCCAGCGGTGCTGGCCCTCGCCATAGGCGTCGCGCTCGGTGATGACGGTGCCGGCGTTGTCGAATAGCACCTGCGCGGGCACGCCACCGAAGTACTCGAACGCGCCCACCAGCCCTGCGCGCAGCGCGGCGAAGTCCTCGCGGCGCGAGAACTGCACGAAGCTTGCCCGCGAGTACCCGAGCGTGGCCACCAGCGCCAGCAGCGGGTCGGCCCCGCGCCGCACCACCGTGAAGTCAGCCTGCATCTGCTCGCCGGGCAGCGTCTCGAATCGCACGACCGGCTCGGGCTCGGCGCGCTTCATCGGCGCTAGCCACATCTTGAGCTGGGTCAGCCCACCCTCGTACCCGCGCTCCTTGAGCTCGCGCAGCAACACTGCCGCCGGAATCCAGCGCGGGCGGGCCGCCTCGATGCGCTCGAGCACGTACGGCTTGAACGGCTCAAGCTTGGGCTCGCGCGGCGGGCGCGGCTTGTAGCGCACGGCCTGCTCATCCTTGAGGTAGCGACGCACCGTGTTGCGCGAGCATCCCAGCTGCCGCGCCATCTCTCGAATCCCGACTCCGCGTCGGGCCAGCACTCGAATCTCCACTGCCTGCTCCTGGGTCAACATCCCGGCGGATTCGCGAACAAAGCCGCCATCGTCTCCCAGATGGGTCAGCTTTCAGCCGACGCAGTGGGTCAGTTTTGCACCGGCGCTAACACGTAGCTCAGGTCGTCCAGAATCAAGAGATCAAAGCGGTCGAGCCGGGCAAACTCGGCGCGTTGCTTCAAGTCGCGCCGCGCCGCCTGCAGCCGCTGCACCAGGTCGCTGGTGCGGGCAAACAGCACGCGCGCGCCGCGGTCAATGAGCGCGTGCCCGATGGCCGATACCAGATGCGTCTTGCCGGCCCCTGGCGGGCCAAACAGCAGCAGGTTGGCCCCGCGCTCGAGCCAGCCGTCGTCCTCGGCGAGCGCCGTCAGATGGGCCCGCGATACGGTGGGCACCGCGTTGAAGTCGAACGCCGAGAGGCGCTTGTCCGCGGGCAACATCGACTCGGCGCGGTGGCGCGCCAGTCGCCGCGTTTCGCGCTCGCCCAACTCGTGCTCGAGCAGCACGGCCAGCAGCCGCTCGGCGCGCCAGCCCTCGCGGTCGCTCTGCTCGGCAAGCTGCGCCCACAGCCGCTTGGCCGTGGGCAGGCGCAGCTCGGTCAGCATCAGCGGCAGGCGCGCCGCGTCGGCCGAGATCCCGGCGCGCGGCGCGCTCATTGCAGCGCCGCCGCGATCATGGTGTCGTACGCGGCCAGCGTGGGCAGCTGCACCAGCACGGCCGGCATGGCCTGCGGGCGCGGCGCGGCGAGCTCTGCGGCCAGCGCCTCGGGCTCGGGCAGCGCGCCCGCCTCGAGCAACGCGTCCAGGCGCTGCGCCAGTTGCGCCTCCACGCCGTGGTCGGCGGCCAACACCAGCAGCGCGATCATGACCTTGCAGGCCCGCGCCTCGGGCAGCCGCTCGGTCAACACGGCCCAGGTGCGTGCGTACTCGGATCGCGGCCACAGCGCATCGCGCAGCCGCCAGCGGGCGAGCGCCGCGGGCTTGCGCCTGAGCGCCGGCAGCACGTGCCGGTAGTCGACCACCGCAGCACGCCGATCGCCCGCACGCACCCGCGCGCAGTCCAGCACCCGCACATCGCCCAGCCAGGCCTCGAGCCGGTCATCAAAGAGGCGCACCTTGAGCCGATGGCCGATCAGCCGCGAGGGCACCGAGTACAGCACGCGCCCAATCGAGAACGTCGAGAACTTGGTGACCCGTGCATCGAGCTCCTCGAAGTGCGCGGTGCGCCGCGGCGGCAGCGGCGAAAGGCACGCCCGCTCGACCGCAAAGGCGCGCCCCACGCGCGCGTTGGCGCGGCGCACGATCTCGGCCACGTACGCGCGGTACGCATCGAGGTCGCTGAACTCGCGCCCGCCGCGCAGCAGCAGATCCTGCTCGAGCATGCGCTTGAGACTGCCGTGGCGGGTCTCGACTGCGCCGTTCTCGTGGCTGACGCCGCGGTTGTTGCGCGTGGCCCGCATCCCGTAGTGCGCGCACAGCGCCTCGTAGCGGGCGCGCAGGTCACCCTCTTCGGCCAGGTTCGCAAACGCGGCCGAGAGACTGTCGGTGCGGTGCTCGGCGGGCACGCCACCCGCGGCCCACAGCGCGTTCTGCAGCCCCGCCGACAGCGCTACAAAGCTCTCGCCGCCCAGCACCACCTCGGCGTGGCGCCAGCCCGAGTAGGCCAACACGAACTGGTACAGCCGGTGCTCCAGCGGCTGCCCGGCCACCCGCACTTCGAGCGCGTTGGCCTCGGTAAAGTCGCTCAACCCCAGGTGGCCCGGCTCATGGACCTGCGCGAACATGACCTCGCGCTCAGCCCCTGACACCGCCCGCCAGCGCCGCATCCGCCGCTGCAGCGTACGCAGCTGCCCGGCCGGAAAGCGACCCGGGTGGCGCCGCTGCAACTCCTCCAGCAGCGTGACTGCGTTGAGCGCCGGCGCAGCCTCCAGCAGCGGCACGACCTCGGCCTCCCAGACCTCTTCGAACGGGTCGCTGCGGGTACGCCAGTGCCGCTCGGGCAGCCGCTGCGAGGGCAACTCGGCCGACTGCTCGATGCGCCGCGCCGAGCGCACGCTGAGCCCGCTCTTGGCTGCAGCGACCTCTTGCCCGTGGGTCAGCCTTGCTTGCTTGTACTTGATCACCTGTTGGTCCGTGATGCGCTTGCCGGGCATGGCGCCTTTTCGTTGTTCGGCGAAAAGCGCGCACTCTAGAACCCGTCACCTACAGCGCACCCGGCGGCTGCGCCAACCGGCCAAGATAGTTGTCGCCGACCGGCCAAGATAATTGTCGCCGGACAAGGGCGCTTGGCACGAGCTCGGAACGACCGAAGAAGCTGTGGCCGGGGAATCGCTGTGCAACGGCGGCCATTACCTAAAGGTGGCCGCACTGTTCCGACCGAGTCACCTCAGCGTAGTCGAGCGCGGACAGGACCGCGTCCAGCGCCGCTGGATGTCCGCGTTCAGCGTTGTCCAGCCACGATGGAATTCTTCCCGAACCAGCGGCGCCTGGTTCCATTACAGCCGACAGGGAAGGGCTCGGCGGGCGGCTCGACGCGTTGCGCAGGAAGTCGACGCCAACTCTAGCGGCTGCCCGGGGACTCCGAGCAGCACAGTGGAGGTCGTGGCCGAGGCAGGCCTCAGATCCAACCGCGGCAGCCTGGACTTGCGCACCGGCATGCAAGATGCCCCTCGTGGTGGGTGGTGCCGTAGTCGCAGGTCAGCTCCTCGCCGGGCGCAATGGCTCGTAGCGCGTAGAGCTCGATGCGCTCGTAGGCAATGCGCAAGTAGCAGTTCGGCGTGCAGGCGTGGTTCACGAAGCGGATCGGCGAGCGCGACTGGCTTGCGTCGATGGCAAGGCTTGCCGAGAGCTCCACGATCGCAATGGTCGCCTGGCCACGCGCCCGGCGGCGCGCCGTTCGAACGCTGATGCGCTCGCCCGTGAGCTCACCGATCTTTCGGCGCGCGGCGATCGGCTCGAGCGCGAAGGCGCCGCGGCCGCTGATCCGGCTGCGGCGCACTGCAAGGCGCGCTCGCAACTCGAAAGGCGGCGTGCAGGGCAGGGGGCTTCGGGTCATGGGCAGCAAGGCTAGCCCACGGCGCGCTATGTTGCTATTGCGGGCGGTCCTGGCCTTGCCCGCGTGCCAACCTCAGGCGTAGCCGCGTGCGGCTGCTATGGCCGATTCGATGGCACGCGCCTTTGGAGCGTCGAGCATGCCGACTACCGCGCCCGCCGTCTAAGGGCGGCCGCCGTGGCTGCCGTCAGGCAGCGCCCGCAGATGTCGAATGGTTGCAGCGATCGAAGTAGACCCGGACGCAACAGTAGCCCATACCAGATTCAACGTCAGGCGCGCCCGGGTGCCCACGCGCACCGGCGGTTGCCCAACGGGCTCCAGCAGCGTTCCACGCAAACGCAGGACACGCAGCCACACGTCGACATTGGTGCCTTCCGCGTCCTCCGGCCTCAGCCGGGCGGGTAGATCCACGGCCACGCGTTCACAAAGCCACATCGGTCGAGCAGGTCAGCGTCGGCAAAGTTATCCAACGCGCCCGTGGACAACGCGGTGGAGAACTGCTGTACACCACCCGCGACGCGCCGCCGCGCATGGCACACCGGAATCTGCTGTCGACTTAAGCGGTGTATTGGGGCCGACAGCCGGCCAGTTCCTCCGACCTCAGGCCCAAAATCTCGGGAGTTGTCTTGCCGACGGGCGCTAAGTCGCTTCGGAATGTTGATGTCCCAGCCACGATGGGCAGCAATCTGCGCTCGACCCGTTCAGGCGATTGCTGGCCACAACACTGCGGCGATGGCTCCGACAGCCCGACGGCAGCTTCCCCACGTAGGACTTGTCTGATTGCTGCAGCGCAGCAAGGACACTAATCTGACTAGGTCTCCTCCACCATCCTCACCGGTGGATTCAGGCCTGCCTTGCGGCGGGCCTTTTTTCAAGTGGCCCATGTGCGCCTTGGGCGTTGCCCTCAAGGTGAGCGCCGGAGAACCCAAGCCCGTCCGCCAGTCGCACAGGGCTCGCGCTACAGTTGGCGAGCAAGCACGTTACGGGCGACCACTGCCCGTTGATGAGGCAGTCCAATCGCCAGCAAAGTGCCGACGCACGATGCCACGCCCCACCGATTATCACGATGTACCGAAGCGCGTTGATCTAGGCTCCGACATGGCCCTGCTGCAAGGCGCGGGCTAAGAAGCTTAAGAAGACATCGGCTACCTGCTCGCCGGTCAAATCGCCTTGCGCGCTAAACCATTCGTTCAGGGAAACGACAGGCCCCATGAACCAATACACCGCGAGCTTGGCGTCGCACGGGGCGATGGTGCCGTCCTCGATGCCTTCCTCCACTAGATGTCGCAGCCGCAGATCGAACCGGTGGCGGCGCTCGCGAATCTTCCGTTGGTCTGACGCGGTCATCGCCGAGATGTCGCGCAGGACGCCCGGCGCACCGAGCTCGTCGGTGAGCGTGATGATGAAGTTCCTCAGGAACGCGGCGATGCGGCCGTAGCCGGTCGACTCGGAGGCGATGGCATCCTGCAGCACGCGGTCCCCGATACGCATAGAAAGCTCGTGGCACTCGTAGATGAGCTCCTGCTTGCTCCGGAAGTAGTAGTACAGCGCGGGCTTGGTGACATTGAGCGCCTTCGCGATCTCGTCGAGCGAGACGTTCTGGTGGCCGCTGCGCCCAAAGGCGCGGGCCGCCTCGGCAATCACCGCGTTCTTCTTGAGCTGATACTGCTCATCCCGGCTTTCGACGGCGTTGTTCCACTTCGCGCCGCCGGTCGCCCGGCGTGCACGAGTCTTCGATGGGTTCGATGTCTTGATCATGTGAGTCGCGGGTTCCTGGCGATCCGGGAAGAGACCGCTCGGCCGGCTCACATCTTACCGATTCGGCCCAGTCCCCGCGGTGCTCACGCCCGGGCAGCAGCGGCCTTCATTGCAGGATCTGGCGTGCGATGATCAGCTTCTGGATGTGGCTGGTGCCCTCGTAGATCTTGGTCACGCGCACGTCGCGGTAATACCGCTCTACCGGAAAGTCGCTGACGTAGCCAAAACCGCCGTGCACCTGCAGAGCCTGCGAGCAGACTCTCTCAGCCATCTCGCTGGCGAACAGCTTGGCCATCGCGGCCTCCTTGACAGATGGCAAGCGGGCGTCGACAAGCCGTGCCGCGTGCAGTGTGAACTGGCGCGCGACGTCCACCTGCATGGCCATCTCGGCGAGGTCGAAGCTGACGGCCTGCAGCGCGGCAATCGGCTTGCCATACGCCTCGCGCTCTTTCGAATACCGCACCGCCGCTTCCAGCGCCGCGCGGGCCACGCCCACTGCCAAGGCGGCGACCGCGATGCGCCCGTCCGACAGAAGACCCAGCGCCTTCGAGTAGCCGCGGCCCTCAGCGCCGACGAGGTTCTCCGCTGGGATGCGCAGGTCGTCGAGCTGGATCTGCGCGGTGTGCGCCGTGTGCTGGCCGAGCTTGCTCTCGATGCGCAGCACCTTGTAGCCCGGGTCGTCGGGATCGGCGATGAGCAGGCTGAAGCGGTCGCGGGTGCCGGCCTCACCGGTTGCGGCGACGATAAGTGCAACGCCGGCCTCGCTGCCGTTGGAGATCCATTGCTTGGTACCGTTGACGACGTAGTGCGGTCCTTCGCGGCGGGCAGTGGTGCGGACCGCCGAAGTGTCCGAGCCGGCATGCGGCTCCGACAGCAGGAAGGCGCCGATTCGCTTCGCGCTTGCCAGGTCAGGCAAGTAGCGCTGCTTCTGTGCCTCGCTGCCGAAGGTGCGCAGAACGTGACCGGTGGAGTTGTGCACGTGCATCAGCGTCGCGAAACCACCGTCCGCTGCGGCGAACTCCTCGATCGCCAGGCAGTACTCGACGAAGCTTAGGCCCGAGCCGCCGCACTCGGCCGGTATCAGCATGCCCATGAAGCCAGCGTCGGCCACGGCACGGATCTCGTCGTGCGGCCACTGGCTCGTACGGTCGCGCTCGGCTGCCGTAGGGGCAACGACCCCGGTGGCCACCCTGCGGGACGATTCACGAATCATGACTTCCTGCTCGCTCAGCAGGGCGTTCGAAACGGTGCTCATGCGATGTTCTCGTTGTCTGTGGAGGATTGTGCGGGGCGGGCCGGTCAGCCCAGCCAGCGTTTGCGCCGGCGGTAGTGCTTCATGTCGCGGTAGCTCTTGCGCTCGCCCTCTATCGTCAGGCCGAGGTAGAACTCGCGCACATCCTCGTTGCTCTTTAGCTCAGTGGCCGGACCCTCGAGCACGACGCGGCCGCTTTCCATGACATAACCATAGTCGGCCAGCTCGAGCGCGACGCGGGTGTTCTGCTCGACGATCAGCAGTGTCAGGCCACTGGCCTTCAGTAGCCCAAGCAGCGCGTAGACCTCATCGACCATGAGCGGCGCCAAGCCGAGCGATGGCTCGTCGATCATCACGAGCTTGGGCCTCGCCATCAGCGCGCGTCCGATCACCAGCAGCTGCTGCTCGCCGCCGGAGAGGTAGCCGGCCGTGCGGCGTCGCAGCGCCCCCAGTCGCCCGATGCGCTCGTAGATTTCCTCGAGCCGCTGCTGGGCGTCCGTGCCGCTGGACATGTGGCCGCCGACGACAAGGTTTTGCTCCACTGTCATGTGGCGCAGCACCTTGCGGCCCTCCATCACGTGCACGATCCCGGCGCGCACAATTTCCGCCGGATCACCGCCGGCGATGCGCTGGCCTTCGAACGTGACGCTACCGCCCGTGATGCGCCCGTCCTCCGTCTTGATCAGATTCGATATGGCCTTGAGCGTGGTGCTCTTTCCGGCCCCGTTCGCGCCCAACAGCGTGACGCAGCCGCCCTGCGGCACCTTGGCCGACATACCCTTGACCGCGACAATGACGTCGCTGTAGAGGACTTCGACGTTGTTCAGTTCGAGCACGAGAGGCTCCAAAAGCGATGCGCCGGGCCGCCGTGCAGCGACCCGGCGCGGAGGGAATCACCACTTCGCGATGGTTGGGACCGGCAGGTTCAGCTGCTTGATGCGGTACTTGCCCTTTTCGATCGTGCCGACATTTGCGCTCAGGCCTTCGAGCGGAAACGGTGCCTCGGTGTTGAACTGCAGGTCGGGCGTGACGCCGAAGGTCTGTGCGCTCAAGAGCTTTTGCGTCAGCAGCGCATTTCGCACATCCTCGCCGGTCACGCCCTTGCCGCCCTTGGCTTTGGCCGCATGCTCGAAGGCGCGCGCGGCGACCAGCGCTTGGGCCATGCCCATCACGCAGGGGGTGGTGTAGGCGGCCTGCAGCTTGTAGCTGCCGCGCAGCTTGTTGAAGAAGGCTCGCGCCGGCGTTTCGTCCTCCGTTGGAACGGCCAGGCTGTAGACCTCGAAGCTGCCCTCCATCTGGTTGAGGTCGCCGATGGCCTTGCCCGAGGAAAGCAGCCCGTTGTGCGCCGACACCACGATCGGGATGTCGGTCTTGCCCAGCGCCTGCAGCGCGCGGCGCGCTGCGACGACCGAGGCCGTGTTGCCGAGCACCTGAAGCATGGTGGCGCCCTTGCGCAACACGCGATTGACCTGCTGCGTCAGGTCGGTGGGCTGGGCCTCGGTATAGACGGTTTCCACGACCTCGAGGATCTTCGGGTTGTCCTTGGCGAACCTCTCGGTGCCCTTGTGGATGTCCACGTAGGCCGGAGACACCTCCGAGGAGATCACGCCGATCTTCAGCGGGGTGTTAGCGCCGCGCTGCTGGTGGAGCCACGTGTAGAGGGCCGCGACCTCGTGAGCGTAGGTCGGGCGCGTGTTGAAGGCCCAGGCGTCGGGTTTCCAGGCGAAGCCGTAGCCCGCGGTGGAGTTGATCAGGGGCACCTTGTCGGAGGGCAGGCGTTGTCCGAGGGCCGCGGTGTCGGGGCCGCCCAACCCGACGACGGCCACCGGGTTTAGCTCGGACTTGATGCCCGGCCACAGGCTCGCGATTTGTGCGACGTCGTAGCGACCGTCGTAGTCCTTGAGGCGCAGCGCCACGCCCATGGGCTTACCGACTTCCTCGGACCACCATTCGAAGACGGCCTTGCGGCAACCGGCGAGGTCCTTCATCACATCGGCATAGGGGCCGGTGAAGTCGGCGATCCCAGCCACGTTGTAGGTGGTCTGTGCCTGGACGGGCTGCATGCCGAAGACGGCCGTCGCGGCGAGCGCGACGGAAAGCGGGCGCCAGGTCGCCGCCTCTCGCCGATGTCCAGGGTTGAGTCCGTGGCCGATGTTCATGCTTGTCTCCATGATCTTTCGCGCTGTCTTGGGTGAATGCCGGGAACCCACAGCGGTAGGGCAGCCGGCGGAGGAGGAACCCGGGTCAGTACGGATAAGGCCAGAGGCGGTAGAAGCGCTTCACGATGTTCCAGCGATGCATAAGGCCGCGCGGCTCGAAGATCAGGAAGCCGGCGATGATTCCACCGAGGAAGACGTTCATGGCGGCGAAGACGACGTCGCCGCTCAGGAAGGCGAAGCTGTCCACGAGCGATGGCCCGATCGAGCTGATCAGCTCTTGCGACAGTCGGATGACGAAAACGCCGATCAGCGCTCCGGTCACCGAGCCGATGCCGCCGACGATGATCATCGCGATGAACCAGATCGAGTGGATCAGCGTGAACTGGTCGATCGCGACGAAGCGCACGTAGTAGGCCCACAGCCCGCCGCCAATGCCGGCGTAAAAGGCTCCCAGAAGGAAGGCCATCGCCTTGGTGCGCACGACGTCGATGCCCATTATCCCCGAGGCGACGTCGTCGTCGCGCACCGCGTAGAAGGCGCGGCCATGGCGGCTGCGCGCAACGCCGTAGGCGCCGACGACCATCACGAGCGTGACGACCAGGCACAGGTAATAAATCGACCGATCGGAGTCGAAAGCCAGACCCGGCAGCGACGCCGGCTGCAGTGTGATTCCGTTAGCCCCGCCCATCCACGAGCTGGGCAGGTTCAGCACCAGGAAGTGGAACAGGATCTGCGCGGCGATCGTCGTCAGCGCAAGGTAGAAGCCCTTGATGCGCACCGCGGTGAGACCGAAGATCAGGCCGAAGAGTGCCGCGGCCATGCCCCCCAGCGGCATCGCCAGCCAGAAGGGCAGCGCTGCCTTGGTCGCGAGCAGCGCGGTCGAGTACGCACCCACCCCCATGAATGCGGCCTGTCCGAGGTTGATCTGACCGGCCAGCCCGGTGTTGATCTGCAGCCCCAAGACCACCACGGCAGTGATGAACATCGATGTCATCACCGCCACCACGCGCAGGTCGGCCAGCAGCGGCAGGGCGAACAGCAGCGCGATGAGCAGCGCCAGGGCGACGGCTTGCGGCCGCGTGCGAACCAATGCCTGGTCCTTGGAGAACGTGGTCGCGAAGATGCCTGCGGGATCCATGCCTCAGACCCTCTCGATGGTTTTCCAGCCGAACATGCCGGTCGGCCGGATGAGCAGCACCAACAACATGATGATGAAGGGGATCACCGTGCCGATCGCCCCGCCGACGAGCGGATCGAGGTAGGCCGAAGCGAGACCCTGCACCACACCGACGATGACACCGGCGAGCAGCAGGCCTCCCAGCGACTCCAACCCTGCGAGCAGCGCCACCGGCAGCGCGGCCAGCCCGATGTCGGAGCTCAGCATGTTGATCGAGCGGCCGCTCAGGTGGACCATCGCGCCCATCGTCGAGAGCACCGCGCCGAGCAGCCAGGCAAAGGCGATCGAGCGCTGCACCGAGATGCCCATTGACATCGCCACCTGGTGGTCCTCGGCGACGGCCGTCATGCGCAGCCCGGCGCGCGTGCGGTTGAAGAACCAGGAGAGGAAGATGCCGATCGCGATCGTGAGCAGGCCGCCGTAGAGCATCGACTGCGAAATGATGATGTCGCCCACGCTGATCGGCTGGAGGGGAAAGACCACCGGGAAGGCGCGCGATTGGGGTCCGAACAGCACCAGCACGAGGCCGCGTATCAGGATGAGCAGGCCGATGGTCACCATCACCATCGAGAACACCGACTCGCCGACCAGGCGGGCAAAGAAGATGCGCTCGATCGTGAGCCCGAAGACAGCAGCGGCGGCAAAGGCCAGCGGGATGCCGAGCCACAGCGGCAGACCGAGTTGGATCGTTGTCCACCACACCATGTAACCGCCAAAGACGACCAGCTCGCCCTGGGCGAAGTTGAACACCTTGGAGGCGCGGTAGATCACCACGAAGCCCATCGCGATGAGCGCGTACAGCAGCCCGGTGAGGGTGCCGTTGATCAGATAGTTCAGGAAGTCGATCATGCGAAGGCCTCCATGCGGGCGGCACCGGCGCGACCCGAGCTCGAGCCGTCCACGTCATGGACGAGGACGCGCGCCTTGAGTTCACCGCGACGGCCGTCCTGATAGGTCACTGGGATGGCGATCTGGACCTCGGCGATGCCGCCGTACAGCCCATCGATCAGCGCGGCGTAGCGCTCGAGCAGGAATTCGCGTCGCAGCTTGCGCGAGCGTGTCAACTCGCCCTCGTCGGGATCAAGCTCCTTGGGGAAGCTGGCGAAGCGCTTCACGCGAGCGTGCGCGGGCAGGAACGCGTTGACGCGCCCGATCTCCCGGCGCAGCAGCTCGGCGACCTCAGGCTTCTGCGACAGATCGGTGAAGGTGGAGAAGCCGAGGCGGCGGTCCTCGGCCCATCGCGAGACGACGTCGAAGTCGATGTTGATCAATGCGGTGACGAAGTCGCGCGTCTCGTCGCCCACCGTCATGATGTCCTTGATGAACGGGCTGAAGCGCAATCGCGTCTCGACGAACTGCGGCGGGAAGGTTTCGCCGGAGCGCAGCCTCTTCAAGTCGGACAGGCGCTCGAGGAAGACCAGCTCGCCGCGCTCGGTCATGGTGACCGCGTCGTCGGTGCCGAACCATCCGTCGACGACCTTGCTGTGCGCCGAGCCCTCGCGTCGGTAGTACCCAAGAAACGGGATGCCGCCTCGGATCTGCAACTCGCCGTCTGCGTTGACGCGCCATTGCAGCGGTGCGCCATTCGCCGCAAGGGATTTCATCCAGGTTCCGACGGTTTCCAGATCGAAGCGGTCGCCTTGGTGACACGTCAGCAGGCCCGTCTCGGTGGAGCCGTAGATGTTGCGCAGCGGCACACCAATGGCGTGGAACATGCGAAACACGTCGGGGGCCATGGTCGAGCCACCGCACGCGGCGATGCGTACGCGCGTCAGGCCGAGCAAGTCGCGGATCGGGCGCAGAACCAGCGCCTCAGCAAACGGCAACAACAGGCGGTCGAGCACCGCGATGGGCTTGCCGTCAAGCCGCGCGACGTTGACGGCGTGACCGACGCGTAGGCCCCAGTCGAATATGCGTCGTCGCATCCGACCGGCGTCCAACATGCGCGCCTGGACCGAGGACGCCATGCTTTCCCACTGACGCGGTGCGAAAAGCAGCGCTTCGACCGCGAGTTCGCGGATGCCGGCCAGAACCTGCTCGGGACCCTCGGGGAAGTTCACCACCAGCGGCAGGCACAAGCCCGCCGTCACACCGATGATCTGCTCCGTGGCCCACGCCGGCGCGATGTAACTCAGGTACTCGAGCCCGGGCTTCGCACCGGTGGCGGTGATCAGGCGGTGCGCGTTGTCCAGCAGGTACCTGTGCGTGAGGATCACGCCCTTGGGCTTGCCGGTCGTGCCCGATGTGTAGGACAGCACCGCTACGTCGTCAGCAGAGCCGGCCTCCAGCAGCGAGCCATATAGCCCCGGCTGCTGCTCGTGCATCCCGCGTCCGTCGGCCTGAACGCCCTCGAAGGTGCGTAGGACGGGATCCTTGTATGACCACATGCCGGTGTCGTCCCAATAGACGACGCGGGTCAGCAGCGGCAGCCGCGCGCGCACGGCCAAACCCTTGTCGACCTGCTCCTGGTCCTGGGCGAACAGGCATACCGCTTCGCTATCCTCGAGCAGGTACTGCATCTCGTCGGCGGTGAGGTCGGGGTACATCGATACGACCTTGCAGCCCAGGGCCAGCGCGGCGTATTCGGCCCAGAAGTGCTCTGGCTCGTTCTCGCCGATGATGGCGACGGTTTGGCCTCGGGTCACGCCCAGGCGATGCAAGCCGAGCGCGAGCGCGCGGACATGATCGCGAACCTGCGAGAAGTTGTATTCGCGCCAGATGCCGCGGCGTTTGTGGCGCTCGGCCAAGCGCTCGGGCGTCTGCTCGGCGCGGTCCTGCAGCAGCTGGGGCAGGGTGGCGAGATTCATCGGCCCCCCTCCCCGAGGTATGCCTTGAGGACCGCCGGATCGGCCTGGATCTGCTTAGGTGTGCCTTCGGCGATCTTGCGGCCGAAATCCAGCACTGCGATGCGATCGGCTAGGTCCATCACCACGCCCATGTCGTGCTCAACGAGAACGACCGGAATGCGCTTGGCCTCGCGCACGTCGAGGATGAACCGGGCGAGGTCCTCCTTCTCCTCTGAGTTCATGCCGGCCATCGGCTCGTCCATCAGCAGGATCTTCGGGTCCTGCGCCAACGCACGGCCCAGGTCGACGCGCTTGCGCAGCCCGTACCCCAGGCTGCCCACCGGCTGGTGGCGAATCGATTCGATCTCCAGCAGCTCGATGATCTCCTCGACCTTCTCGCGGTGCTCGATCTCCTCGCGTTGGGCGGCGCCGAAGTAGACGAAGGCTTGGGCGATCGAGGAGCGCATGTGCAGGTGGCGGCCCACCATGATGTTCTCGATCACGGTCATGCCCGAAAAGATGTGCGTGCCCTGGAAAGTGCGCGCAAGGCCGAGCGCAGCGACGCGGTGCACCGCCAAGCCCCGGATGTTCTGGTCGCCGAGCAGGATGGCGCCGCCGGAGGGACGATAGAAGCCGCTCAGGCAGTTCATCAACGAGGACTTGCCTGCGCCATTCGGGCCGATAATGGCCAGCAGCTCGTCGTCCCGAACGTCCAGCGATACCTGATCGAGCGCGACGATGCCGCCGAACTGCAAGCGGACGTCGCGCGCCTGCATCACGGCAAAGGGGGCGGAGCCCGAGGCTGCCGTGGCCGTCAATGATGCCCACTTCACTGCACGGTCCATGTCGTTGGTCTTCGAAGTCGGGCGTCCGGCTCAGCGCGTGCCGACGCGAGTGCCTGCATCGATGCTGATCGTGGTGGCGTTCAGGTACGCGTTCTCGATGATGTGGCGCACCAGGCCCGCGAACTCGGTGGGCTGCCCCATGCGGCTGGGAAATAGGACGGTATGCTCGATCAGGTGTTGAGACACCTTATTCGGCATCCCCGCCGACATCCCGGTCTCGAACAGTCCCGGGGCGATGGCCACGATGCGGATGCCGATGGCGGCCAAGTCGCGAGCCACCGGCAGCGTCATCCCCATCACGCCGGCCTTGCTGGCACTATAGGCGGCCTGACCCATCTGGCCTTGCCACGCCGCGCCTGAGGCGGTGTTGACGATGACGCCGCGCTCTCCATCGGCGCTGGGCTCGTTGGCCGACATCGCCAGTGCGGCATGGCGCACGACGTTGAACGTGCCGGTCAGATTGATGCCGATGACGCGGTTCCACAGCTCCAGCGGGAAGAGCTCTCCCTTCGACAAGGTCTTGCATGGACCCAGGATGCCGGCGCAGTTGACCGCGACGTGCAGGGCGCCCCAGGCGGCCACGGCGTCGTCGACGGCAGCCTTGACGCTCGCGTCGTCGGAGACATCGACCACGCGGCAACGCACGGCCTCGCCGTAGGTGCCGAGCTCTCGTTCGAGCCGCTCGCCGTCGATGTCCAGCGCGACCACCTTCGCATCTGCGGCCAGCAGGGACTTGCAGGCGGCCAGACCCAGCCCGGACCCTGCGCCGGTGACGAGCGCCACCTTGTTCGCCAATTCCATGTCGTCCTCTCGAGGGTGTATGGGGTGCGCTGCCCGCCGGCTTCAGCGGCCCAGGATCGTGATCGCGGCGGCGGCTTCCTCGATGCCCTGCAGCCCGCCGCCGTTCTCGGCGAGCGCGATGCGCGCCCCCTCGACCTGGCGAGCACCGGCTTCGCCGCGCAGCTGGGTCACCAGCTCGTAGATCTGGCCCAGACCCGTGGCGCCCACCGGGTGGCCCTTGGACTCCAGGCCGCCGGAAGGGTTTACCGGGATGCGCCCGCCGATGCGCGTCTCGCCGCGTTCGGCGAGCGGCCCGCCGTCGCCGAAGGGGCAGAAGCCCAAGTTCTCGGTTTGGATGATCTCGCCCATCGCGGTCGCGTCGTGCACCTCGGCCACCGAGACGTCCATCGGGCCGACGCCGGCAAGCTCGTAGGCGCGGCGGGCGCCCAGCGCGGTGATGTGGTTCATGTACTCGTCATCGCCGCGGTCGGAGCCGGACTGGATCACCGAGGCCAGGACACGGACGGCGCGGCTGCGGTCGGCCGTCATCCGCGCGAGCGCCGGCTCGCTGCACAGCACCACCGCGGCAGCGCCATCGGAAACAGGCGAGCACATCGGCAGCGTCAGGGGGTAGGTGATCGGCGGGGCGGCCAGGACCTCGTCGACCGTGTAAGACACGCGATACTGGGACAAGGGGTTGTGCACCGAATGCGCGTGGTTCTTGGCGGCCACCGCAGCGAGCTGGCGCTGCGTCGTGCCCCAGCGGCGCATGTGGGCGCGCGCAAAGGCTGCGTACACGTCCATGAAGACGCTGTACGGCTTGGGCGAGGTGGTGCCTTCCGGCACTGCGACGCCCTGCCCGAGCTGCAGGAGCTCGGATCGGATCGCGTCGGCCCTGGCTACGTCCCAGGCACTGTCGAAGACCGAGAACATGCGCTGCTTGTCGGTGGAGAACATCTTCTCGGCGCCCACGGCCAGCGCGACGTCGGCTGCGCCAGCGCGCAACTGCGCCACGGCCAGCGAGAACGCGGTCGAGCCGCTGGCGCATGCGTTCTCGACGTTGACGACCGGGATGCTGCCGATGCCCATCGCGCGCAGCGCCACCTGGCCGCGGATCATGTGCTGTCCGTCCATGTGGCCCTGCGAGGCGTTGCCGAAGAACGCTGCCTGCACGTCTTGCTGGCGCAGGCCGGCGTCGGCCAGGGCGGCCTGCGTGGCTTCGCGGACCAGCGTCTTGATGTCCTTGTCGAGCAAGCGTCCGAATGGGGTCATGCCGATACCGACGACGTAGATTGCTTCCAAGACGTGCTCTCCTTTCAGTGCGGCCGGGTCGTCGCCAATGGTGTGAAGCGCAAGCCGCGCGCCGTCTCGACCTCGTTGTCTTCGGTGATGCGGTAGAGGTCGCGCGCCTGGTGGTGCGGGTGTCGAGCGGCCTCCCCCATGCTGAGCACCGGCGCGAAGCACGCATCGGTGCCCTCCAGCGAGGCTTGCCAGTGCGCTGCAGGCCGAGACAGGAACAAGGTGGTCAGCCGGTCCTTCAGCGCCGGCCACGCGGACCGGTCCATCTGGCCGCGCGGGTCCACGTCGTCCAATCCGAGCCGCCGCAACAGGAGCGCGTAGAAGGCGGGTTCGATGGCTCCTACGGTGACATGACGGCCGTCGGCGCAGAGGTAGGCGTCGTAGAACGGCGAGTCGTGGAACACCGACGCGGCCGGGTGGTCGATCGCGCCACCGGCGCGCGCGAGCTGTGCCAACGGCGCGAGCATCGCAAGGACGTCGACGATCGCCGCGTCGAGCACGCACCCGCGGCCCGTCGTGCGCGCCTGCAAAACGCCCGACACGAGTCCGGCGACCAGCCCCAACGCGCCCGCTGCATCGCCGACGACGGTGGGTGGGAGCATCGGCGGGTGGCCCGGGCGCGCCGTCAACGACATCAGACCCGAAAGCGCGACATAGTTGAGGTCATGGCCGGCCGCGCGGGCCAGCGGGCCGTCCTGACCCCACCCGGTCATGCGCGCGTAGACCAGTCGTGCGTTGCGTTCCGCGCACTCGACGGGACCTAGCCCGAGCCGCTCCATGACGCCAGGGCGATTCCCCTCGATCAACGCGTCGGCCTCGGCGACAAGCGCGAGCGCCTGCAGCACCGCTTCGGGCTGCTTGAGATCCATCGTAATCCGCCGTTTCGAACGGTTCAGCAACGAGTCGCCTCGGGCTGTCAGTTCTGGTGGCAGTGCACCCGGTGTCGGCCTGCCGATCAGCGCGACTTCGGCGCCAAGCTGGCACAGCATCCAGCCGGCGAGGGGGCCAGGTCCGATGCCCTCGAATTCGACGATCTTGACGCCCGCTAGAGGAGTGAGAGAGGGGACAGAAGCCATTGGTGGTGACGGTGGTTCGCGCCGAAGATCGCTGCGCCAATGGCGAAAATATGCTACGTTTTTACTGCAAAGTAAATAGCTTATCTGTTTGGTCGAATATCCGACCTTGGAATTAACATGTCGGAGTGCGAGATCGACGTGTACCAACGAACCCATGTCAGAGGACTGAGATGCCCGAGCCCGTCGTCATCCACGAAGGCCACCAAGGGGCGATGTGGATTCGCCTGAATCGCCCCGAGGCAATGAACTCGCTGACTCCGGATGTGCTGGCCGGCATCGCCGGGGCGTTGGACGAGGCGCAATCGCGCTCCGACGTCATGGCCGTGGTGTTGACCGGCACCGGTCGTGCCTTCTGCGCGGGCGCCGATCTTAAGTTCGCGCGAGGTGAATTTGCGGGTCCGCAAGAGGCAAGGCGCTTTCTGCAGGATGTGCTCGCGACGATGGACAGGCTGGCTTCCTTTCCGAAGCCGGTGATTGCCGCGCTCAACGGCATCACGTTGGCCGGAGGCCTGGAGTTGGTGCTCTGCTGCGATCTAGTAATCGCCGCGCGCAGCGTACAGATCGGCGATGCGCACGCAAACTACGGGCTGCTTCCCGGTGGCGGCGGGTCGGTCCGCCTGCCGAGAGTCATTGGTGCGACGCGCGCAAAGTACCTGATGTTCACCGGAAACTTCGCTTCGGCGGAGGAGATGGCGCTAGCAGGTCTCGTCAACAAGGTTGCCGATGACGACCGCCTGCTCGACGAGGTCCAGACCGTTGTCGACAGCATCGCCACGAAGAGCCCGCTAGGCTTGCGCCGCATGAAGGCGCTGGTCGATGATGGGCTGCAGCAACCAGTGGACACGGCGCTTCGCCTGGAGCTGCTGGCTTCGGAAGCGCATGCCTCCAGCGAGGACCTGCGTGAGGGCTTGGCTGCGTTCTACGAGAAGCGCGCTCCGCGCTTCATCGGCCGTTGAGCCCGGGAGCGCCGGAAATGACCACCGACCGCTTCGTCCGCCTGCGTACGATCCAACAGCAAGCGTGGGAGCGCGCCCCGGCGATCCGCGCCCTCTACGACCGTGCCGGGCTCACGCCGGCGGATCTGCGCACGGCCGGAGACTTGGCCCGTTTGCCCGTGACACCCAAGGAATCGTTGATCGACCTGCAGCGGCGGTCGCCGCCTTTTGGCGGTCTGCTGGCTGCCGACCCGGCCCAGATTCGCCGCGTGTTCGTGTCTCCCGGCCCGATTCACGAGCCCCAGTTCCGCGACGACACCGACGGTCATGGCTTTGCGCTGGCCTTCCGGGAAGCCGGCATCGGTTCTGGCGACATCGTGCTCAATACATGGTCCTACCACCTCGTGCCAGCCGGCCTGCTGCTTGACGATGGCATCGCCGCGTGCGGTGCCACTGTGTTACCAGCAGGCACCGGTAACACCGAGCTTCAGGCGCAAATGCTGCTGAATCTGGGCGTGACGTGCATCTGCGCCTCCACCGCTCACTTCGAAACGCTGGCGCAGACGCTGGAGAAGAGCGGCCACGATCTGCCGCGGTCTTGGCGCGTGCGCTCGGCGCTGCTGGGCGGAGAGATGGGCGACTGGATGGGCAAGCGGCGCCGGCTCGAGGCGCGCTACGGTATCCGCACGTTCTCGGCTTATGCCACCGCCGACTTTGGGCTGATCGGCCATGAGCGGGCCGGGCAGGAAGGCTACGTGATTCATCCGGAGCGGCTGGTGGAGGTGTGCGACCCCACCACCGGGCAGCCGCTGCCCGTGGGCGTGCCCGGCGAGATCGTCGTGACGACGCTAACCGCAGGCTGGCCACTGATTCGTCTGGGAACGGGGGACGTCGCCGCGGCGTTGGACATGGCTAGCGATGGATCGGTCGCACGGTTGGGGCCGCTGCAGGGCCGGGTTGGACAGGCCGTCAAGGTACGCGAAATCTTTGTGTACCCGCGTCAAGTAGAAGAGCTGGTGCTACAGACACCGGCGCTTCGGCATGCGCAAGTCGTGGTCGGCCAGGAAGGCAGCCGCGAGCACATTACGCTAATAGCGACATTGCGGCAGGCCGGTGCGTCTGCCAACCTAGAAGCTGAACTGCAGGCGCGCTTCCAGCAGCTCACGCGGCTGCGCGCTGATGCCGTTGAAATCCAGGGACCGGAAAATGATCGCGCCGACCCGGCACCATGGCTGGTCCACAGAAAAGATTCGTAAAGCGTAAGCGAACGGGCTGCCAGGCGCTGCGCGCGGCCGCTACGTCGGCGCGCTGCTGCTCGCTGGCAACGAGCGTCTTTTTTTCCCGTCAGCCCAAGCCGGGCCACCACCTTGTGCAGCGCGCCGTGGCTGACCGCCACGCCGTGCTCGGTGCCTACCCAGGCGCACAGCTCCAGAATCGTGTGATCACGGTGTGCGGCCACCCGAGCCGCCAGCGCGTCTTCGAGCCCAGCGAGCTTTGGCACCGAGTGGTTGCGCTGCTCGCCCGGCGTGTCCAGGCCGAGCCGCCTGCGGCGCGAGCGCGCCCGGCTCACATACGACTCGCTGACCCCAAAGCGGGCAGCAACCTCAGTGATCGAGCCCGGCGCGGCCAGTACCTGGTCGCGCAAGTCCTGCCCATAGGCCTGTCCACCTGCCACGCCATCGCCGCCACCTGCTCGCCCCAGTTGCTAGGCTCAGAATCAGGCATCTACGGGGCCCGGGCCACGCAGGCAAGCGCCGCTCTCGTTTCGGCCCGCCCCCTGATCCGGCCCGTGGGGTGCAGTCCACTCGCCTACGGAATTCCGAACAGACTCATTCCGCAGCGCCGATCACACCCGGCTAACGTGCCTGCGACGATTCGAGCAGCCGCTCCGCGATCCGAGCCGCTGCCGCCCTGAGCGCGGGGACATACACCCGGTCGACCTCGCGCCCGAGGTCGAAGCGGCGCATCCACACGATGTTGACGCAGCCGGCCACCTTGCCCGGCTCGAGCAAAATCGGTACTGCGGCGGCGTTCAAGCCGTCGTCGGCATCGCGCTTCGGGTGCCCGCTTCCGCCGTAGCGCGGGTCGCGCGTCGCGTAGCCGCGCGTGCGCACCTCATCGAGCATGCGTTGCACGGACGCCCACGCGACGCGTTGCGGGTTGATCTGGTCCTCCGGATGGAGGCGCAAGTGCTCGACGATCTCACGGCACTCGGCCTCGTCGCACCACGCCAGGTAGGCTCGGCCGGCGGCCGACATCAGCATGTCGGCGCGGAACCCCACTTCTTCCCGCACGAGGGCGAGGCCGCTCAACCGTCGGCTGCTCTCGACCTGCTCCATGTGCCAGCCCGAGCGCACGGACAGATCGGAAGGCCACACGAGGCGGGCGCGCAAGTCACGCAGCACGGGGCCGGCGACATCCGCGATCCGGAAGTGCTCGAGATAGCGCGGCGAGAGCTGCATGACGCGCACGCGGTTCCGATAGAAGCCGTCAGCCATCGTCCGCCAGACCAAGCCCTCTTGTTCCAGCGTCAGCAGCACGCGCGCCAGCGATGCCTTCGGCAGGCCCGTGCGCGCTGTCAGCGATGCCAATGACTGGCCGGGCTCCTCGTCGAGCAGCCGCATGACCTCGACAGCGCGAGAGATGACGCGGATGGACTTGATCATGGTTTCCGATCTCGATGGAGGGTGACCGTATCACAGCGTGATACGCAGTGGCCCTGCAAGTGGATTTGCGGTCCGCGATCGCCTTGAATGCACCCATCGCACGCGGGTCGGTGTTTCCCGCGGCGACCGACCGAACCGCCGAGGGAGGCAGGGGCACCGTGGCCGCATCCGTCCGAAACGTGCTGTTCATCATGGCCGATCAGTTGCGCCGGGATTACCTGAGCTGCCATGGTCACCCGAGCCTGCGCACGCCGAACATCGACGCGCTGGCAGCGCGCGGCGTGCGCTTCGACAACGCGTTCGTGCAAGGGCCCGTCTGCGGAGCGTCGCGCATGTCGACGTACACGGGGCGGTACGTGTCCTCGCACGGCTCGGTCTGGAATTTCGTGCCGCTGCCGATCGGCCAGCGCACGCTCGGCGACCACGTCCGGCCGCACGGCGTCCGCTGCGCGGTGATCGGAAAAACCCATGTTGAACCGGACCAGGCAGGCGCCGCTCGACTCGGCCTGGACACCGGCAGCGGCTCCGGCCTGCTGGCGATGGAAGGCGGCTTCGAGCCCTGGGAGCGCGACGACGGCGTCTGGCCTCCTGGGTTCCGCGTCGAGGGCAACCGGTATTGCGACTGGCTGCGCGGGCACGGCTACCCGGGCGACAACCCTTGGCACGACTGGGCCAACAGCGCCGCGGGCGAGGACGGCCAGTTGCTGTCCGGCTGGGAGATGCGCTGGGCGGACCGCCCGGCGCGCGTGGCCGAGGAGCACAGCGAGACGGCCTACCTCACCGGGCGCGCGATCGACTTCATCCGGGAGCAGGGCGAGCAGCCGTGGCTGCTGCACCTGTCCTACATCAAGCCGCATTGGCCGTACGTGGCGCCCGCTCCCTACCATCGGCTCTACGGGGCGGAAGACGTGCTGCCGGTGCGCGTCGGCCCGCGCGAGCTCGACGCTGCGCATCCGGTGATGCGCGGCTACCAGGACACCGAGGTGAGCCGCAACTTTCGCCGGCCCGAGGTCCGCGCTCGCGTGGTCCCGACGTACATGGGACTCGTCAAGCAGCTCGACGACCAACTCGGGCGCCTGTTCGCCTTCATGCGCGAAAGCGGACGCGACCGCGACACGCTGGTCGTTTTTACGAGCGACCACGGCGACTACCTCGGCGATCACGGCCTGGGTGAAAAAGAGCTGTTCCACGACACGATCGTGCGGGTGCCGCTGATCGTCGCCGACCCGCGCCGGCAGGCCGAGGCGTCGCGCGGCACGGCAGTGGAGGCGCTCGTCGAGGCGATCGACCTCGTGCCCACCTTCCTCGACGTGTTAGAGCTGCCCCGCCCGCCCGAATGGCTCGAGGGCACGTCGCTCGTGCCCTGGCTGCACGGCGCCGCGACACCGCCGGGCTGGCGCGACGCCGTCTTCAGCGAGAACAGCTACGCGTTCCGCGACTGCGTGCGGCTGCCCCTGGGGCGCCCGGTCGATGGCTGCGGGATGACGATGGTGCGCACCAACCGCTGGAAGTACGTGCATCACGAGGGGCTGCGGCCGCAGTTGTTCGATCTCGCCGAGGATCCCGAAGAGTTCGAGGACCTCGGGCTCGATCCGGGACGCGCGGCGGTGCGCGAGGAGATGTCGCAGCGCCTGTTCGAGTGGTTGAGGATGCGCCGCCGCTTCCCGACGATCCCGCACAGGGACATCGAGAGGTGGAACGCGCGCGAGGTGGCAGCCGGCGTGTTGATCGGCCGCTGGTGAGGAGACAACCGCGGACGCGCCCGAGCGCGCCGCGAACGAGAGGAGAGAGCGATGGAATCGTCCGTGTTCGCGCGCTGGCTGCGCGCGCTGGTGATGGTGGCGGCGTGGGTCCTGCCGCAGGCGCAGGCTCAGGCGCAGGATGCTTGGCCGACCAAGCCCGTTCGGATCGTGGTGCCGTTTCCTGCCGGGTCGCCCAACGACCTGATGGCGCGGATGCTGGCGCCCGAGCTGCAGCGCGCCTTCGGCCAGCCCTTCATCGTGGACAACCGGCCGGGTGCCGGCGGGAACGTCGGCATGCAGGAGGCATTGCGCGCCAATGACGACCACACGCTGCTCGTGGGCGTCGACACGATGATCACCATCAACCCGCACGTCTACCAGAAGCTCGCCTTCCGACCTGCCGAGGATTTCGTCCCGGTGACGCAGCTGGCGAGCTTCAACCAGGTGCTGGTGTGCAATCCGGAGGTTCGCGCCCGCACGCTGGCCGACCTCATCGCATTGGCGCGCAAGCAACCCCTGTCTTACGGCTCGGGCGGCATCGGGACGCCGGGGCACATGACGATGGAGATGCTGCTGGCGGCGGCCCAAGTCGACATGGTGCACACGCCCTACAGGGGGCCCGGACCGGCGCTGCAGGACATGGTCGCGCGGGTCTTGCCGTGCGGCTTCCTGACCACCGGTTCCGTGATCCCGCAACTGCGCGAGGGACGCCTCGTTGCGCTCGCGGTGTCGGGATCCCGGCGGCTCGCCAGCCTGCCGGACGTGCCGACGGTGGCCGAAAGCGGTTACAGCGGGTTCGACGCGACCTTCTCGGAACTCGTCGCCGCGCCTCGCTCAATGCCCGCCGCACGCGTCAGGCGGCTCAACGAGGTGATCGGCACCGCGCTCGCCAAGCCGGAACTGCGCGCCAAGCTGCAGCAGATGGAGTACGAGCCGCTCGCGAATTCGCCAGAGGACGCCCGGCGGCGGCTCGCCGCGGATGCCTCGCGCTGGGGTGTGGTCGCCAAGCGCGTCAACTTGAGTCTCGACTGACCAAGAAAAGGGGCGAGCCATGGAACGGTCGTCGTTTGTCCGGTACTTGCGCGTGCTGCTGGTGGCGTTGGCGGCCTGGGGTTTGCCAGCTGCGCACGCGCAGGATGCGTGGCCGATCAGGCCGGTGCGCATGGTGTTGCCCTTCCCCCCAGGCTCGGCGAACGACCAGATGGCGCGCATGCTCGCCCCGGAATTGCAGCGCGCCTTCGGCCAGCCCTTTCTGGTCGACAACCGCCCCGGAGCAGGCGGAAACATCGGCATGCAAGAGGCGCTGCGGGCGAACGACGACCACACGCTGCTCGTGGGTGTCGACACCATGTTGACGATCAACCCGCACGTCTACAAGAAGCTTTCTTTCCGGGCCGCCGAAGACTTTGTTCCAGTCACCCTCTTCGCGAGCTTCAGCCAAGTACTGGTCTGCCACCCCGACATCCCCGCCCGCACGCTGCCTGATCTCTTGGCGCTGGCGCGCAGGCAGCCGCTGACCTACGGTTCGGGCGGCGTCGGGACACCGGGACACATGACGATGGAAATGCTGCTCGCCGCTGCGCGGGTCGGTATGGTGCACGCACCCTACAAGGGTCCCGGGCCAGCGCTGCAGGACATCGTCGGGCGCACGCTGCCGTGCGGCTTCCTGGCGCCCGGCAGTGTTCTCCCGGCGCTTCGTGAAGGACGCGTGGTCGGGTTGGCGGTCTCGGGATCGCGGCGCATGTCGAGCTTGCCCGACGTGCCAACCGTTGCCGAGGGCGGCTTCAAGGGCTTCGACGCCTCCTTCACCCAACTCATCGCCGCGCCTCGCTCGATGCCCGCTGCGCGCGTGCGCAGGCTCAACGAGGTCATCGTCGCCACGCTCGCCAAGCCCGAGTTCCAAACCCGGCTTCGCATGATGGAGTACGAGCCGCTCGCCACCTCACCCGAGGAGGCCCGTCAGCGGCTGGCGGCTGACAGCGCCCGATGGGGCGAGGTCGCCAGGCGCATTGACCTGAGCCTGGACTGACTACAGCGAGACTTGCCATGTATCCGATCGACTTCCTTTGGCGCGCGGCGACTCGCATGCCCTCTCGCACCGCGATCGTTTCGCCCGACGGCGCGCTCGACTACTGCGCGCTCTCGCGCCGCGTCCTCGACGAGGCCGCCGCGCTCGTCGCCCTGGACCCTGCGCCTGGTAGCCGAGTGGCGATCGGCGCCGCCAACAGCGTCGAGCACCTGGTGGCGTTGCTCGCGGTGCTCGCGGCCGGAAAGGCGTGGATTCCATTGAATCCGCGCAACGGGGATCCGGAGCTGCGACGGCTGCTCGACTTCGCGCGGCCGAGCCTCGTGCTCGTCGACCCGCCGATGGGCGAGCGCCTTGCGGGCGCGCCGTGGCGCGTCGTGCCGCTCGATGCGTTGCGGTCGACACAGGGTGAGCCGGCCCGGGTCCCGCTGGGCCCACTGGGGCGTGCGGCCGTACCGCTAGAAGCCACACAGGCGATCAAGTTCACCGGCGGCTCCACCGGCGAACCGAAGGGCGTGGTCCAGCCGATGCGCGCCTGGAACACCTGCATCGCGACCCACGTGCACGAGCTGGGACTCGGACCCGACGACCGCTACCTGGTCGCCGCGCCCATCACGCACGGCACGTCCACGTACGTTCTGCCGATGCTGGCGGTCGGAGGGAGCCTGGTCTTTCCGGAGGCGGCCACGCCCGGCGCATTGCTCGACGCCGCTGAGTCGCACGGCGTCACGACGTTCTTCGCGCCACCAACGCTCGTGCTGGCGCTCGCCGACGCGCAGCGCGCCCGCCCGCGCACACTGCCCGCGCTGCGCCGGCTGATCTACGGCGGCGCACCGATGCGGCCGGACCAGATCATGGCGGCCCAGGCCGTCTTCGGGCCGGTGCTGTGCACCTCGTTCGGCCAGACCGAGGCGCCGACCATCGTCACCTGGCTGCCCCCGCACGAGATGCGCGGCGAGGCGCTGGGGTCGATCGGACGACCCACGCTGCTCACGCGGCTCGCGATCCTCGACCCCGACGGCCAGCCGGTGCCGGACGGCACGCCGGGCGAGATCGCGGTCCGGGGCGACCTGGTGATGACCGGCTACCTCGATGCGCCCGATCTCACGCGCGAGGTGCTGGTCGGCGGCTGGCTGCGCACGGGCGACGGCGGCGTGGTCGACGAGCATGGCTTCGTCCGCCTGCGCGACCGGTTGCGCGACGTGATCATCAGCGGCGGCTTCAACGTCTACCCCGGCGACGTCGAGACCGTCCTCTGCCGCCACCCCTCCGTCGCCGAGTGCGCCGTGGTGGGCGTGCCAGACGACAAGTGGGGCGAGGCCGTGCACGCGGCGATCCGCTTGCGCCCGGGCGCCAGCGCCGATGCGCGGGACCTCGCCGACGTGGTGCGGCATGAGCTCGGTCCGGTGAAAACGCCCAAGGGCGTGCATGTCTTCGACGCCTTGCCGCGCAACCCGGTCGGCAAGGTCCTCAAGCGCGCGGTCCGGGACGCGATCGTCGAGAGGATGGGACGTCCATGAGCGAGCCGACCCGCACGCCGCGCACGCGGCTGTGCCGCTACACCACCCACGCGGTGCGCTACCGCGATGCGGACCTGGTCGGCGAGCTGATTGGAAAGTCCGACTTCGTCGACGTGTTTCTTCGGCAGACGCTCGGCCGCGTGCCCACGCCAGCGCAGCGGCGCATCGTCGACGCGGTGCTCGTGACGCTGATGGAGCACGGCATGACGCCCAGCGCGATCGCGGCGCGGCTCGTGTACGCGAGCTCTCCTGAGGCGCTGCAAGCGGGCGTGGCGGCGGGGCTCCTGGCCGTAGCCAGCCGGTTCGTCGGCACGATGGAGCCGGCCGCGGCGCTGCTCGCGCGCATCGCCGAGGCCGGCGCGGACGGACCGGCGGAGGCCCGGCGCATCGCGCTCGCCTATCGGGAGCGGCGCGAACCGGTGCCTGGCTTCGGCCACCACCTGCATCGGCCGGACGATCCACGCGCTGCCGCGCTGCTCGGCCTGGCGCGCGAGGTCGATTCGCACGGCGCGCATTGCGCTGCGCTGGCCATGCTCGCCACGGCGGTCGACGAGGCCTGCGGCCGCCACGTGACGATCAACGCCACCGGGGCCGTGGCCGCGGTGCTGGGCGACATCGGCATTCCGGTCGCGCTGATGCGCGGCTTCGCCGTGCTGTCCCGTGCCGCTGGGCTGATCGCGCATCTCGCCGAGGAACAGCACGATCCGTCCGGACGCTTCATCTGGGATCTGGTCGATCGCACGATGAGCGTGGACGACCCGGCCGATCCGACCCACCCGACACCGCCCGGGGCGTTCGCCAAGCCCTCGGTGCGTTGACTCCACTGGCGAACCGAGGAGACCCGACCCATGAGCACGCCCGACATCCAGCGCCACCACCACCTCACCTTGTGCGTGGGAACCGCGCAGCAGGACTACGACTTCCACACGAAGGTGCTGTCGCTCAAGAGCGTGAAGAAGACGCTCATCTACGACGGCGCGACCCCGTTCTTCCATCTCTACTACGGCAACGACCTCGGCGAGGAGAGCACGCTCATCACGAGCTTCCCGGTGGCCCACTTCGGCAAGAAGGGCCGCCGCGGCAACGGGCAGGTCGACACGGTGAGCCTGTCGGTGCCGCGCTCGAGCCTGGGCTTCTGGGCCGAACGGCTCGCCGCGTTCGGGATTCGCGCCGAGCGCCGAGAGCGCTTCGGCGAGCCGCTGCTTGCGTTCGCCCACCCGAGCGGCATCGCGTACGAGCTGATTGGCATCGCCGACGACGCGCGCCGTCCCTATTCCAACGGCCAGGTGCCCTCGGAGCTCGCGATTAGGGGCGTGCACACGGTCGTGGTCAACACGCCCTCGCTCGAGCCCACCCAGGAGTTCATGGTTGACGGATGGTCGGCGACCGAGGTGGCGCGGGACGGCAAGCATGTCCGCTTCGCGTTCGGCGACGGCGGGCCCGGCCGCTTCGTCGACTACCGGTTGGATGGCGAGCTGGAGACGGGGACGTGGACCTACGGCGAAGGCATCGTGCATCACTGTGCTTTCCAAGTGGCCGACCACGAAGTGCAGGACCGCGTGAAGGCCCGCCTGGAGGGCATGGGATACACCGACACGTCCGAGCGCAAGGACCGGGGGTACTTCGAGTCGATCTACGTGCGCACCCCGAGCGGCGCGATGTTCGAGGCGACCGTGTCGAAGCCGGAAGGTTTCGGGATCGACGAGCCGCTCGATCGGCTCGGCAGCCAGATCCAGGTGGCGCCGCAGTTCGAGCATCGACGCGAGGAGATCCTCGCTTCGCTCGAGCCCTTGGTGTACTGAGCCTCGCCGCAGGCTCGCGCTCGCCATGTTCCCTGTCCGCCCCGAAGGTGCCGCAGTGTCGATGCGCGCCCAGGCCTCGCCGAATCCGCACCTCGCGTCCCCGGTCATGCGCTGGGGCGCGCCACCCGCGCGTGCCCGGCTCGCGGTGCTGCTCGTCCACGGGCGAGGCCAGAGTGCAGCGTGGATCCGCGCGGAGGTCGCGGACCGGCTCGCGCTCGATGACCTCGCCTGGGCCGCGCCGGAAGCGCACGGCGGCAGCTGGTATCCGGAACGCTTCCTCGCACCGGTCGAAATGAACGAACCGCGACTGTCGCAGGCGCTCGAGCGCATCGAGCGGCTGTCGAGCGAGATCGCCTCGCAGGGTGTTCCGGTCGAGCGGCAAGTCCTCGTCGGCTTCTCGCAGGGCGCCTGCCTTCTCGGCGAGCACGCTTGGCGGAGCCGCCTGCGCTACGGTGCGCTTTCGATGCTCACCGGCGCGCTCATCGGGCCGCCGAGCGCGCCGCGTCCCGCTTGCGCAGGCGCGCTCGACGGCCTGCCGGTGCTACTGTCGAGCGGCGAGGACGATCCCCACGTATCCGCCGCGAGCGTTGCGCAGACAGGCGATCGGCTGCGAGCCGCTGGAGCGCACGTCGAGCAGGCGTGGTGGCCGGATGGCGAGCATCGCGTGCGCGACGGCGAGATCGAGCGGCTGCGGCGGCTCCTGACGGCCGTCGGTCGATCGGAGCGAGACTCATGACGCCAAGCGGCATCTCGCAGTCCATGGGCTTCACGCACGAGTTGCATGGCGGACGAGTCGTCTTCGGTACGGGCGCTCTGGCCCGGCTTCCCGCCGAACTGGCTGGGCATGGCTGGCGCCGCGTGCTGGTGCTGTCCACGCCGGGGCAGGTCGCGCTGGCCGAGCGCGTGGCCGGCCTGCTCGGCCCCCTGTGCGCGGGCTCGCACGCGGGGGCGGCGCAGCACGTCCCGGTCGACGTCGTGCGCGCGGGCCTCGACGCGGCGCGCGCGGTGCGGGCCGACGCGTGCGTCGCCGTGGGTGGCGGCTCGACGATCGGCCTGGCCAAAGCCATCGCCTTGCGGGCCGGCCTGCCGTCGGCCGCGATACCCACTACGTACGCGGGATCGGAGATGACGCCGCTGTGGGGCATCACCGAAGGTGGCGTGAAGACCACCGGGCGCGACCCGATAGTGCTGCCTCGACTCGTGCTCTACGATCCGGAGCTGACGCGTGACCTTCCGCCGGGGATCACGATCGCGAGCGGGCTGAACGCACTCGCGCATGCCATCGAAGGCCTCTGGGCGCCGGAGGCGAGCCCCCTGCATCGGCTGATCGCAGAAGAAGGCGCACGTGCCGTCGCGGCCGCCTTGCGCGTGCTGAAGGCAGATCCACGCAACCCGGAAGGGCGCGCCGAAGCGCTATATGGTGCGTGGTTGTGCGGGACGGTGCTCGGCAACGTGCTCATGGGCCTGCATCATCAGCTCTGCCACGTCTTGGGCGGCGCGTTCTCTTTGCCGCATGCCGAGACGCATGCGGTGCTGCTGCCGCATGTCGCGGCGTTCAATGCACCTGCCGCTCCGGAGGCTACGCGCGCCATCGCACGTGCGCTCGGCGCCACCGGCGCGTCGCCCGCCGTCGCGAGTTCGCTCAGCGAGCTCGTTCGATCGCTCGATGCGCCAAGTTCGCTTCGGGAGATCGGCGCACCGCGGGAAGGACTCGGGCGCGTGGCCGAGCGCGTCGCAGCGGCGCCGTATCCCAATCCCGTCCCCGTCGAGCGCGCCGAAGTGCTCGCGTTGCTCGAGCGCGCGTGGGCGGGCGCGCCACCGTCGCCGTCATGCTGATCGAACACCGCACGTACACATTGCGCCTAGGTTCCGAGCGCTTGTTCTGGCAGGCGCAGGCGCTGCGGGAGCCCGATGGACTCGCGCCCATCCTGGAGCGGGCGATCGGCCTGTTCGCGGTCCGCACGGGTCCGACCGACCAGATTGTCGGCCTGTACCGCTACGACGACTTCGAGGATTGGCGGTCTCGCCTGCTCGGCCTACCGGCGAGGCCCCAGCTGCGTGCTTATTTCGAGGCCGTGCGGCCCTTGATCGTGCGGCAGGAGAGCCGGTTCGTGACGCCCGCGCCGATCGACGAACTGTCGCCCGTGTGGCGGCATGGCAGCGCCGACTGGCGCCCCGCCGACGGGCCGCTGCTTGCGTTCGACCCGACTCGGGCCCGTCTAGAGCAGACGGTGCTGACGTTCAGCGCAGGTGGCGTGGCATCGTGCTGGGAAGCAGCGCGACAGTCGCGGTTGCACGAGGATCCGGTTGCGGTCCAGGGTTGGCTGGGCGCATTCGTCACCCTGGTCGGCCCGCTCAACGAAGTCATGATCCTCCGGGCCTTCGAGGACGAAGCCGCACTCGCCGATCACCGCGTCCGCCGTGCCGCGTCCGGGACTTGGCAGCGCTTCCTCACTGCCTTGTCGCCGCTCGTGCAGGCGAGCGACACGAAGGTGCTGGCGCCGGCGCCGATCTCGGACATGGCAGCGCTCTTCCCGCCGACCGGAAACAGTTCACAGTGAGTTCTGAATCTCCTGCCGAATCGAAAATGAAATGAGTTCGAGTCCGCCGCCCAGCGCCCCCGTAATCGTGTCGACCGAATCTTGGGAACTCCAGATCGCCCCTGAGGGGAGGACGTCCCTCAGGGCAAGCTGGATGGCGGCCCTGAAGATGGCGCCGGCACAAGCAACACCACGGTCGCCTGCGCCTGAGCCACCAGGACGTCTGCCTGGTTCGTGCAGTCGCCTTCCACGACGACAGTTCCACGCTTGGACTCACTGGCAGGTTTCAATTGCGTTACCCGCCAGCAAACGCGCAGTATGTCTCCAGGGTGAACCGGTGCACGAAAGCGGCACGAGTGCTCGGCGATCACGATCGGCGCGTGGCCGAAGCGCTGACCGATCCCGGCGAGCATGATCGCTGTGGTGAGGCCTCCGTGCAGCGCCCGGTCGCGCAAGCCCAGCCTTCGCGCATAGTTCGCGTCGACGTGAACCGGGTGGGTGCCGCCGATCAGCCCTCCTGCAACATCGAGGAGCGCCTCGCCGACGGTGCGAGACGACTTGAAGGTCTCGCCCAGGCAGATGTCCAGACCTCTGATACCGTCCTCAGTCAACGGTGGCTCCCGACTCGCGCACGATGCGCGCCCACTCGGGCGCATCGCGCGCAATCTGGCGTGCGAACTCCTCGGGCCCCGTGCTGCGCGGAAGCCCGCCCAGCAAGCGCAGCGACTTGTCGGCGGCTGGATCCTGTACGATGCGGCGCATTTCTGCATCGATACGCTCGATGATTGCCGCAGGCGTGCCGCGCGGTGCGAAAAGCCCGAGCCACGGCACAACCGCAAAACCCTCGAGTCCGGATTCGGCCACCGTCGGCACCTCCGCAAAGCCGGCAAGACGCCGTTCGCTCGAGGCTCCGAGCGCTTTCAGTCTGCGGGTCTCTAGGTGCGCTTGGGTGGCGGTGATGGTGTCGAAGCCGACCGTGACGCTGCCGGCGATCAAGTCGGTCATCGCTCGCACGCTGCCCTGATAGGGCACATGCACGAGATCCAGGCCAGTCCGGCGTTTAAGCAGCTCCATCGCCAGATGCGAAAGCGTGCCGTTGCCCGACGAGGAATAGTTGAGCTTGCCGGGGTTCGCCTTGGCGTGGGCCACGAACTCGCGCACGTTCGAGAACGGCGCACCGGGGTTGGCCACGAGCAGCATTGGAAACTCGGCGACGACCCCGATTGGCGCGAAGTCTTTTAGCGTATCGTAGCCGACCGACTTGTACAGGTACGGGTTGGTCAGTGCTGACGCGGTGGCCGACAACATGAGCGTGTAGCCGTCGGCGGGAGCCTTGGCGAGCGCCGCCATCGCGACACTGCCACCCTGGCCGGGTCGGTTTTCGACGAGCACCGGCTGGCCAAGGCGGCGGCTCAGCGGCTCGGCGATCACGCGCGCCGCCAAGTCGGTAGCGTTGCCGGGCGGAAAGCCCACCAGCAGGCGCACGGGCCGCTCGGGCCAGCCGCCCGCCTGGGCGAGGACACGCGTGGCGGGCAGCAGCAGTAGCGAAGCGCAGATCGCCCGTCGGGCAACGGAATGCATGGTCGCGTCTCCTCTTGATGAACTAAGTGCAGTTGGCGAGCCCTTGGCGGCCGACCGGGCGTATGCAGTTGAGGCTTTGTCGCCGCTCTCTTCCGGTCGCACGAAGTTGTCTTAGATCTCGATCACCGCGCGGCCCCGGCTGCGGCCGTCGATGACTCGTTCAATCGCCTCAGGTAGCCGATCGAAGGGGAGGACTCGAGCGATCGATTGGACGTGGCGCGGCCGCAGGTCGCCAGCCAGCCGTGACCAGATTCGCGCGGTTGTCTCGGGCGGGTTGTCTGAATTGACGCCCACCAGCCGCACGCCGCGCAGGATGAAGGGCATGACGGTGGTGCGCAGCTCGACACTGGCGGCGTTGCCGATGCTGGCGATCACGCCGTCGCGCTTCATGGTTCGGGTGAGCCAAGCGAGCGGCTGGCCGCCAAGCGAGTCGACCGCGCCCGCCCACTGCGCGTTCTCCAGTGGTCGGGTCCCCATCTTCGAGTCACCCGCGGCGAGCACGCGCGCCGCGCCCAGGCTGCGCAAGTACTCGGCCTCGGCCGCCTTGGAGGTGACCGCGACCACTTCGTAGCCGCGCTGCGCAAGCAGATCAATAGCGATGCTGGACACACCACCCGTGGCGCCGTTGACCAGCACCTCGCCCTGCGCAGGCGCCAGGCCGAAGGCTTCCATCAGGTCCACGGCCAACGCGGCCGTGTATCCGGCTACGCCGATCGTGATCGCCTCGAGCAGGGACAGCCCCGCCGGCAGGCGCGTGACGCACATGGCGGGCGCGCGCACCCGCTCGCACCAGCCGCCATCGTGTGACACGCCCAGCGCGTGACCGTGCGCGACGACCTCGTCGCCGGGCGAGAAGCGCGAGTCCTCCGAAGACTCGACGACTCCGGCCGCGTCGATGCCGCCGATGCAGGGGAAGCGCCGAATGATCGGTCCGCGACCAGTGGCGGCCAGTGCGTCCTTGTAGTTCACGCTGGCGTAGCGCGTGCGGATCACCACCTCCCCCGGGTGCAGCGCGTCCAGCGAAATAGACTCGAAACCGGCGCGCACGCGCCCGCCCCCATCGTCGTGGATCCGATAGCAACGGTTGTCCTGCGCCATGGCAAAGGTGTTCCTCGTCTTTCGGATCAAATGACGTCGGCGGCGCGCAGCCGCGCCTGTTCGGCCACGCTCAGCCCGAGCTCGCCACCGTAGACCTCGGCGTTGTGCTGCCCGAGCGCGGGGCCTGCCGACCGCACCACTCCGGGCGTCTCGGACAGCCGCGGCACGACGTTCTGCATGCGCACCGTGCCGAGTTCTCCGTCAGCGACGCTCACGATCGCCTCGCGCGCAGCGATCTGCGGGTCGGCGAAGACATCGGCGATGTCGTGTATCGGGCTGAAGCCGACCTCGTGTGCCGCAAGGAGCGCGTCCAGCTCGGCAAGGGTGCGCTGCCCGAGCTCGGCTGCTACGATCGCATCGAGCTCGCTGCGGTGTTCGACCCGTTGTGCATTCGTGCGGAACCGCGCGTCGGCTAGCAGGTCTTGGCGACCGAGCGCTGTGCAGAGCCGCTCCCAGATGCTCTGCGTGGAGGCAGCGATCGACGCCCAGCGACCGTCGGCGGTGCGGTAGACGTTGCCGGGCGCGGCGTACTGACTCTGGTTGCCGCTGCGCTGGCGAACGACGCCTAGTTGGTCGTACTCGATCGGCAGGAAGTCGAGCACGCGCAGCATCGACTCCATCAGCGAGCAGTCGATCTCCTGGCCCCGCGCCTCGCCGCCGGTCTTCTGGCGGTAAACCGCGGCCACGATGCCGAGCGCCCCGAAGAGGCCGGCTACCGCGTCGGCAACCGGAAAGCCCATGTGCATCGGTGGCCCGTCGGGGTCGCCGCAGATGCTGGTGAAGCCCGTCATCGCCTCGAAAACGCGCGCAAAGCCGGGCCGGTTTCGGTAGGGGCCCGTCTGTCCAAAGCCCGTCAGCCGCAGGATCGTCAGTTCGGGCCGGATGGTGTGCATCCATTCGCGCGTGATACCCCATCGGTCAAGCGTGCCGGGCCGGTAGTTCTCGACCAGCACGTCGTAGCCGGGCAGCAGCCGCCCCAGAAGCTCGCGGCCCTCGGCCGTGCGCAGATCAAGCGAGATGCCTCGCTTGTTGCGGTTGGTCACCTTCCACCACAGCGGTACGCCGTCCTTGTGCGGCGCAAGCGCTCGCAGCGAGTCACCGCGCCCAGGCAATTCGACCTTCAGAACATCGGCGCCGAGGTCAGCCAGCAAAGTGGCGGCCCAAGGCCCGGCCACGACAGTGGACACGTCGAGGATCCGCAAGCCGGCGAGCGGACCGGCAGGGGGAGCAGCGGGCGGGACGGTCATACGCGGCGCCTGGAGTGCATGGAAGGGCAAAGACTGATTTGCCCGGGAGATTGACCGCCATTGTTCAGGGCGCTATAGGAATGTGGAATCGGCACAACCAGCAAACCAGCTATGCAGATTCCGGATAGCGACGGCGAGCTTCGCCTGCGTGATCTACGGGTGTTCGTGGCAGCCGCGACCGTAGGCAGCCTCAGCAAGACCGCTGCATCGCTCGGGCTTGCGCAGTCGGCCATGAGCCGCCAGTTGTCAACGCTCGAGAAGACTCTGGGTGTGAGGCTCTTTTTTCGAACCGGGCGCGGCGTAGCCCTCACCGAGGCTGGCCAAGAGCTGCTGCCGCGTGCGCAGGCGCTGCTAACGCAGTCCGAGCAGTTCGTCGACGAGGCACGCGGCTCGATGTCGACGCCCAAGGGCACGGTAAGCGTAGGGCTGCCGCCTGCGCTGTCCTCGACGCTTGCTGGACGGCTTTTCGACCTCGTGCGCGAGCGCTATCCCGCCGTGCGGCTGCGCCTGCACGAGGGCTACAGCGGCGAAGTCGAGACATGGCTTGTTGACGGACGTATCGATGTCGGACTGGTCAACCGCTACCGGCCCGTGCAGCGTGAAGTCGAGCAGGTCCTGCTCACCACGCGGATGATGCTGCTCGGCCCCCCCAAATCCACGTTGCTGCAGGCGTCGACCGTCCCGTTCCGGGCGCTGCTCGATTTGCCGCTCGTGCTGACCACCCGACCGAACGCGCTGCGCTCGCTGCTCGACGAACTCGCTGCGCGCCACGGGCGAACGCCCGATGTCTGGCTCGAGGCCGACTCAGCGGTGATTTTGAAGGGGGCGCTCGCTGCAAGCAATATGTACAGCGTCTTGCCGCCACATGCGGCTGCCGAAGAGCTGCGCGAGGGGCAGCTTGCGGGTTCGACGATCGTCGAACCAAGCATCCGCCAGACCGTCGTGCTGCGATTCTCCAGGCAGCGCCCACTGTCGGCGGCAGCCCGCCAGGTCGCGCGCCTGCTTGCAGAGCTCGTTGCTAGGTCCGCGCAGGCTGTCTAGTGGACTACCTGCGGGCGCCGCGGCCGTTCTATCGGCCCGCCGTTAGACGCTGTCTGTGATTGATAACTATCATTATCATCCCGCCTACGATAAACGCACGCCGCAGGCGAGGACGCCCAAATGCCCGCCTGTCAACGTACGTTTGCGCAAAGTCAGTTACTTTCGTTGCGCAAATTTGGTACGGGTGTGA
>ERZ1066120.33-NODE-33-length-149736-cov-45.386589_pt1 | contig 149736 bp, 144 predicted proteins | sample MGYA00382767_ERZ1066120 | MGnify/ENA primary metagenome ERZ1066120 (study PRJEB33369, sample SAMEA5778350) | biofilm metagenome | biome: Industrial cooling water; feature: Water cooling tower basin; material: Biofilm | place: United Arab Emirates | collected... | reverse complement strand
CAATTACTATTTTCCTTTTTAGAATGAAACAGCCCTGCCCTTGATAAGGGGGGCTAAGAGTTTATTGATTTCCCCCCTTATTAAGGGGGGTCAGGGGGGATTAAAATGTTGAATTATTATTTTACTTTATTGTTTTGACTTTATTTGCAATTGTTTTACTTAACATTTCTATACCCAAAAACCCAGTAGTAATTAAACCAGCTTTAATTACAATATCTTTTTGAGATGCGCTTGCGTCTTTAATTAAAATGGCTCTAATTTCTGACATTGGTACTCCTTCTCCCCGAATTCCAACAGGCTTTGGTTCAAGTGCAAGAACATAGACAAATCCGAGATACCCAGCTAATATTAGCTCGAAAGCAACTAAAATATAAATATAGTATTTTAGTAATTTACAGAGAACTGTTTTCATTATTTAATCATTAATCCTATTTTCTTGCTTGGACTTTGCTAAAATTTTGTCGCTTACGGTCAAGAGTGTAAGCTAATTCTTGTTGACCATTTCTAACATGCACTGTAACTTGGCATTTACGACTAGTTTCAGGATTTGCCGAAATACATTCTCTAGAATTTTCTATTGAACTAATACGTAGGTTTATTGTTGATGTTTTTAATCGATTACTCGCATCTTTGAGAAGCTTTTCAGCTAAGGTGTTAGATAATATATCATTACGAGGTGGCATGTTTCGAGTACCTTCCATCGCTATATATTTGTTTTTTCTGGCAATACGATAGACTGCTTGGGTGTTATTTTGTGCCCGCATGGTAACACGATATCCTAAAAGTGAAGCGTTTTGGCAAGTTTCCCAAGGCGCCGCTAAACCTAAGCAGGTATCATACTTTGTCTCTTCAACGTTTGTAATTAAAGCTTGACCGTTGGTTAAATTAAAGTTTGTACTAGCACGAGAAATTAATTCTAATGCAACATCAACAGGTAATTTAGCTTGTTTCGCATAATTCAAGCGTGACCACAGTTGAAGTTTGTTAGGGTTATTTTTATCTACATAATAAATCCATTGTGTTTGGTTCTGTTCAATTATAATTTCCCAAAAACGTGCTTTGGAAACTTGTCCATCAAACCTGGGTTCAACAGGTAATGCTGTAAAATCTGCTCCTGATGGTTGTAGGGTTTCACGCACGCTGACAATTTTTAGTGTATTTTTTGCTAAACCCCAATTTTTTTGAGCATCTTGTTGCACTGCTTGCTGCACACGCGAAGGAGCTTTATTTGATTTTGCTAAATATTCTCTAGAAGCTAGTTTCGTTTTTCCACCGTCTCGCACGTAATAAACTAAACGCTCAAAATAAGTATCTGCAACAATTTTCCATGTATCTTTCATATTTGGTGGGTCGCAAGTTAAAGGTTGGGTTTTACCTTCGCGTAATTCTTCGCAGTAAAAAGGATAAGGTACACGCTCGAATTTGACTATTCTTTTTAAACCACCAGCATAATCTGAGCGGGTAGCTTGAGCAATTTTATTGACAACGGAATTGGGTAACTCGTCCAATTTATTTTGTATCTGCTTGGTGATAGTTGTAGGTGTTTTAGATAGAGAATTTGCGTTTACGGTTGGGGTTTTAATTGCGATTAAATTTAAGAGAAGAGTACAGGTTGTTAAGATAGCTAATGAAAGTTTTGTTTTCAACATAATTTACCTTTATTTTAAAATATTAGAAACCGGGTTTCTTATTGATACGTTGTGATAGTAATCAATATTTTGGGTAGAAACCCGGTTTCTTTTTTACCAATTTAGAGCAACTGAACTAACAGGACATTTGACGACCTAGTAATGTTTGAGTATTAACGTTTGGTATGCGCTTATCCAAGGTTATAAAAACATCTGAGGTAACATAGTAAACCCAATTTTCTCCTTTGCCACTCATCACCACCCGATGTCCAGAAAGTGTTACTGGTTGACAAGTGCCTGCACGTCCGGGGGTTGGTAAACACTTTTGCCAAGTCGCTTTTTCAAATTTTACGAGTTTGACTTGTCCCTCTTCTATCCCCAATAGCTGCGCCATATTTTCCCGCAATATCCCTTCATATCGAAATTTATTGCTTTTTGGTGCGTTAGTATCTACTGAGGTTGATTTTATGGGTTGTAAATTTAACTGTCTAATTCCAATTCTGTAACCAGATAAAACACCACCCTCACCAATTACAAGAGTTTTGTTATCTGGAGACATTGCAGCCGTATTAGGATATACACGGCTATAGGTACGATCATCCTCAAATTTTATCTGTTCAACAATTTGACGAATATTGGCGCCTGTTGCAGCATCCCATAAATCAACCCCATATAGTGAATCTACACTTAAAAGACGTTTGCCATCAGAAGTAAAACCTATGTATATTAAACTTTTGGCAATAGTAGCTATAATTTTTCCGGTACTAAGATTCCATATATTAGTTCTACCGTAATCTGAACTTTTACCTCGTGCCGAAATCAGGTTTTTTCCATCTGGACTAAAAGTAAGAAAACCTGCTGTTTGTATGCTATTTGTTAATGTTTTTAATAATTTTCCCGTTTTTATATCCCACAAACGAATCGTTAGGTCTCTACTGTCTCCTTGAATACCCGCAGAACTGGCAAAAATGTTTTTATTAGGACTAACTGCAATAGCACTAACAGGAGCATTATGTCCCTTCAGGGTATGAATGAGTTTTCCTGTCTGCGTATTCCAAAGTTTAATCGTTTTGTCTTGACCAGCAGCTATTAAGGTTTTACCATCTGGAGTTAGTGTTAAATTACTAATTCCTGATTTATGAGAATTCATTCGACGAATTAATTTCCCTGTCTTTATATTCCAAACTTGAACAATTCCTGATTCTAAATACGTTCCTGTATATAGATTTTGACCATCGGGACTTAGCGCTAAAGTTGTACTTCCATTTTTACCAGGGTTAATGGTACGGATAAGTTTTTTATTTTTCATGCTCCAAACATGAATTTTATCGTACAAACTACCACTAACTAATATTTGTCCATCACGGCTAATTACCAAAGATTCTATATCATAGCCATGTCTACTTTCTTTTAGAAATTCAATACCTTCTTCTGGGTTTAACGGTTTATTTTGTTTTGCTAATACTTGTTGTGGCGCCACTTTTTGGTCAATTGATGCTTGGGTAGCGGGAGTCCAGACGAGTGCAGAGAGCGCAATTCCATATATAATAGCAGGAAAAACTCTATATTTTTTAATAGATATCATAACTTTATTTCTGTTTTATTGAATTGTAAATATCTGAATATATTATCAATGACATCAACCATAATTTGAAAGTTCCAAAAACTTTTCAGAGTATCTAAAACAATTTTATAGAACGATTAAATTTAGACATACCATATTTATACTTTTTAAACATACACCTAACTGGGTGAAAGTTTAATACCCCAACGGGCGCCTCAATTAGAGGTTATAATCTTTTTACACAAACAATTCTCGATGTTCTTTCCAGTACGGCAATCATAACAGCGTGTAAGTTTCGTTCACCTATATGCAAAAACCAGGACAGCAGGCAATTTCTATCGACTATCAAAAGTGGCGAGACACATTTCTTTATCAAAAACTGCAACTAGCAATCATTATTTGGTCATGTTTCCATGCAGCTATTGAGCTTAACTTTAAAATTCCTGAATTTCTGGGTAAGTATTATAAGCGGGGTGCGGTTAGTGCTGTAATTTTTCTTTTTAATTCTTCTAGAGATTTGTTAATACAAGAACTATTATTTCTTAGCTGCCTAATTTTACTACGTCTACCGAAAACAAGAAAATACCTCAAAACTATATTTATAATATTTGCCTGCTCAATACCGTTTTATCATTACTTTCAGGTCATAATTACTACAATTCCCTATTTAATCGGGCTAAAAACACCTGAATCACAGTCTATTGATATAATTGCTTCTCTTGGTGAAGAGGTAGATATAATACATTGTTTAGCACTAAATCAAGTTCGTTTAGGCATAGATACTAAATACTATCATTTAATTTTTCCAATAATTGGGGTATTAGTACCCGTTTGTCTACGTCTACATATTACTTCTCAAATAAGTGTTTTTATATTTGGTCTTCTTACTTATAGATTTAATAACCCAACTTATAATTTTTGGACATTGAGTCAAGAACAGCAAGTTGCTTGCTCTACTGATGCTATATATAGTTTAATCTTTAACCTATTGCCATGTATAGTTGTTGATTATGGAATATATCTTTATGAACTGACTTTAAAAACAGAGTTTAAGTACTGGTGGCAATTACGGTTATTTGTAAATGCTGTAGCACATGACTTACGTAACCCAGTCTTAGGTACAATTTTAGTTTTAGAAAACCTTTTAACTCAACGTCAACCAAAAATTGAAGTAGATAGAGCGCTTGTTGAAGATGTAATTACAGGAAACAAAAGACAACTCAATTTAATCGATTCGATGCTTGAAGCTCATGCTAGCGAAACACAAGGAGTAAAAATATATCCTCAATCTATAAAATTATTTCTTGTAGTACAATCAATAATTACAGACTTATCGCCAGTCTTAAATAAAGAAGGAACTACTATTGTTAACTTAGTTAATTCTGAATTACCAGAAATTTTTGCTGATGCCTTACAATTATCACGAGTTTATCATAATTTGATTATTAATGCAATTAATGTTAATCAAGTTGGAGTACAAATTACTATTGATGCATGGGTAGAAGAAGATAAAGTACACTGTATCGTTGCGGATAATGGTGTTGGTATGAGTCAACAACAAGCTGCAAAGTTATTTCAATTATACGCACGCGGGCAAAATATACAACAATCTTTGGGATTGGGTTTGGGTTTATATATTTGTCAACAAATTATTATTGCACATAGTGGTGATATTGGTGTAAATAGCAGTCCTGGTAATGGCGCCACTTTTTGGTTTACATTACCTATTGGAGTTGATTAATATAGTAATTTACTTTAGCATGAATAGTGAATACACCCAATCAGGTGAATAGTAAAGACCCTAGTGGGTGTATCAACTTAGGAACTTAGAAATTCAGTTACAAGTCTGCATATACAAAACTATTCATTTGTGAACTATGAAATTTCAATTTTTTGCTTATTTGACACTTAGCTCGGTTTTATTTTCTATTTTAACGATAAGTAATCAAGAGCTAGTACGAGCATCTATAGTTCAGGTCGCAACAAAAAGCTCAATTTCAACAAGTACAGTCAAAGGAAATAAGCTAATTACGGAAATAGCAAATTTAGAAGTGGAAATAGTACTTTTAAAGTCAAGGTATACAACCAACTCTTTACAAGTTACAAGCGCAAATAAAAAGCTCCAAAATTTGCGACAACAATTAAAATCAAATAGTAAAAAGATTTTGAATTCAGCCATATCTAAAGCAATTAGAGAAAAAATAGCTGAATTAGAAGTAGAGCGAGCAGTCAAAAGTACTGCTTATATAGAACATAGTCCTGTTATCCAAGTTTTGGAAGAAGATATTAAAGGTTTACGTCAACGTTTGGCATTGCTAAAATATTAAACCAAGCCGTTACGGAGTGCGACAACCGCAGCTTGCACTCGGTCATTTACAGATAATTTCTTCATGAGATTTTTTATATAAGTCTTAATGGTGTTTGGACTTAAAAATAATTTTGCCGCAATTTCTGTATTACTCATTCCATCTACAATTAAGCGCAAAATTTCTAGTTCTCTTGCCGAAAGCTCTGGTATGGAATCTTTTGGAGAAGGTGGTTTGAGATGTTCTAAAACTTGACGTGCAATTTGCGGGTCGAGATAAACTGCACCTTCTTGTACTGCTGCGAGTGCAACTAGTAACCCATTCATTGTAGTTCCTTTAATGCAGTAAGCATCGGCGCCACTACTAAGAGCTGCGATAATTTCTATTTCTGATTTGTGTGACGTTAGTACTACTACTCGCACATCAGGAAGTATCTTTTTTATCTCCTGTGTCGCTGCTATTCCATCTAAACGGGGTAGTCCCACGTCCATTACAATTAAATCGGGTTGTAACTGTTTTGACATCTCAATTGCAGCATAACCATGTTCTGCAACACCAATTACTTCTATGTTAGGTTGGGAGTCTAAATACTGCTTTAATCCCAACCGCATTATTAAATCATCTTCAACGATTAATACTTTGATGGGTGAGATAGCAGTATTTGTAAGCATTTTTGCGTAGATTTTGAGTTACAATTTATAGTTATAATACGTTGATATATCATACCTGAAGGAGTGACATAATTCTTCTGAAGCTTTTAAATACTAAGTATGAAATCCTAAAAACTTTCTTCTAAACATTGTACGAGTTTCGGCGCCAGTGTTGCAGCCCAACCGATGGCTATATCATCTCCTGTTTTATAGAATGGTGCGGCAGGTAGGTGTCCACTGGGAGCTTGTAAGTTAAATTGAAGTTGGGGGTATCGTTGCCAGTTACCTGAGTGGCGCCATCCTACCGTATTGCTAAATTTCATGTAGTCTTGTTGTGTATTATCCCAAACCCGACTTTGCACGGTAAAGCCAAAACGTTCGTTACTGTAGTAAGTCCATAAGTAATCTATGGTATCTAGATCACTACAGGGAAAACTAGTAAAATCTTCTTCTCTAAGCCATCCTGCATCTACACGTCGTGATATTTTTAACATTACCGCTCTTGTTTCTTCGTCTGCTTGGCGCCACATTTTCGATGCTAGTAATTTGGCTAGGTTATCGTAACTTACACCTACCTCGCTAATTAATTGATGTGTAATGCCCATATCTATAATTTTTGGTTTCCTTGGTTAGGATACTCGCGCGTTGGTAGTAGTCTCCATGCTTCTGCGTCTGCTCCCCAGTTACGAAATATTTTTTGTTTAGCAAAAGCATTGGCAAAGCGCCAATTGTATATTCGCTTCCATGCGCTTGACCATTGCGCTGTTTCGTCTGCTGCTTGAAGCGCGCGTATTTCTGCTTCTAGTGCGTTGCTGTGCTTTTGCATTATGGCTTCGATGTCTCGGAAGTGGTCGTCTGGTTGCCGCATGGAATAAGTTTTTGTGTTGAGAATTAGGGACTTCAAAATAAAATATCTCTAAAATTTTCTTGTGGGGTGGGCATCCTTGCCCGCCTCAGAACTGGAACGGGCAGGGATGCCCATTCCACAATTGCTGGATGCCCATTCCACAATTGCTGGTTGCCATTCCACAATGGCTGGTTGCCATTCCACAATTGCTAGTTAATTTAGTTTTTGGAAATCCCTTACTAAATATAACTTGCTGTACAGGCGCCGGAGTTCATCCTTTTGTTGATAAAATTGTAAACTTATTTATAGGGGTAAAGCCTGAGAGGGTTTGTAAGCTAGCAAACATTATTTTATATTCAGTAAGTTTTTATAATCTCACTTTTTGGTTGTGAAACCTATATTTAATAAGCTTTACAGCGCTTTTTATGACTATGGTTAATTTTAAATACTGGTATTAATTATTTATCAGTAAAGAAATTAATGAATATTTAATGATTTTTTTTTATCAGAAAAAATATGGTATGTTGCCAAAATTGGATTTATTGTTTGGGCTTTATCTGACACAATAGTTCCATAAAACTACGAACGAATAACTGCTTACTCTTCCACAACAGACCAGAGGTGTAGAACTAATGGGTCAGTCTGAGAACAATATAAATGTAAATCACCGAGAAAATAACTCGGCGCCACAATTAGATGCTTCGCTCGAAGCTTCGATAAACGCACAGAAGACTGTGCAAAAATTAACTGATGAGCTAGTCGTTCTTCAATCAAACGTTCTCAACTCTTTGCAGGAAGATGTGAAGCGTCTAGTTGAGGAAAAGCGTCAGCTAACTGATGATGTCCAAAAGCTCTCTGTACAAAAGAATAATTTACAGTCCTCGCAAATTGAACAGCAGCAACAGGTATTAATTCGACAACTAGTACAAGTTCTTGCCAACCACGTCTCTGTACAATTGCAGTCGTCGTTAGAGCAGTTGTTTGAGTCGGCTATAGTGCGTGTGTCAAAGAATAATACTATACAACCGTATACTGAAACACAAATTACCGCGAATCCTGATTCTGATGTTGATAATTTAATAACTTCGCTCAAAGCTGCGGTTACAAGTACCTTTGAAGAACTACAAAGTGAGTTAAAAAATTACCAAAGCAGTTTTTCGGTGCAGCTTTCCCGGATGTATAGCGAACAAGAACAAGGTGAAGCTATTTTAGCTGAGTTAGTATACCGTCTCCGCAATGAACTTGAGTCGGTGCCTCAAAATGTCGATAATAAAGTCGAGGAGTTTGCCTCGGTTGAATTATCTGAAGCACTTGAAAACCCCGAAACTGCCGAATTTTACACTCTTAATAATATAGATATAAATGCACCTGAGAGCCAATTAGAAACTCAACGTACAAATGAACCACATCGTAATCATCCTAATACTGTTATTCCTAACCCTGTAACGCGCGCTCAAGTTGAAGCTTCCTTAGAACCTGTTGAAAATACAGAGTTTGTCGAATCACAACCCCAAGAATCTGTAGAAAGAGTCAAATTATTGAGACCTCAAGAATCTTCACTACCTGAAACTTCTGTTGTTGAAACAATTGTACCTACGCCAATTCCAACTCCAAGTATACGTCGAAGACGTGTTGAAGCTAGAAGACCACAGACCCCACCTGAAGTGGAAGTGAACAGTCGAGAACTTCCGACTTCGATAAAAGCTGGGTTTATACTGATTATGCTATCGGTTGTTGCTTCTGCGCTGTATAACGTTTCTGTGAAAGCGATGTTCTTCCAAAAATCGCAAATTTTTGGAGTTTTTGATGTCCAGCAGCTTATCGTTCCAACCCTTGGTAATTGTTTTTTAATTTTGATGCTGCGAATGTTGGTGGTTGTACCGCTAATGTTGGTAATGGCGCCTATTATGCATCAAGGTATTTGGAATGATATTAGAGGTTTGGTAGATTCATTACGTAATAATAAGGGTTATGCACCCAATGCTACACCAATGCCACGGGCAATTACTAAGCAAGTGTTGGTGCTATCGCTGATTAGTGGATTTTTCTTGTTTTTATCTCAGGTGCTAATTTACTTGGCTATTGGTCAAGTTGCCACGGGTGTCGCAATTTCGCTTTTCTTTATTTACCCTGTCATTAGTGGTTTCTTTGGCTGGTTAATATTTAAGAACGACCGTGAACGTCCTACTTTGTCACGGGTTAGCGCTATTGCTTGTATTTGCTTTGGTCAGTTACTTGTTTTAGGTTCTAATACGTCGAACCCAAATATATCGTTCGGAAGTACTGCTGCGATTGTTTCGGGTGTGACTTTTGCTATTTATATTGTCTTAACTCGTATTTGTGCTGCACGCTTACATCCTGTTTCGTTTACTTTGCTTAACTTTACTACGATGTTGCTGCTATGCTTTGTGGCTTTAATTATTCCGCTACCCGCTAATATCGGTGTACAAGTTAATAACACCAATTTTCTTGAACTTATTCTCAGCGCTTTTATTTTAGGTGTGTTAACCTTAGCTGGATACGTGCTTAACAACCTTGGTATCCGTAAATTTGGCGCCATCCGCTCTGCGCTGATTGGCGCCTGTGTCCCAGCTTTGACGGTGCTTTTCGCCGGGTTGATAATTCAAGAAAACTTGGAATTAATTCAAGTTATAGGCGTTTTAGTTGTGACAGTCGGCGCCGCTGCTTTCAACTTAGAGAAAATACGTAATCGCTCTAGAAGTTCCAGAACTACCGCTTAAAATCAATGAATATCATTATCAGGATGACTATGTATCTATTAGGACAATATTTTTGGTGTTGGTAGTGGTAGTATTCATGCAAACTTTAAATAAAACCGTTATTTGTGTAATCGGTGACATGTACTGTGTACCTTAAGTTTACACGAGCGATTTTTATTTGAATAAAGTAAAAATTATTATATCAAGCGTGCCACTAAGGAGTACTCTAGATGCCAGAAGATGTTTTGTAAAAAAAATATCATCTGGTACTGTTACCAATTTTCGCTCGTTAGACGAAAATCTGGTGTAAAAGAGTATTTGTGGATGTAGTTATAATAGTTTCACCCATAAATACCCCTGAAGACAGAGTGATTTTAGCCAAAAGCTTTGCTCATAAAGTCTTGAAGGAAATCACAACTGAGGAAAGGAGTTTTATATATTTACCAGAAAATACGGATGAAAAGTTGATTAAGACTACCAATAATACCGAGATTTGAAGCATAATGGATTATCTAAGATTATCGTTCATTGAACACATTGCTTCCGACTCGGGTGTATACTACTTACTTTCGATCTAACTTATAACCTGTAAACGTGCTATTCAACTGTCTGTAAATATGAGTAACGACATCGATCTGATCAAAAGTCTCAGCCCCAGCGCGATGGATCAGATCATGCTTTATCTGGCTTTTAGTGCCATGCGGACGAGTGGGCACAGACATGGGGCGTTTCTAGATGCAGCCGCGACCGCAGCAAAATGTGCAATTTACATGACTTATCTTGAGCAGGGACAAAACCTGCGGATGACAGGACATTTGCACCACCTCGAACCAAAACGAGTTAAGGCAATTGTCGAAGAAGTTAGACAAGCGCTAACAGAAGGTAAATTGCTGAAGATGCTCGGTTCGCAAGAGCCACGCTATCTAATTCAGTTGCCTTATGTCTGGATGGAGAAGTACCCCTGGCTACCAGGACGTTCGAGAATTCCAGGTACTAGTTTAACGAGCGAAGAAAAACGGCAAATTGAGCAGAAATTGCCCGATAACCTACCCGACGCTCAACTAATTAGTTCATTTGAATTTTTAGAATTAATTGAGTTTCTCCATAAACGCTCGCAAGAAGACCTGCCGGCACAACACCAAATGCTGTTGAGTGAAGCCTTGGCGGAGCATATCAAACGTCGTTTACTGTACTCTGGTACGGTAACGCGAATCGATTCGCCTTGGGGTATGCCTTTTTATGCTCTAACTCGTCCATTTTATGCGCCCGCTGATGACCAAGAGCGGACTTATATCATGGTGGAAGATACCGCTCGGTATTTCCGTATGATGCGTGACTGGGCAGAACGTCGTCCTAATGCTATGCGCGTTTTGGAAGAACTTGATATTCCTTCTGAACGTATTAAGCAAGCTATCGAAGAATTAGATGAGGTTATCCGTGCTTGGGCTGATAAATATCACCAAGAAAACGGTGTTCCGATGGTTTTACAAATGGTGTTCGGCAATAAAGAAGACTAATATTTAATTCCAACAAGATTGGTATTAGTTTTTCTAATAAAAATACTAATTAATAAGAATCCATGTCGAATCCACCATTTGGTGGATTTGTCAATGGGATTGTAATTTTTTAGTCTAAATTATTTTATTAACTTATAAATGAATCATTCTGGTGCAGAATCGGTTGTCAACATCGAGGGTGCATCTCCTTCAACTGCATTAGTTTTATCGACCCATCCTTTTAAAGCATCATTAATTACACCCGCAACAGGGACGGCAATTAGTAGTCCTAATAATCCACCAACGTAAGTACCAACAAGTAGCGAAGTTAATACCCATATTGGACGTAAACCAGTAAAACTACCTAAAAGACGAGGTGCCACAGCTTGGTCGATTAATTGGTCGATGACAATAGAAACAGCTAATACTCTTGCTGCCAACCAAATATCATGGGATGCAATAATTAAGGTGATAACCGCAAGGCTAACTACATCACCAAACGGGATTAAGCTTAAAATACCTATTCCTAAACCGAACACCAAACCAAACGGAACTTGTAGAACAAGAAATACCACTGTTAGCGATACTCCCATCAACACAGCTAAAGCGACTTGCCCGATTAAATAGTTTCGGAAATTTTGCTGAAATGATTCCTGTAATTTGACAGCAAAGCTAGTTGGCAATTTTTTAAATATCCCATCCCAAATACGGGCGCCGTCACTCAAAAGGTAAAATGTAAACACGACGGTCACCAAAGCTTCAGAAACACTATCAATAGCTTCAACTGCAAAAGTAAAAAGTCGGTTGCCAAAAAATTCTACCTCCGAAGGAAATTTATCGGTTAATTCTGTGGCAATTCGGCTAAAATCTACATCGAACCCACGATTTGCTGCCCAAGTATTTGCAGCTAGTAACTTTTGCTGTCCAGAGTCTATCCATTCTGGAATGACTTTTGTCATTTCGTTAAACTGTTCATAACCTAGCGGTAGTATAGTCACACCTAGGGTAAATATAAGTAACAAAGCAGAAATAAATACGATTCCAACAGCATACCCACGTTTGACACCACGACCATGAAGTATTGATACCGGAAAGTTTAATATAAACGCCAGTAGTGAAGCTAGTACAATTGTTGTAATTATCGGTTTAAAATAATCGAAAACGCGAAAAGCTAACCACCCATTCAAAAACACTAACGGAAACAGCAGCGTGATTATCAATAATTGTACTAGTCGATTCAGCGAATTCATATTTTTCTAAATTTGAAACAAAACTCAGCACTCAGCACTTTCCACTCAGCACTCTTTAAAGTCCTGCAAACCATTCGTAACCTTGGTCTTCCCAGTATCCTTTGTAGCGGGATAAATTACTGACTAAACTAATTTGAGTCACCCATTTGCTTTGCTTATAGCCAAGTTTAACTGGTGACGCTAACCTTAGAGGCGCCCCGTTATCTATTGGTAATGGTTCACCGTTTTTTTGATATGCTAGTAGTGTTTGTGGATGTACAGAGGAAGCAATATCCCAACTTGAATAATATTTGTCTGCCGATATAAAATATGCGTATTTGACAGTTTCTTTTGGTTGTGCTAAGGCTATGATATCACGTAGACGCACACCAGCCCATTGCACGATTGCCGCCCACCCTTCTACACAAACATGACGGATAATCATTGAAGTTAGGGGCAGCTTTTGTATTTCTGCCATGCTCAAGCTTAAGGGATTATTTACATCTCCATCTACTACCAAACGGTAGTTTTCGATGTCGATAATTGGTGTATTACGAAAGGTATTGACGATTAGTGCTTTATTGTCGATTTCTGACACCGAGAATTCGGGTACGAGTTTTTGCGGTTTCAGTCCAAAAATAAATGATTCGACTTTTTGATTCAACGGTTCGGAAATTGCACCAGCAACATCTTCAAACAACGGTGAACCACAACCCGAAAGTAGTAGACTGGCGCCTGATATTCCTGATATCGTTAAAAACTGGCGCCGAGTTAATTTGAGACTCGGTGTATGAATTAGACCCATAGTGAATTACCAAAACATAGATTCTGTAAATTCTGTACCACCAACTTTGCGCGCTAAGTACGAGTGGACAAGCGCAAAAATTAATACGAGTGGTACTGTAGCAAAATGAACTATACGCAAAGCTTGCCAACTTCCAAAAAAGTCTACAATCCAAGGAAATTGAGCAGGTTTGTACATTCCGATTCCAGTAAATATCGCAAATAAAAGAATCGGAATGATACTCGTGTAGGCGATTCGATGCCAAGCAAATGTTAAACGTTTGGGGTTTTGACTTTTTTGCAAAGCTTTGATGTCTAGTAATCCTACATAACGATGGCGCCAGCGTCGAGTCACTAAAACAAAAATACCATACCAGAGTAAATTTAGAGAAAAGACCCACATTGCCGCAAAGTGCCAATGTCTACCACCAGCTAACCAACCTCCTAAGGCAAAAATTGGAGGAATATGTAAACCTGCACGTCCTCCAAATACTGGGTTGGCATTATAGATTTGTATTCCACTGGTAAGCATGGTTAATAAACTCACGATGTTTATCCAGTGGAAAACTTTTGCCGCAATAGCAATTTTGGGAATTTTCTGTGGTTTCGGTAGGGTCGTCATAGTCACTTAAAAAAAGCCATTAAAAAGGTGGGATGTATACCCACCTATATTAATACCATTATTTCTGTACTAACCAATTGGCGTTTAGTGACTGTCAAGCTAGCTTGTACCAGTTCCAAATGTGAACTTTGTAATGATTTTAATTTTTTGCTTATTTGTTATGTTTTCGGTCTTCTCACATTTTGGCATCAAGAATACTCAAGTTCTACTATTCGTCAAACTCGCATTTTCTCTATCGATTTGATAATTATCTTTGAGCAATCGTATGTAAGTACGGTAAGGAATATAATGCAAGGGGTCATACCCATTAAAACGTAGGATAAGAACACAAGCCCAAGAGTACTTACCAGCGATAATTGCCTTGATAACTTCTTCAATCTGCTTTTTATTCATGGCTTTAATAACTCAATTTCAAAACTATTTCGTCTTTCGAGCCATAGGGAACTTTTTTTATCTCATTTCACAGTGTATATATCGATTGCATCTGTATTTCACTATTTTTTAAAAAAAGCGTGAAACATTTGTGAAGTTTTTGTGAAGTTATGTCCGTTGTCATTTTTAGTATCCAAATAATTACTTACAATACCACTTTTTAATGATGTGATTTTTAGATTTTTTTTATTATATACAAAATCCATATATGTTTATCCCATTGATAAAATTACTTACTGCTTTAAAAAAATAAAACTCTTTCTGTACAAACATTATAGCAATTTAACCAATTTAGAATTGTAATATCCAATTCATATTAATATAAGCATACTTATTATATATTGTACAAAAATGCTGGTGAATATACTACGTACTTAAGTATTGACTAGCTAAATACGTGATTAAAAATAATACTTGTGCATCAATGAAAATAACTATCATTATTGGCATTTTTTGCAACATTGACCGAAATATTGTAATTTCAACTTGTAACTATATAGTCACTTTAAATTCTGTCATAAGTACTAACATAAAATAGACCATTAGGAGTATAAGCAATCTTGTTTCGCTTGTTGTACGTAGCAGCAAATATCATGCTAGTTGAATTATTAGCAATGCCAAGGTTACAAATAATAAAAACTAAATATCAAGCAATTAACTTTCACCAAATAAAAAGGGGTTACAACCCTCTTTTAGATAGTTGAAATTTACAGTTAAAATCATTAGTATGCGAATCTCGTAAAAATTTTTAGTTAAGTTTAAAAATTAGCATGCTTTTTGATATCGGCATTATTATGTCTACCAGACGTGCAAATTTCAATGACAAATTCTGTCCCATGTCCTAATTGAGAATTGCAACGAATTTTACCACGATGGTTTTGTTCAATAATTTGCTTGCTAATGGCTAGTCCTAGTCCCATACTTTTAGCAATGGGTTTTGTTGTAAAGAATGGTTCAAACATGCGTCGCTGTATATGAGGAAGAATACCCGTCCCGTTATCGTAGATGTGTATTAACACTTTTTGTTTTTGCGTAATTAGTGATGCAGATGTATTATTTAGTAATGATAAATGACAACGCACTATTTCTGTACTAATCCAAATTTTGGGCATGAAAGAGTTATCGTAGTTCATACGTTCTTCTAGAGCTTCGATGGCATTTGTGAGCAGTGATATAAAAACTTGATTTATCTCACTTGGTAGACATTCGACGAGTGGAATATCTCCAAATTCTTCGACGACTTCAATTCCAGGTCGATTTTGCTGTTGTTTAAGACGATGCTGTAAAATTGCGATGGCGCCTGAGATTGTATGATTTAAATTGATTTTCTTGATTTGACTATCGTCATCAGAAAAGTTGTGCAGCGCAGAAACTATTTTTTGGAGTTGTTCTGAACCTGCTCGTAGCGACCATAGTAATTTAATAAAGTCGGTTTTAATAAAGTTGGTATCGAGAGATTGAAGAAAAGTAGGTAGTGTCGTTGGGGGTGTTGAGTAGTAATGTTCGTAATGTTCGAGCAATTGTATTAAATCTTCAGCGTATTGACTTGCAGAGTATAGAGCGTTGAAGATAAATTCAACTGGGTCTCGAATTTCTTTGACTAAATCGACGATTAGTTCTCCAAGTGTGGCTATTTTTTCTTTCGAGAGCAACTGCTGCTGAATTTGTTCAATATATAAGCTTTGATGGTCAATTTGTTGTAGATATTGGTTTGAAGAAGCTTCGATGCGGTTGCGTGCTTCGGTTTCAGCTTGTAGTTTTGTTAAAAGTTGAGCTTGTTGAATTGCAACACTAATTTCTCGTGCAATTAATTTAAGGATGCTGCATTCCTGTTGCTCACTACTTAGCAAGGAGTAACCATTGGCAATTAACATTCCCCAAAGAACACGCTCTTTGGTTGAGGCGCCTGAGATACTGAAGTTAGGTGTAAAAATTGGTACAGCAATTGAGTAATTACTATTTGTATGATTGAGGTTAGGGGAGGAAATTAAAGAATTTGGAGCAACTGTTGAGTCGTTGCCATGAATAGAATAAATTACGATTTGTTGCGTATCTAAAAACTGTCGTAACTTTTCAGCGATAGCTTGTAAAGTCGTTGCAAGTTCTGATGCTGGATTTGTATCGATGATTTGAGTGACTTGTTTTAGTAATTCGCATGACTGGTTGCTATTTAAAAGGGTTTGGAGTGGTGGTAATTGTTGGGGTTGAAAATCAACCTCAATAAAATTATGGGTGGCTGGTTCTTCAATGTGCATAGCTGCTGTACGATGGTTCAAGTATCTTGTAGCTCTACGCGGTCAATTCACCCTGACTGTAAACTTACACTCATTGCTGGGCGCATTAATTGTTAACGGCTATTACCAATCGTGTACTTAAGTTGCTTGGACGTAAACTGAAAAATGTAATCAATCTCGTGACCTTCCACACACGCATCAAAAAAAAAACAAAAAAAAGACTACATTAAATTCGCCATATGTTCCAAGTAATGGCAAAATGAAGTATACATGTTTACATGAAAATAAGATTAAACCTATTAATAGACTCGTCTGGCTAGTTTTGTAAGTATCTGTAAGCTAACCAGGACATATGTTTCATAAATTAGTAAAAAAGTCAATACCCTACTGTAGTTTCTTGAACTTCTTCGCTTGTCGGTTCTCGAAGCTGAGGCTACATAAATACTTAGCAGTATTTTTAAGTTTATAGATAAAAACTTATCAAATCCATTTATGATCACCTTTCTCAACCAAATGACTGATGACAATTGAAGAAGTTTTACAGTTAGTAAAAGCAAGCTTTCCCAATGGTTTAACTCCACTTCAAGAACTTGTGTTGCGCGCTTCATGGGAAGGTAAAACTTATACAAGTATCGCACTAGAAGCGCATTACGGTGAAGAACGAGTTAGAAAAGTTGCTTCCTCTTTATGGCAATCTTTAAGCGATTTGTGGGAGGAACCAATTCAGAAATCCAACTTTCGTCAATTATTAGAAGCGCGCGCATTGAATAAGAAGCAGCAGCAAACGATTGCTTTGTTTAGTCGTGCGGTAACACCTATAACATTAGAATTCCCGAATGGTCCGGTATCACTTGATTCACCATTTTATATTAATCGTCCGCCGATTGAGGAAGTTGCTTGCACTCAAATTACCGAATCAGGAGGAGCGATATGTATAAAAGCAGCCAAAAAAATGGGTAAAAGCTCGCTGGTATTGAGAATTTTGGCACATGCGAACGATGTTGGTTATCAGACTGTGAGTTTGGATTTCCAGCAAGCGGACACAGCAGTATGTAACAATATTGACAAGCTTTTACGCTGGTTTTGCGCTAACGTCAGTCGAGAGTTAGGAATTTCTTCGGAGTTAGATAATTATTGGAATAAAGACATGGGTAGCAAAATTAGCTGCTCGATTTATTTTCAGGATTATTTGCTAGCTCCGTTAAAACATCCTGTGGTGTTGGTGCTGAATGAAGTAGATATAGTACTAGAGTATCCGGAAATTGCCAGAGATTTTTTACCGTTGTTACGTTCGTGGTACGAGCAGGCAAAATCTCATGATGTCTGGCAGAAACTACGCTTGGTGCTTGTGCATTCAGAGGAAATCATTATCCCGTTGCGTTTGACTGATTCACCGTTTAATATTGGTTTACCAATCAAGCTAAAGCCATTTACCTTTGAACAAGTTCAGGTTTTAGCAAAGCTACATGGTTTGGATTGGCATAGCGGAGTAGAAGTTGAAAGTTTGATGGCGATGGTAGGAGGACATCCTTACTTAATTAGGTTGGCTTTATACTATTTGGTTGGACAAGGAGGACTAGCTGGGAATTTACAGAATTTGCTACAACAGGCGCCGACAGATACAGGGATTTATGATGCATATTTACGTCAATATTTATTATTGTTACGTCAACAACCAGAAATTGCAGCAGCTTTTTATGAGGTAATTACGGCTTCTGCTCCGGTAAAGTTAGAAACAATGGCAGCACAACGTTTAGAAAGTTTAGGATTAGTAAATTTGGAAGGTGAGCGTGCGGTGAGCGCGTGTGAATTATTTCGGCTTTACTTTCTGCCTCAACTTGATTTTAGCCAAAAAACAACGATTACTCGCGTTGAAGCATTAGAGCGAGAGAACCAGCAGTTGCGATATCGTTCGAGTGTTGACGAACTAACACAGCTTGCCACTCGTCGTTACTTTAATACTTACCTACAAATTGAATGGCAGCGTTATGTTGACGAAAGCGAAAAAGGTACACTGAATGAAACAACACCGTTATCATTGATAATATGCGATATCGACTACTTCAAAATCTACAATAAAACCTACGGAGAAACCGCTGGTGATGACTGTTTGCGTCAAATTGCTAGGGTAATTCAGAATGTAGTTAACGATTTAGTTGATGATGGCAATAGGTATAATTTGAATGCATCTACTACTGTAAATATGCGGGAGTTATTCAAGTCGGTATTAGTTGCGCGCTATAGCGGCGAGGAGTTTGCTGTTCTTACTCGTATGGATGCTGTTACAGCAGTTAGTATTGCTGAGAAAATTCGCGCTTTAATTAAAGAACTAGCAATACTTTGTGATTATCCTGGAATCGGAGGACTTCCTGCCAATGTTCTTACTGTCAGTATTGGAGTTGCTAGTATTGTGCCAACAGCACAAACTGAACCTGACAGTATTGTCACAGCTGCTGAAAAAGCACTAAATCTTGCAAAACGCCGAGGACGCGATAAAGTCGTTCTTGGCTAAAGCAGAAAGACTTTGAAGCTTTACAAACTTAGGCGCCACAGAAGTAGAACAATAACTATAGTTATTTCGTACCATAATGAAATACCAGGTACTCAACCGAATTTTTAATAAATATCAGGTACCACGTAAATTTGAACGTTTAGAAGTGGATGCCAATTTTAATATTATTAGTACATCTCTTGGAGTTGAGCAATTTGCTCAAAACCCTGAACAGGTAACTATCGGTCAAGATGTTCGACAAGGTTTTCCAGAACTTATTGGTTTAGAAGATGTTTTGTTATCGATATTGCACGGTGAAGAAGAATTATTTGAGATTGAAGGAGTTCACCGATGCAATGAAAATCAAGGTGATTTATATATTGATGTTTATATTCTGGCTGAAAAAGAAGATAATTTTGCTTCCCAGTTAATTATTTTAATTGAAGATGTCACAAGTAAGATGCTAATAGAGCATGGGTTTTCGCAGCATCTGAAAGAGGCAAATTTACTATCGAGTGTTTTGATGTCATATAAAAATTATATGGACAAAATTATCACTTCGATGGCAGATGCTTTTATAGTGACAAACAAATTTGGCAATATTAAAAAGGTGAATCGGGCGGCAACTGAATTATTTGGATATAGCGAAGCTGAACTGATAGAATCACCGATATCAATTTTAATCGACGATAATAGTTTATTGCAGAAAGGGATTCAACAGCCTAATTTGTTTCAAAAATATTTCCAAAATATAGAAGTTATTTGTCGTACTAAAAGTCAAGAAAAAATATTAGTTGCTTTTTCGTGTTCGGTAGTTGAGAAAAAAATCAAAGGTTTAGAAGATATTGTGTATGTCGGTCGAGATGTTACAACCCGTAGACGTAGACAGCAGCATCATGCCGTCCAATTTGCCGTAACCCGTGTATTATCAGAGTCTTTGAGTATTGCTGTGACGATACCAAAAATTATTCAGGCAATTTGCGAAAATTTAGGATGGGATTTGGGAGAACTATGGACTCCAAACCAGCATATCACGGCGCCTTATAAACGTGCAGCTTCTTCATATGTAAATCCAACTCTTAGATGTGTAGAAGTGTGGTCTGCACGTACTATTGCTGCACGTAGTTTTAAGTCAGTAAGTTGGCAAACTACATATACAAGTGGTGTTGGTTTACCAGGTCAAATTTGGGAAACACGCTCTCCATTATGGATACGAGATATACAGTCTGAAATTGATACGCGCGCGACTGCTGCTACAATGGCAGGATTGCGAGGTGCGTTTGGTTTTCCTATCCTGGACGATAATCAAGTCTTTGGGGTAATGACTTTTTTTAGCCGCGATGTGCAAATTGCTGATGTTGATTTATTACAAATACTCGTATCTACAGGTAATCAAATTGCGGAATTTATTAAGCGTAAACACGCAGAAGAAGCTTTATTAGAAAGTGAAGAACGCTACCGAGATTTGTTTGAAAACGCGAACGATTTGATACAATCTGTAACTTATTATGGGAAGTTTATATATGTAAATCGTTCTTGGTGTGAAACTTTGGGATATAGCGAAGCTGAAGTTGCTAATTTAAACATGTTTGAAATTATTCATCCTGAGTATCAACAATGCTGCCGTGAGATTTTTTATAAAGTTATAGCAGGTGAGAAAATTGATACTATGGAAACAGCATTTTTAACTAAGCAGGGTGAAAAAATTATTGTAGAAGGTAATATAAGTTGTAAATTTGTTGATAATAAACCAGTCGCTACACGCGGAATTTTTCGTAACATTACAAGACGAGTTGCTACGGAAACCGCGCTTCGTCAACAACAAGAGCAAACCGAACGTTTGTTACTGAATATTTTACCGGAAACGATAGCGAATCGGCTTAAGAACAAACCAGGTAACATCGCCGAGAATTTTACTGATGTATCGGTTTTGTTTGCTGATATAGTTGGATTTACGCAAATATCATCGAAGTTGAGTGCTATTCAACTTGTAAGCTTACTCAACCAAATTTTTTCAGCCTTCGACCGACTCAGCGAGCATTATGGGTTAGAAAAAATTAAAACTATTGGTGATGCGTATATGGTAGTTGGTGGTTTACCAAAACGGCGCCTTGACCATGCCGTTTGTATAGCTTGTATGGCACTTGACATGCAAAACGCAATCAAAATTTTTAATAATGATAATCACCAGAACTTTAATATTCGTATTGGCATTCACAGTGGTGCTGTGGTTGCGGGTGTAATTGGGATTAAAAAGTTTGCCTACGACCTTTGGGGGGATACTGTTAATATTGCCAGTCGCATGGAATCACACGGTTTAATTGGCAAGATACAAGTATCGGAAACTACTTATAAACTTTTGCGTGAGAAATTTATCTTTAAAGAACGTGGTGAAATAGAAGTTAAGGGTAAAGGTAAGATGACGACTTATTTGTTGGTTGGGAAAAGGGAATAAAAGTTAGGAGTTAGGAGTTAGGAGTTAGGAGTTTTGATGCGTGGGTGTCTGGGACGACATGGGCTACCTACACAAACTTGTCCAGCGGGCATGTTAGCAAAAACGCTACTACGGGCGCCAATAACTGCGTTTGCACCAATATTTACACCTGGTGCGACAAAGCAGTCTGCGGCAACCCAGGCGCCATCATGAATAGTAATGGCAGCAGTTTTGAGTCCAAATGCTGGGTCTTTCATGTCGTGACTACCTGTACATAGATAGCTTTTTTGAGAGATGACGCAGTTATTACCGATATTTATATGGTCTAAGCTGTAAAAAACAACGTCATCACCAACCCAACTATAATCTCCGATTGTTACTTTCCAAGGATATGTAAAACGTGCGGTTGGTCTAATTAGGACTTTTTTACCAATACGGGCGCCGAATAATCGTAGGAGCGCACAACGTAACCCATTGAATGGATGGAGAGTTAAGGGAAAAGTTACTGCTTGCACAAACCACCACAGTAATATATACCAAGTTGGGCGCCCTCGGTCAAACCAGGATTGGTCATATTTGCTTAAATCGGTGAATGATTTTATTCGTTCAGGGTTTTTTATTTCACTAATCATGAATATAGTAAGTATTTATATTTATCTTGTGGAACAGACATCCTTGCCTGTTGATCATAAGTGGGTGGGCGGGCAGGGATGCCCGCTCCACAAGATGTTGTTAGATGGCTGTTTCTGCTTCTTGTTGTTGGAATTTTGGGGCTGTTTTGGTTGGTTTTTTGGCGGTGTTTAGTTGACCGTTACAGCTACGTAATTCGTATAGTTTGACTCCAATTTGGTATTCGTATTGACTTAGTAAGCGACCGTATATGTAACCGGCTTTGCCATCGAGAAAACCACGTTGAATGATGTAAAACAAAATGAAGCGTAGTAAGGGTTTGAATGGTAGTCTTACCCAGATTTTCTTTAAAAAACGTTTGCGTTGAACGGCATCACCAAATAGTGAGGCGCCGATTGTGCCGTCGTCATCTTTTCGGAGGAGGATGTTATAGTAAACGCGCGCTTCCCAGTTGGAGTAACGGTTGTGTCTTTCTAACCAGTGGAATAAGTCACGAAAATCTTCGTGAAGCATGTCGTTTTTGAGGTAGCCTACTTCTCCTTTGAGGATGACATGTTCGTGAACTTCGTTATCGCCTGTGTTACGGATTTCTTCGGTGTTGAGGTTTTCGTAACGTCCGAGTTTATGCTTGAATAAACGTAAATTCCAGTCAGGGTATTTACCTCCGTGGCGAATCCATTTACCCATAAAGAATACGCGACGGTTAAGGTAGAAACCATTAAATTGAGATTGTTGGTCATTTTGGATGGATACAGCAATTTCATCCCATAATTCTGGGGTAATACGCTCATCACAATCGACTATTAATATCCACTCGTTGCGGAATGGTAAATTATCTAATGACCAGTTTTTCTTTTTGGGCCAGCGTCCGTTGAAGTAAAATTGGACGACTTTGGCGCCGTAACTAGTAGCTATTTCTGCGCTTTTATCTGTGCTTTGGGAGTCTACGACAAAAATTTCATCGGCTTGCTGTAAGCTAGCTAAACAAGCGGAGAGATTAGCTTCTTCGTTTTTAGCTGGGATGATGACGGAAACTGGTATTTTATTAGACATAATATCTATAGTTATTTATTTAATTACTAATTATTTTTTGATAGAAGACCTTGAAGGGCGGCGTTTAAATATCCAATCTGACCATAAGCGTATACGAGTTTGTCAAAGCGTTCTGCTGGGTCAGATATATACTGTACTGATTTGTATAAACCGCGTAAAAATCGCTCGCTGCCACGCTGTAACTGTCCAATGCCCGCTTTTCCCGCTAGCTGCTCACGATAACACTCGCTAATGCCTTGCCACCAACCGCGATTAAAGAACCAACTACGTTGTAAACGTTCTATTTGGACGTTGTGTGCAGCTAGTGCATTAGGAAGGTACGCCACTTGCCAACCTCGACCAATGGCAAGTTCGGTCATTTGTAGTTCTTCGTTCGACAATAATTTTTTGCCGACTCGACCAAGATTAATGTCAAAACCCCCAATTTCTTCGAGGAAACTGCGACGAATTGCATAATTTAATCCTCTTGGAGTTAAACCAGGATTATCTATATATATAACTTTATCGCCTAAATCGTATGCACCCAAGTTAGCCGCCAAACCAGGGGATAGCCATGCAGGCGCCTCCTGTCCTGGCGGATAAATAAGCGTAACTTTACCACCGGCTATTGCTAGTTTAGAGTTAGCTTCAAACGCTGAGTGCAAAGTGTCTAACCATGAAACGCTAGCTTCGGCATCATCGTCGAGATATGCTAGGATTTTGCCTCTCGACGATGATGCGCCTGTATTACGTGCGACTGATAAACCAAGAACTGGTTCAAATACGTAACGCAGGCGCGCATCTGCAAGTCGCTGTTCGACGACTTCGCGAGTACGGTCGGTTGAACCGTTATCAACGACTACAACTTCAAAACCCACGGCAGTTTGTTGTGCTAGGAGGCTATCAATCGCGGCGCCCAAGTAGGTGTCTCGGTTGTGAGTACAGATGATGGCTGAGATAAGCGTTTCAGGCATAAAAATGTAAAGTGTGTGGCACAGCCAATTTGAAGATGCGATACACATCTCCATGTTTACATCGTAAAGACGTAATGAACTGCGTCTCTACGATTTGTGCTGATGATGCTAATCTATACCAAAATTCTAAAGCTTACCAACCGAGTTTTTTCGGAAAAACTTCTAATTCTTTATTTCTGTCCCTAGATACTACGGAGACTGAAGATGTCCATGTAGCATTACAAGGGTTTCTGACAATTGGGAAAGGCGATTTTCTAAATACTGTTTACGTTCTAATAGGTGGCGCAATTTTTGATAGCGCGCAATAGCCATACTGACATTCGCGACTTGTTCGGGTGGACAAGGACGACTCCATACTTTACCAGCTGCATCTAACCCGCATAAACGATAACCAGTGCGTAATGATTCTTTTGACTTTGTTTGTCCGTGTGTGGCGCAAATTTCTTCAACATAGTCCATTAAGCGGTCAACTTCAGCGTGACGTAGTGCTGCGGTTCCAATTGTGGCATCGGTCGCTTGTACTGATTGCGACTCTAGCCAACCGTTAACGATGGGACCTTCAATATAAACATCTTGAATTTGTCTAATTACTGTTTGTAATTCAACTTGCCAAACTGTGACAATTTGCTGAATTTCGCAAAGAAGGTTACTTGCGAGTGCTGGATTGGCGCCATTACGATGACTAGTGAAAGCAGGTGTTTTAAATTTGGGTAAATCCGGCGCCTTCCATTCATCATCTTGTGCAGGTTCTACAGAAAAAGCTTGCACAGATTCATGCGTATGTGAGTTGAATATATTTATATTTGGATTTGAGATATTTTGGTTAGAAATATCAGTAACTTTACTGATTACTTCTTGCTCTAGTTGTGTTGTCGTTGTCTGTCTGCTAGCATTGATTTCAAAAGATAATGCTGGTGATGGCGCCCCTTGATGTATCTCTTGTGTAGTGCTTTGTGGTACTAAATTTTGTAGAGTCGTCTCAATACGCTTGATGCCTGCTTTCATAAGTAATTCCTGTGTTAATAAACAAAAGAAGAGGAAATAAAAATTAGTAGTGCAAAAGTACCTAAATACTGGTGGAAGGCACTTTGAAGAATTTATAGGGACACCGTATTTTTAATATTACCAATCTTCCACTCTTAACCATTGCCGAATAACCCTGATAATCGCTTCAACCTGTATGACTTACATTTTATAGACGAAAACACTGATAGTATTTTTATCCATTAAAAATTATTTCAGCACGAAAATAGTATTTTATACACAAAAACAGTTAAATGTTTTTAGATAAACTTAATCTTAATATGGTTACTCTGCGCGCATATACTAAGGAAGAACTTTGGGTAAAGTTATATTAATCACAGGGCCAGCACGTTCTGGTAAAAGCGAGTGGGCTGAAAAACTTGCTTCAAATTCAAATAACGTTGTATATATAGCTACTGCAAACAGAGATACTAATGATGTTGAGTGGCTTTCTCGGATTCAGCGACATATTATCAGGCGCCCGCAAAACTGGTCAACGTTAGAAGTGCCTATTTTACTATCACAGGCATTAGCTAATGTCAAGCCGCAAACTTGTATTTTGGTTGATTCTTTGGGAACCTGGGTGGCAAATCTGCTCGAACAAGAAGAACTCGAATGGAATAACACTGTACAGGATTTTTTGAATACACTGGAACTAGTTGCAAGTGATATTATATTTGTTGCTGAAGAAACAGGGTGGGGAGTTGTGCCAGCGTATCCGATAGGGAGAACGTTTCGCGACCGTTTGGGTTCTTTAGTACGGCGCCTGTCGAAAATTTCTGACACTGTATATTTAGTTACAGGTGGATATGCTCTTAATCTGACTACGCTAGGTACACCTATTGAATGATGAGTGATGAGTGCTGAGTGCTGAGTTCTAACTAAAGTTTGGTGGATATTCTTAATTGTTTATTTATGATTGTGGGTATAAGGTTCAGTATTTCAAATTTATAATGAAGGCATGGCAAAAACAGCTGAAGTAAAGAAATATCTAGCTTATTGGTTTCAGCTAGGCAAAAGTGTTATTATTAATAACGGAACAGCGACCTTGCTGCCCCGAAAAGTTTTAGCGGGTGATGGATATAGTGCAGAGTTTGAAGAATGTTGGCAAAAAATAGTAGAGGTGCCGAATATTTGTCATCTTGAAGGTACGCATGAAACTATTGCCCAGCTTTTGCAACCCGAATGGGGAATTGAGTCCTGTGCGCGGTGCAATATGCCAGTTCCAATGCGACATGTGGGAATGCCATCTACAGCATGTCCTTGCTTTGATTTAGAAACTTGGCCAAACACGGAAATACCTGCACCACGAGGACCAGTTAACAGTCATGAAAAACTTTTTAGCATTCGTCATCGTTTGATGAAAAAATAGCAGTTTTGCTGTTGTGCGAACGCTTACAATTCGACCACGACTTTAGTTAGCAAAGTCTTACATTGTTTATATTTTACCTGTTTGGTCGATCAATAGCTCTAATTTTAACAATCTCCAAATCATAGTTTTTTCCCTCTCGTGAAATAGTTTTGACCTTAACTTTATCAAAGCCATCAAGAGCATAATAAACATCAGCTGTAGGGTCTTCACCAATTGCAAGAGCTGTTCCTGTACCCTTTAGTCTAGTAACACCGTTCTTTTTAGTATTGAGTACAAGGTCTGTATCAGTGAGAGCTAAAGAATTATTTCCCTTAGCGGATGCATTCGCTTCTATCACCGCACTGGCGCCACCTAGTATTAACTTGTTTTCATAAGTATTTCCTAAGTAGGATAAATCGTTGATTTGCATCATGAATCGGTTTTTTGAATTAACTAAAGTTTACGGATTGACAAAATATCCAATATTTTAATTATCAGTACAAGATGTGGTAGAAGCTAAAGCCTCGACCATGTAATATCAGCCCTTTTCTGGGGGCAAATCTATTGCAATTACAAGACCAAGGGCAATAGCAGTGTTTTTGGAAACCAAGTATTTAAAATTATCTATACTAATTACAAGATCACCTGCGCCTGCAACTGCTACGCTAGCTGCAGAATTATTACCATTCGCGATAGCTACTCCTGTACCTATTGCAATGGCACCACCATTTTGTAGTTTTTTGGCAAAAGTGTCTGTAAATACATAGGTTTTGGGTGAAGACCCTGTAGCTAATGCGTTAGCTGCGACAATAGCTCTAGCAGAACCTAAAGTCAAATCGCTTTCTGAGATATTATCGAGATAAGACAAATCTACAATCTGCATAGTTAAGGAACACACATTTTTAAGTAAAGCTAACTAAAATTAATCAACTAAGTTTACGTATGTGATGCTTGAGAAGTTATGTTTCGTGTCTACAAGATTAATTCGCCTTAATTGGTAGAAGAAACCGAAACATAGCCAGATTGAGAAGAGCGACTCGAATTACCATCAGATGAAACATTAACCGATATTTCCTGGCTAATCTCAGTTTGACCATTACCAGATGCTTTAGCAACACTTTTGACTTCAGCAACAACCTTGCCATCTGGTGAGACTATTCTTTTAACTACAACTTCATGACGTTCCATAATTTTACTGTCTTGTATTGTTGGTTAATTTGAATTTTAAATTTTGAATTGTTAAGTAGTTACGCAAAATTAAGTATATATTTTTTCTATAAGCCCTATTGAATACTGAATACAGAATTCAGGAGTATATAATTTATTTCGCACAAGTACTTATGCTCAAAAAGAATACGATGCAGTTCAAGATGCTGTAACTTGGATTAAAGATTTTGTGCTTGCAAAATTTGGGCTAGTTAGTACAAGTGTTTGAGATTTGCCGTCTAGACTTGAAATAAGATACCCAGACTCTCCAGTAGGTTCACTATCTAACTTAGAAACAGCATACCCTGAGTCAGAATAAACTTCTTTATGAGTATATTGTTCTAATGACGGTTCTAATGTGTTAGGAAAAAGCCTCGTAAATAACAAGTTTAAGTTTGGTTCTGCAATACTCAATGCTAAATTGAGTCCACCTTTGACCTCAGATTCCTCTGTTGTCTGTTGGCAAAAACTCAAATCAGATATTTTCAGTCTGCACATAGTAAACCTTGCTGTACTATCAGCTAAGTTGACATATATCAACAAAAATGTTTGGCACCTACAGAAAAGAGTATTTGCAGGGTGCCTGTATACATTACTAGTCGGGATTAATCAGAAGAAACAAAAGAAGCAGAAGAAGCAGAAACCGCAATTGAAGTATCTCCACCTGATGCGGTAGCAGCAGCCATAACAGAACTACGAGCTTTAGAATAACGAGGGTTACTAACTGCTAAATTCTTTAGAAAAGTAACCACACTGGTTGAACTGCCATAAGCTTGCGTCGAAAAACCAGAAATGGCTAGAGCGCTACCACCATTTACATGCATAGAACATGTTTCAGAGATGGAGTCCAAATAATCGATATCAGAAATTATCATCTATAAGCCTTCGTCCGTGCTATTAGCGCACGTTCATCTAAAAGTTTACTAGTGAATACCGTAACTCAAAACTCTCTTTTCTAAAAGAGAGTTTCAAATAGTTGCTCTCAACAGAGCAACTATTTGAGTTTCGCTGAAGCTAGGCAGACCGAATACTATTAGTTAGCAGCAGCAACGAAAAGTCCACTTTGGCTAGAACCTTTTCCAGCAACAGCAATTTGATTTAATTCACCTTGAGTATTGCTGTCTTTACCTACGGCTTCATTCTCGAAAGCAAAAGTTGACGAATTACCTTTAACATTGGAGTCAACTTTAATGTTTGCTTTCTTATTGAAATCAGCTTTTATGTTACTATCGAAGTTGAAGTCTATGTCAGATTTGATTTTTGTATCCAAGTCTTTTTTGAATTTAAAACTGTCCAAATAGCCACCACCAACAATCTCAATTTCTTGGCTGACAGCTTCCAAGTAGTTTAAATCAGAAATAATCATCTATTTTCTCCCTAATTCATTGGGTTTGTGTGGAATTTGATAATCTCAGTACTGCTCGGTTAAGAATAAGACCGTGATTCTTATCTAAACAGTATTGAAAATCAAGTTTGTTCTAAGAATTGCTTCATTTGAAACAATTCTTGGAATTCACTTAAAGCTAGACCGGATACTATTAATTAGCAGCAGCAACAAAAAGTCCACTTTGGCTAGAACCTGTTCCAGCAACAGCAAGTTGATTTAATTCACCTTGAGTATTGCTGTCTTTACCTACGGCTTCATTCTCGAAAGCAAAAGTTGACGAATTACCTTTAACATTGGAGTCAACTTTAATGTTTGCTTTCTTATTGAAATCAGCTTTTATGTTACTATCGAAGTTGAAGTCTATGTCAGATTTGATTTTTGTATCCAAGTCTTTTTTGAATTTAAAACTGTCCAAATAGCCACCACCAACAATCTCAATTTCTTGGCTGACAGCTTCCAAGTAGTTTAAATCAGCAATAATCATCTATTTTCTCCTGGGAATTACTAGCTAAAATTGAAGAATAATCGTTACAAGCAAAATATTATATTGCTTGAACTTTTTACGAGCAGTTTTTTCTTGCTCTTAATTTCTAATATAGCTAATTATTTGGATAAGTCAATACTTTTTTGAATAATTTTTCATAGAATTTATCAATCAAAAAACACGAAAGTATTGTTGTCTAATTGATGTATTTAAATAAAAAATTAGCAAAGCAAAATAGGAACAATAATCATGTTATTGTCCAATTATTAAATAATGATTTTTTATTTTTATTGAAATCTTTTATTACGTTCTAAGAAGCAATATTTTAATTAAATATTCAAGCTTAAAATTTAACTAAGCCATCTGAGGAATTTGTTCTTTAGCAAGTAAACTTGTATTTTCAGGTTGAATAAGTATTTCCAAAGCCTGTATTTGTTGCTTTAACCAATCTGAAAATAAGTCTAAAATAATTTTTTGACGTAACTCATCATTCAACTCCGGTTGAATGATTTCTTCCACCCAAATCAAATGTATTCCCTTGGGAGTTGTAATCGGTTTAAGAATGGACGGTGCAGAAGCAGCAAATAGAGGCGCCGCAATTTCTGGACGAAATTCTTTACGATGCCGAAGTCCTTGATATCCACCTGCGCGCCTTCTTTCTGGTTCTTGAATAAATTGGCGAGCAATTTCAGCAAAAGTAATTTCGCCTTCTTCTATGGCATAAAAAAATTCTAGGGCTAAGTCTCTATCCTCAAAAACGACTTCATAGGTTGCTGCTTTATCGTAATCGAGTCGGCGTTCGTAAAAGTACTTTTCTACATAAGGCGAAAACATGTGATTTGCTAACTTCCGAGAAAGAGCCTTATAGTGGACTAACTCTTCAAACTCCTTTACAGAGAGATGATGCTTTTCCAGCCATGACCAGGTATCTTTAGCTTTTACAAGTTTTTTTTCTAACCGCAGTTTGTCACCCTCTTGTTGTATTTCATCTGGAGTAACTTCAACACCAGATTCCCGCGCGACTTCAGTAATAATTCTTTTAGATGCTATGGCTTCTAAAACATCAGGGATTTGACAGGATAATTTTATATTATTAATGATGTCTGGAATAGAAATGGTAAGAATTTCTGACATAACGTAATTCCTCTAATAAATTTGTGATTCGTTCTTCGCAATGCTACATTTCCAAACCTCCTTTTTGTAGCTTCTTGAATGGGTCTAAAACAAAATCAATCACGCGACGCTGACGAATGATGACTTCAGCAGTTGCAGTCTGACCTGCGGTTAATGGAATGCGTTTATTACCGTTTTGGACATACTGCTGTTCTAAGGCAATTTCTAAGTCATAGGTTTCAATAGTTCCTCCAGGCGCCTGAATCACTTTTGAGTCGGGAGAAATTCGTGCGACTTTGCCAGGTACTATTCCATAATCCTGGAATGGATAAGCATCAAACTTGATTTTCACTGGCATTCCTACTTTCAAAAAGCCGCTATCTTGACTTGGCATACTCGCTTTAAGTATGTAAGCTACATTTTTTGGTGCAATTTGAGCAACTCTTTGACCGGGTTGTACGACTGTTCCGGGTTTGCTAAATGGCAATTCAAAAATGATTCCGTTAACGGGAGACCTAACTATTCTTTGCTGTAACTGAAGCTTCAACGATGTCATTTGGCTAGCAGTTTGAGCAATAGCTGATTGATTTGCTGTAATTTGCGCTTGTAAGTCTTTGAGTTGTTGTTCATTTTTCAAAACAGCAAGCTTGCCATTTTTTTGCAAACTACTATAGCTGTCCTGCACTTCTTGCAATCGAAGGAAAGCCTGTTTAATGTCAGACTCAAGCTGCCTAACTGTTGTTTGATAGCGACTTTTCTCTTCACCTAAGCGTAATTGTGCTTGTTTAAAATCAGATAAACTTTTTTGATAGATGCGCTTACTTTCTTGTGCTTCTTTTTTGAGTTGGTCAATCTGCATCGCTGAAACGGCACCATCTTTGACCAGATTATTAAAACGTTCGACTTGTTTTGAATCAATACTCAAGCGGTTCTTAGATGCTTCTTGGTCATTAAGAGTGACCATTATCTGCTGCTCTACTTGATTAACTAATGCTTGTTTCTCTAGCTTTTGTAGGTTATATGTACTTTGTTTTGCATCAAGATTTTGCTTTGCTTGATTGATTTGGGAAAGTTTTTCTGATTCTTGGGATTTATTCTGCTGTTGGGTAACGTTGATTGTCAATTGTATTTGATTCTTGAGAATATGGAGTTGCGCTCGCTGATTTTGCAGTCCAGACAGCTTTGCCTCTGTCTCTTCAATTTGGGTTCGCAGGATTTCTGAATCTAATTCCAACAGCACCTGCCCAGCTAGTACGTTTTCACCTTCCTTGACTTTGACCGCTTTGACAGTTCCACCAACTTCAGAATCCAATTTTTGCGTAGCACCTTTGGGTTCTACTCGTCCTCTGGCACTTCCTGTCTCATCTACTTTGGAGTACATTGACCAAGGTAAGAATAAAACACCAAAGCCTAGTAAGACGTACAGTAAACTGCGCGTCCAAACTCTTGGTAATGCATCGAGTAATTCTTCACTACCGTGGAATAAATCTTTACTATCATCAAATGTTTCTACTGGGTCACGAATTGGATAATTGTCTACGTGCATATCACTTTGATACTGGTCGTGTTCCTCTTGAATAAGAGGATATTGAGATGGTTGAGACATAATTCGAGGTGTGAAGTATGTGAAATATTAGTAAGAACGGAGGGTTCAGGCGCCTTTTTGAGCTACCCGGCTTGGGCTAATTGTTGTTGGTTGAGGTAGTAATAATGACCTTTTTTGGCAATTAATTCATCGTGAGTACCGCTTTCTACGAGTACACCGTGGTCTAATACTAAGATTAGGTCTGCGTTACGGACGGTAGAGAGACGATGGGCGATGATTATGCTGGTACGTCCTTTAAGAATAGTTTTGAAGTTATTTTGAATAATGCGTTCTGATTCCGCGTCGAGGTGACTGGTTGCTTCGTCCAATAGTATTAAGCGAGGATTGCCAAGCAATGCGCGTGCAATTGCCAGACGTTGACGTTGTCCACCAGACAGCATCCCCCCACCTTCACCGATTTGAGTTTCATAACCTAGTGGCTGTTTTTGAATAAATTCATCAGCACCTGCCAAAGAAGCTGCTTTAACTATTTCTTCTAAAGATGCTTCTGGATGAGCTATGGCAATATTTTCGCGAATCGTACCACCAAACAAAAACGTGTCTTGGTCTACAACTCCAACTTGAGAACGGAGCGATTTCAAAGATATATGGTTAACATCATATCCATCAATGGTAACTTTGCCATCAGTCGCAGGGTATAAACCTAAAATTAATTTACCTAATGTTGTTTTGCCAGAACCACTGCGTCCGACCAAAGCCACGATTTGTTCAGGCTTAATTTCAAAATTGAGGTTTTCTAGGACATTAGTATCACTTTCTTTGTGATAGCGGAAAGTAACGTTATGAAAGCCAATCTTGCCTTTTAACCGACCTAATGATTTACGAGGCTTATTTTGTAAGTCTTCTTCTGGTTCTGCTTCTAGAACATCATTAAGACGTTCGACGGAAATAAAAATTTCTTGAAAATGATTCCATAGTACAGAAAATCGTTGCAATGGACCTAAGACATTACCAATTAACATATTGAACGCCACTAATTGTCCAAGGGTGAGTTCACCGTTAATTACCTGCCATGCGCCAAACCACATTATTCCTGTACTTACAAACGTTTCGATGACACCACTAATTACAGATAATCGGATGCCAAGGACTTCAGCCGAGAAAGATTTTTTGACTACATTATTTAGTAGTTCTTCCCAACGCCAACGTACTGTTTGCTCAATTGCTAACGAACGGATAGTACGGATTCCTGTTAGGGATTCTATCAGGTAGCTATTTTCTTCGGCGCCTGCATTAAATATCTCTCTCGAAATCCGGCGCAAAATACTCGTACTAGCCAGTGCCAGTATGAAAAATGGCGGCACCGTTAACAGCACAAATAACGTCATCTTCCAGCTATAAGACAACATTACGCCCAAATAGACAAAAAATGAGAGTAAATCGAGCATGATTGATAGAGTCTCACCAGTCAAGAAAGCTTGGATTTTCTGGTTTTCTTGGATACGAGAGACAATATCTCCGACGTAACGCGACTCGAAATAAGACAGGGGTAAGCGGAAAGTATGTTTGATAAAACCTATAACTAAAGCAAGGCTGACGCGCGTAGCCGTATGGTCTAGCAGATACGTCCGTACTGCGTTCATGGCAATGCGGAACAATCCAAATAAAATCATCCCCAAACCAATGGCGTTTAAGGTGCTAACACTGCGTTGCACAAGCACTCGGTCGAGTAGCAACTGGGTAAATACTGGCGTTATCAACCCAAATATTTGCATCAATACCGAAGCGATGAAGATTTCAAATAATACCTTGTAATGGGGTTTAACTAATTCAAAAAACTTCCACAGCCCAGTACTATCGTCCTTGGCGTTTTTTAGGGCAGTCGTGGGTTGCAGTAACAACGCATACCCTGTCCAATCTTTTTGAAATTCCTTTGGTGTGAGAATACGTTGTCCAACGGCAGGGTCGCCGACAATTACCCGTTTTTTGGTAATTTCATAAACAACAATAAAATGTTTGCCCTCCCAATGGGCAATTGCTGGAAGTGGCTGTTCTGCTAATTTGTCGAGAGTTGCTTTGACTGGACGTGTCGCAAAACCTAAGCTTTCGGCAACGTTGGCAACCGCGCGTAGAGAGGCGCCACTGCGGTTGGCATTTGTCATATCCCGCAACCGATTGATACTAAAGCGCTTACCCCAATAGTTACCAATCATTACCAAACAAGCGGCGCCGCAATCAGAGGCGCTGTGTTGGGCATAAAAAGGATATTGTCGGGTCAATCGTCCCCACCAATGTCCCATTGCCACCTTGGGACTGGGAAAATAAGGGCGCGATTTTTTTGGCTTTTGTTGAGTTGAATGATAGCTTTGCGGAAAGGGAATTACCTTTTGATGAAGAGAACTAGTATCTCTAACACTTTCTGTTTCTATAATATTTGCTGCTGCTGACCTTCTTTTGCGTGGCTTTTGTTGAGAGAAAACAGGTTTATCATCGGGCGCCCCAAATTGTGCTAATTCATAACAGTGTTCAAGTGCTGTTTGGTAATCGCTATTTTTCAGAGCATATACAGTTGTTGGTTGTTCTATGAGCCAATAACCTTGTTTTGGATTGGTACAAATTTTACCTGGCGTTTGGGAAGTTCCGTTGCTATGCTGAAGATGCCCAACCCGTATCATCAGCATGTTGCAATCAGTAAAGACCTGCTTTGTCTCTGATGCGGTAATATCAAGTCGCTCGAACAGCGATAAAGCTTCAAGCATTCCTGGCGCCAGTGATGGAGAGTTGGGAAAATTAGAGTTTTGACGGCATAAGAGTATTAAATCCCAAATTTCTGCTTGTTTATAAAGCTTGTCGCGAACTTCAGGATACTGTGTCATCAACGGTTGCAACGTCTCTAAACTGAGGTAACATACCCTCAAGTTATGCGAAGCTCTCGCTACATACGAACTAAATTCGTCTTCATTAAAAAGAGTTGCCTCTCCAAATGATGCTCCTTCTGACAAAGTTGTTATTAAATTCTCCAAGTCGTCTAAAAGTCTAACTCTACCTGCAAGGACAATATAAATACCTCTTTCAGCATCTCTTAACTGCCAAAACTGCGTTGCCAGTGGCAGTTCCAAGATTTGAGATGCTTGTAAACAACTTTGCAATTCTTTTTGTGTAAGGCTTTCACCTAATACTTTAGGAATTATTAAACTTAGTTCTTCATGGAATCGCATCATCAAGACCCCCTCAAGTCACCTTTTAACATGAATCCAACTATTTGATAGCCACAAGTATACTTATGTCAGCTATACCTTCACGCGCGTTCAGATTGGTAGTAACTTGTGTGGGGAAAGTCTTTAAAAAGCTACTGTAGTTACCTTGATAACTCTGGCAACCGCCAAAAAATATAAAGCTTGGAACTTGTTGTATTACGAGCTTTCGTGACATAATTTTAAATAAGTAGCTATCAACTAAATTTGGGTACGTAAGTTCCTAGCAGCTGATAGAATCCTCTGATCAGGCTACAGCTGCTTAAGTTCTGCTAGCTTTTTAAAGCTAGTTAACGCGAGTTTGGTGGTATGCGACTTAATTAAGTTGTTTCCCCTTATGATTGCCAGTCTAGGGGGAATTTACTTTTTTAAGACATCTATTTCATATTTATTGTTTGATTCTCTTAACAGAATTTACAGCTTCGTGAAAATGCATTACTACACTCAACAGCATTCTACAGCTACAGTTCGTCTATGTTAATACGACTATATCAAAGATAGTTTATAGGTATCTATGAGCAGTTATAGTTTGACTGTAGTAACTTTTATACATATCCGAAAAGCTCAGATTTCTAACGCATCACAATCCTTCTGTCAGCGAGCAAATCCCACCTAATTATTAATACTTAATTTGCTCTTGTATCTGACATATACAACCTATTCAAGCAAGCAGTTTCAAATGCCAAGCTAGACTCTAATCACAAGATGATTACGGAAACAATTATTTTTATGTATTTGAAGTTGCGGTAATCCACAACCTAGGAGTATCTCTATAGGGTGTCTATTCTGGCAACGAACTAAGTACTCTGATAGTCGGAAAAGCAATACCTTAGTTATATAAATTCAATTAACTAATGCCATTTTGACAACTATGTAAATCGCAAAATGACTTTGACACAAATCAGCATAGTCGGATGTAACAGAAAGCAATGCACAAATGTTTTGCGCTTACTTTAAAACTGTCACCAATAATGTGACGCTACTTTATTAATCTCGTTTACTAACTTAACAAATATCGCAGCGCATAATACAAATTAATCTTACCATATTTTTAGTTTCGCACCTTGATTTTACTATTCAGTAATTATTATTACACTTTTGTGAATCATGTCAACAAAAACTTTAGTTCTTCACGCTTTCATAAAATAAACGCAAAAAACTTCACATAAAAAATATATTTTTTTTGGTTGTTTCTAGTGTATAATTTACAAACCAAAATTTACACTCAGTTTTGTACTTATTTTGTACTGATTACCAAATATTTATCAATAATTTAATTAGATATAGGCGCCAAACTTTTAGATACTAGTATCACTATATACATAGTTATAGCTTTAACAAAACAAGAGTACACAAAGAAAAAAATCAAATCGCGAACCAAAATAATATCTTATTAAGTAGTAATCTTTACAAGCGGCACCAATATCTTAAAACTTATTAGGTCGTATATTTCATCACACGCAAATTCAATGACTTTATGAATATATAACATTTTACACTAGTAATTATTTAAAAATTATTGTATCACTATTTAACCATTAAATCAACTTGTTAAATTAATATCAACCGATGCAGATAAATAATCGTGTTATACTGGCAATGCCAGCAATGTAACAATATTTTAATCAAAGTTGCTTAAAAATCAGAATAACATAAAATTGCATCTACCAAAAGTAGTAAAATTTTATTTTTGTAACGACTGTGACTGTTGTATGAATTTTAGGTTTTTCCGTGTCACTATATAGATAGATGGAAACGCTTGAATCAATGCAGCATTACAGCATAAGATAAAATTGTGCAGATAACATTTTTAGGAACAAGTTCCGGAGTACCGACGCGCGCACGCAATGTTTCGAGTGTAGCTTTGAGATTACCTCAAAGAGCAGAATTGTGGTTATTTGACTGCGGAGAGGGTACGCAGCATCAAATATTAAGGAGTGACTTGAAAGTCAGCCAACTGTCGCGAATATTTATTACGCACATGCACGGAGACCATATATTTGGTTTGATGGGTCTTTTGGCAAGTTGTGGTTTAGCAGGTAACGTTGACCGTGTTGATATTTACGGGCCTGCTGGGTTGAATGAGTATCTCCAAGCTTGTTCGCGTTACTCGCACACGCATTTTTCCTATCCGGTGAAAGTTCATGCTGTCCGTCCGGGGGTTGTGTACGAAGACGAAGAATTTAGTGTTATTTGTGGTCAACTAAACCATCGCGTCACTGCATATGGATATCGTGTTGTAGAAAAAGACCGAGTGGGACGCTTTGATGTTGAAAAAGCTAAAGAACTGGAAATACCTCCTGGTCGTATTTATGGTCAGTTAAAACGTGGTGAAACTGTGACTCTCAATGACGGACGCATAATTAACGGTAGTGATTTATGTGGACCAACCGAGATTGGACGTAAAATTGCTTATTGTACTGATACTGTGTTTTGTGATGGCGCCGTGGAACTCGCACAAGATGCTGACGTGCTTATTCATGAAGCTACTTTTGCTCATCAAGATTCTGACATGGCTTTTCAGCGTTTGCATTCTACAACTACAATGGCAGCACAAACTGCACTCGCATCTGGAACGCATCGTTTAATAATGACTCACTTTAGTCCTCGCTATGCTCCTGGTAATACCATAGAGCTTAAAGATTTACTTTTAGAAGCGCGTGCTATTTTCCCAAATACCGATATGGCACATGATTTTATGACCTATGAGGTTCCACGGCGCCGAAAGAGTGAAAAGTTGAAAGTGCTGAGTGCTGAGAAGAAGTGCTGAGTTGAAAGTGCTGAGTGCTGAGTAAGTTTAGGAGTTAGGAGTTAGGAGTTAGGATTTAAGAATAACAACTCAGCACTCAGCACTCAGCACTCAGCACTCAGCACTCACTACTCACTACTTATTCAAATGGTCGCATATTGTACTCGGCGGGGTCAAAGCCTCGTGGAAACTTTGTGCTGGTGTCGTAGATACAATCAATAAAGTTGGCGCCGTAGTATTTTATATAGTGAAGTTTCGCACCTCGAAGGTTAGCTTGTTGGAAGTTGGCGCCACTGATATTTGCTCGCGTTAAATTTACTTGCGCTAAGTTAGCTAACGATAAATTTGCTCCCCACAGTTTGGCTTTGGCAAGGTTGGCACCCGTCAAGTCGGCTCCCCATAAATTAATTCCAGGCAAATAGGCGCCTATTAACTTGACTTTACTTAAGTTAACACCCGAAAAGTTACGTTCTCCTTTTTCATAACGCCGTATCAATTCAAGAGCGTCCATAATCAACTATTGCGGGAGCGCTATATAGATTTATTCTTATTTTAGTAGACTTGAGTTATAAAAATGGAACTTTACTTATTTCGTCACGGTATCGCTGAAGAGAAAAGCGAAGACATACAAGATGAAGCGCGCAAGCTGACTAAAGAGGGAAAACACAAAACTGAGAAGGTTGCCTCTCGACTGGTTGAGCTTGGTTTAAGATTTGACGCGATTATTACAAGTCCTTTGGTACGTGCGCGTTCTACGGCAGAAATACTTATGGAAGCGGGACTTAGTAAAAAGTTGGAAGAATCAGGTTACTTGGCGCCGAATGGGTCATTATCAGGTTGGATAGAAAATTGGTTAGTTCAACAAAAATTTGAGACCGATTATAAGCTGGTGTTGGTTGGACATGAACCAGATTTAAGTAACTGGGCAGAGCTTTTGGTGTGGGGAGAAGCCAAGGGCAACATAGTCCTTAAAAAAGCGGGTATGATCGGGGTAAAGCTGCCAGAAAACGCTGCTCCCTTGGGTAATAGTCAAATGTTTTGGTTGACACCACCCAAGTACTTCCTCTAACGGAATATTCGACGTTTCAGAAAAAAATCTGTTAGAACGGATACTGTTGTGGTAGTAAGTATTTCTGGTAAGTTAGCAGTCAGCAACTTTTTAACTATTCTGATGGTACTGCCATGATGGTGTGCGAATACAAGCCCGGTTTGGAAGGCATTCCTGCCGCCGAATCTAGTATTAGTTTTGTCGATGGGCAAAAAGGAATTCTTGAATATCGTGGCATCCGAATCGAGGAACTAGCTTCTAAGAGTACATTTTTAGAAACTGCATACCTCTTAATTTGGAACGAACTTCCTACAAAAGAACAAATAGCAGAGTTTGAAGAAGAAATTCGGATGCATCGCCGAATTAAGTACCGTATCCGCGACATGATGAAATCTTTTCCAGAAAGCGGTCACCCAATGGATGCTCTGCAAGCTTCTGCTGCTGCCTTGGGCTTATTTTACTCACGGCGTGATTTGCACAACCCTGTATATATTCGTGATGCTGTAGTTCGCCTTCTCGCAACAATCCCGACAATGGTCGCTGCATTTCAGTTGATGCGGAAAGGTAATGACCCAGTACGTCCACACGATGAGCTTGACTATTCGGGCAACTTCTTGTATATGCTAGACGAGAAAAAGCCTGACCCACTAGCCGCGCGCATTTTTGATGTATGCTTAATTCTTCACGCAGAGCATACCATGAACGCTTCTACTTTTAGTGCGAGGGTAACAGCATCAACATTAACTGACCCATACGCTGTAGTTGCGAGTGCCGTTGGTACTTTGGGAGGTCCTTTGCATGGTGGGGCAAATGAAGAAGTTATCCAGATGCTCGAAGAAATTGGCTCGGTTGAAAATGTGCGTCCTTATATTGAAGACTGTATACAACGCAAAGCTAAAATTATGGGGTTTGGGCACCGCGTTTATAAAGTTAAAGACCCGCGCGCGACTATTTTGCAAGATTTAGCCCAGCAGTTATTTGCCAAATTCGGGCATGATAAATACTTTGACATTGCTCAAGAAATGGAACAAGTCGTAGAAGAAAAGTTAGCTCATAAAGGTATTTACCCTAACGTTGACTTTTACTCCGGCTTAGTGTATAGAAAAATGGGAATCCCAACTGACTTATTTACCCCTATTTTTGCAATAGCCCGTGTCGCAGGTTGGCTAGCGCATTGGAAAGAGCAGTTAGAAGAAAATCGAATTTTCCGTCCAACCCAGGTATATAACGGGCGCCACGAAGTCAGTTATACACCCGTAGAACAACGGTAAGAGAGTAAAAAGTGCTGAGTGCTGAGTTCTGAGTGCTAAGTGCTGAGTGCTGAGTGCTAAGTGCTGAGTGCTGAGTTCTGAGTGCTGAGTTTTAACTCCTAATTCCTAACTCCTAACTCCTAACTATTCAACCCTACTCAGCACTCAGCACTTTCAACTCAGCACTCTCTTAATCAATACCATAAGTATAAATCGTATTAGTTTTGCGTCGGGCAAAAACCAACCAACGATATACTAAACATGGTGTAAACCTAAAGGGTTGCAAAAAATCTTAAATTTACCTAGCAATTAGATACAATGCTATTGGTAAGTTTATATTACTTTACATATCAGATTGTCAAAGACTCAGTATCAATGACTACATAGGGATATGTATCCCTACTTGAACGTTGACTTAAAGAGCGGAAAAATGAACTCAGGAATTGATCTGCAAGGAACTTTTATTGATTCCCTAAAGCAGTTGGGGCTACCAGCAGGTACCGCGAAGGCTATTTGGATGCCTTTGCCAATGATTTTAATGCTGATAGGCGCCACTGTTGGGGTATTGGTCTGTGTATGGCTGGAACGAAAAATATCAGCGGCAGCACAACAGCGGATTGGTCCTGAATATATCGGTCCTTTAGGATTACTGGCGCCTGTAGCAGATGGTCTGAAGCTGGTTTTTAAAGAAGATGTAGTACCAGCATTGGCAGACCCATTGCTGTTTACCCTCGGTCCAATCATTGTTGTATTACCTGTATTTTTGTCCTACCTGATAGTACCGTTTGGACAAAACCTGATAATTACAGATGTTGGAATGGGCGTATTTTTATGGATTGCTTTATCAAGCGTTCAACCAATTGGGTTGTTAATGGCTGGTTACGCATCTAATAATAAGTATTCGCTTTTAGGTGGTTTGCGAGCAGCAGCACAATCTATTAGCTACGAAATTCCCCTAGCGCTATCTGTGTTAGCAATTGTGATGATGTCCAATAGTCTTAGCACTATTGATATTGTTAACCAACAATCAGGCTACGGCATTTTAGGTTGGAACGTTTGGCGCCAACCTGTTGGATTCATTATTTTCTGGATAGCTGCTTTGGCTGAGTGCGAACGAATGCCTTTTGACTTACCTGAAGCTGAGGAAGAATTAGTTGCAGGTTATCAAACTGAATATTCGGGGATGAAGTTCGCGCTTTTTTACCTTAGTTCCTACGTTAACCTCGTACTCTCTGCTTTACTTGTATCTGTTTTATATCTCGGTGGTTGGGACTTCCCTGTTCCCCTAACCTTGATTGCAAGTTGGTTGGGAGTTAGTGTTACTGACCCAGTGTTGCAGGTTGTTGCTGCGACTGTGGGTATAACTATGACTTTACTCAAAGCTTACTTCCTCGTATTTCTTGCTATTTTGCTACGTTGGACTGTTCCACGGGTTCGCATTGACCAACTTCTTGATTTGGGTTGGAAGTTTTTGTTACCTGTAGCTTTGGTAAATTTACTGTTGACTGCAGCTTTGAAATTAGCTTTTCCTGTTGCTTTTGGAGGCTAAACAGTCAGGAGGCGCGAATTCAGGAGTCAGAAGGTGGGAGTTAAGGCTCCTGAATCTCACTCCTGACTTCTGACTCCTGACTTCTGACTCCTGACTCCTGACCTTAAATAAAAAAGAGAGAGAAACTATGCTTAAATTCCTCAAACAAGTTGGCGATTACGCGAAAGAAGCGGTACAAGCTGCTAAGTATATTGGTGAGGGTCTTTCTGTAACTTTTGACCATATGCAGCGGCGCCCTGTTACCGTTCAGTATCCTTATGAGAAGTTAATTCCTAGTGAACGGTTTCGCGGTCGTATCCATTTTGAATTTGATAAATGTATTGCTTGCGAAGTCTGTGTAAGGGTTTGTCCTATCAATTTACCTGTAGTTGATTGGGAATTTGATAAGGCTACTAAGAAGAAAAAGCTCAAACACTATAGTATTGACTTTGGTGTTTGTATTTTCTGCGGTAACTGTGTTGAATATTGTCCTACTAACTGTTTATCAATGACAGAAGAGTATGAGCTTTCAACTTATGACCGTCACGAGTTGAACTATGATAACGTTGCCCTTGGTCGCTTACCTTATAAGGTTACTGATGACCCAATGGTGACACCTTTACGCGAACTTGTGTACTTGCCCAAAGGTGTTATGGAGCCTCATGGACTTCCTGCTGATGCTCCTCGTCCTGGCGCCCGTCCTCAAGACTTAATCGAACAAGCAGAAAAATAAAGGATAAGTAAAGTGAATTTAGCTTCCGGTGTACAAACTGTTTCGTTCGTTATCCTAGCGCTGATGGTGGTTGGTAGTGCGTTAGGTGTTGTTTTATTTGATAACATCGTCTATTCCGCTTTTTTGTTGGGTGGAGTTTTTGCCGGTATTGCTGGCTTGTATTTGTTGCTGAATGCTGATTTTGTCGCCGCAGCACAACTACTCGTTTATGTCGGCGCCATCAACGTTTTGATTTTGTTTGCCATTATGTTGGTAAACAAACGTCAAAATTTTGTTCCTTATGCTACAGCTTGGGTACGCAAAGCACTGACTGCTGTTGTCAGCTTTGGACTATTTGCTCTTCTCAGTACAATGGTTCTAGCAACTCCTTGGTCACTTTCTACACTTGCTCCGGCGCCACAGCCCATCATAGTAATTGGCGAACATTTCTTTAGTGACTTTTTGTTACCTTTTGAACTTGCTTCTGTACTGTTGCTAATGGCAATGGTTGGTGCAATTATTCTGGCGCGTCGCGAGTATTTACCAGAAGTTAGTCCTTCAGATTTGCGACAAACAGTTTTAACTTTACCCGAACGTCCGAGAGAATTGGTCTCATCGGCTGAAAATGAACTATCGTAGAAATACTTTATGCAACTTCAGTACTTTTTGATACTTGCCGCCGCACTATTTTGTATCGGTATTTTTGGCTTAATTACTAGCCGTAATGCTGTACGAGTGCTAATGTCAATCGAATTACTGCTGAATGCGGTAAACCTGAATTTGATGGCATTTTCTAACTACCTTGACCCAGTAGAAATTAAGGGTCAAGTTTTCACTGTATTCGTAATTACTGTAGCAGCAGCCGAAGCAGCGGTAGGATTAGCTATAGTATTGGCAATTTATCGTAATCGCGATACTGTCGATATGGAGCAGTTTAATCTCCTTAAGTGGTAGTATTCGTGTGGATTTAAAGCAGGTAATTATTGCTTATAAAGCGCGTGATGCCCAAAGCAAGCGTTGGGCAGAGATTTGCGCTAAACAACTTGAAAATCGTAACTGCCAAGTCTTGATGGGACCTAGTGGGCCAAAGGATAATCCTTATCCAGTATTTTTGGCTTCCGCTAACCATGAAATAGACTTGGCTTTAGTGTTAGGTGGTGATGGTACAGTATTAACAGGCGCCAGACATCTGGCTGCTGCTGGTATTCCGATATTAGGTGTTAATGTTGGGGGACACCTAGGATTTCTAACCGAGTCGGTGGATGAATTTAAAGACACCGAACAAGTTTGGGACAGGTTGCTAGAAGACCGTTATGCAATTCAACGACGTATGATGTTGCAAGCGGCAGTATTTGAGGGACATGGTTCTAATTTGGAACCTGTGACTGAGCGGTATTTATGTTTGAATGAAATGTGCGTCAAACCCGCTTCAGCAGACCGAATGATTACATCAATTTTAGAAATTGAAATCGACGGTGAGGTTATAGACCAGTACGTTGGAGATGGGTTAATTGTTGCGACTCCCACAGGTTCAACAGGTTATACAGTTTCTGCGAATGGTCCCATCATGCACGACGGTATGGAAGCACTCACCGTTACTCCTATTTGTCCAATGAGTCTCTCAAGTCGTCCTATTGTTTTACCTCCTGGTTCGGTTGTTAGCATTTGGCCCCTAGGAGATTACGATTTGAGTACTAAGCTATGGATGGATGGAGTACTCGCTACTTCTATTTGGCCAGGACATCGCGTTGATATTAGAATGGCTGATTGTCGCGCTAAGTTTATTGTACTGCGCGAGAATAATTCTTATTATCAAACTCTACGCGAAAAGTTACTTTGGGCTGGTACTAGAGTTCGATATAGTAGTACTAATCATAGTAATTAATTCTAGAATCCCCCCAACCCCCCTTGATAAGGGGGGCTAATACCTACTCTTGTCCCCCCTTATTAAGGGGGGCTAGGGGGGATTAAACACAAATTAGCTACCTATTAGAGCTTGCTGTCCGCTTGGGGAAGTTGCATAGCCTATAAATGCTTGTGCAGCAGGACTAGCAGGAGTTTTATAAACGTAATATAAGGTTCTTTGGTAAGGATAGCTCGATGAATCTGGTGTCAATCCATCTATAGGAACAACTCGCACTGTTTGTTGTTTCGCAACTTGTGCGTATGTGGCATAACCAATTCCATCAGTTCCTAAAGCTTGAAGTAAAGGAGTTGTCGCATCCCTTGGTAATGTTGCTATGTTTGGTGTTGTACCAAAGTTGGCGCCTTTTAATATTAATTCTTGAAAAGATTTATTTGTTCCACTTATCGCAGGTCGGTTAATAACGCGGATAGTTCCTGCTGTTCCTCCAACTGCCGACCAATTATTAACTTTTCCTTGGAAAATATCTGATACCTGAGCAATTGTTAATCCTGCACTAAAAGGATTATTTTTACCTACAACAACTGCAATTGCATCGTTGGCAATGGGAACAGCTGTTAATCCTTGTGCTTGTTCTGATGAAGTTAGTGGTCGTGATACTGCTGCAATATCAACTTTTCCAGCAATTAAGTCTTGAATACCTTTGTCGGAACCACCTGCACTAGTATTTACGTTGGCGCCTTGGAATTGTCTTTGGAAACCTTGTCTTAAGTTTTCGTTAACAGTCACCATCGATGTAGAACCATCAATTCTAACTGATGTTCCGGCAGGTACGCTTGCAGGTAATGGAAACGCAGCAGATATTGTTGTATTTATACCAGTTGGAGTACTAGTAGAACCTGTTTGAGTGGTATTTACTGGAGTATCGGTAGCAACTGGAGCAGACGCCTGGTTACGCATAAAGAAAAACCAGTAACCTCCTCCAAGTAGTGCGATTAGTGCAGCAATAAAAACGATTGGTGGTGGGCCGCTTCTTTGAGCCATATGATTATTTTCTGTGGTTGATGTATTTGATTGGACTTATTGAGGTAGCTGTTTCGGATTGGAATCGTTCAACATTTGCAGGCGCCGATTAATTTCGTCGTCTGCGGTCATTTGCTCCAGGTCTGCCTGAAGTTTTTCGGCTGGGTTTTCTGATAACTCAGCTAAAGCATTTTGGCGTAAGTTTCTACCTTGAACAGCGTTTTTAGCTGTTTCAAATTGCGAACGTGCTGAACCAATATCAAATTCATTGTTGACTTTCGCAATTGCTCCTAATGCTTCGTTAATTTCTGCTAAGTCCTTCATATTTTGCATATCAGTTTTGTACGCTTCAAGCTTCATTCGTTCGCGGTTTAACTTTTCTTTAGAAGCGTTGACATACTGTTCTGCTTGCTTTACTTGTGCTTCGAGTTGAGGTAATAATTGCTCTATTTGAATTACTCTTGACATTGCTAAACGCGCAGCTTCTTGATTTCCTGCACGTTGTGCGAGTGCTGCTTGCTGTTCTGCTTGCTTTAATTCATTGGCTTTTTCTTCGTACTTCTTTTTAGCTTTTTCATATGAGCCAACTTGCATGGCTACAGCTTCTGCAAGCTTTTGAACCGACTGCTGCATTGAGTATAATGATTCTTCTGCCACCGCTACGGCAACTTTTCCACCTTGTTCTACGGGAATTCCCCATAACCAGTTCCAGGTGCCAACTATAGTTCTTCCTGCTCGCTCACCCATTAACCAATAGATTGCTTTTTTCATATTTATACCAAATTGAAAATTTTTGCCTCTAGTCTAATTTGAAGTAATAGTAAATGGCTTCGGTAAATACTCGATCTATTAATGCGCTCACTCAAGAATGATAGTTTCTATCAAATAAAATGCAGGAACAAAGAAACCGGGTTTATACGCAAACTGTCCTTTTTATTACGATATCTCAACAAAGAAACCCGGTTTCTAGGCTGCTGTAAACTACAAAACACAATTTATCAATTCCGTATAAGAATAAATTTATTTTTTATCGTCATCGTTGACTCAATATAATATATAACGCTTATTTAATTCTTAGTGACTATGCCTATACATTTGAAGGCTATTTATATAAACAATTCTAATTTTTTAATTTCGTTATTTTTAATTAATACTTAATATATTATTAATTAATTCTTAATTTTTGAAATAAACCACTAACTGACTGGACACCACTTTCGATTGGGAGTGTAAGGTGGGCAGTGCCCACCATACGCAAGGCATAAGGTGTTTCTGCTTCCAAAATTCGCTATGTTGGGCGAAAATGGCTCATATCAATGAATCGCACTCTCTTAAATATTTCATCTAAATATACAAATATATGGTAGAATTACGAATATTTGATTTTGCTTGTCATGATTTATTTGGGAGTCTAGTTGAAAATTTCAGTGCAGAACTCGCTTCTAATTGCTTCGGCGCCTCAAAAGTAATTATTGCTGAACGCGACCCTATAAAGTTTCTTGCTGGTTTCCTAGCTGCTGTTGAAGCAAAATGTCAAGTCTTTTTATGTAACCCTGACTGGGGTAACAATGAATGGCGCCAAGTTTTAAATTTAGTACAACCAGATATTATTTGGGGCAAAAAACTCGACACTCAACACTCATCAACGCCATTCGCCTCAACGCGGGGAACCCGCGCACGGCGATGGCTCCTCAGCACTCAGCACTCAGCACTCAGCACTCAACACTCAGCACTAATTATGATTCCTACTGGTGGTTCTGCTGGGAAGGTTAAGTTTTGTGTTCATACTTGGGAAACTTTAGTTGCTTCAGTGCGAGGGTTTACAGAATATTTTCAGGTTAGTCAGGTAAATTCGCTTTGTTTGTTGCCGTTGTACCATGTCAGTGGGTTGATGCAGTTTGTACGCGCGTTTACTACTGGTGGAAAGTTGAGTATTTGCAATTTTAAACAGTTGGTATCGGGGGAAGTGCCTGATATTGACCCTTCTGGTTTTTTTATTTCTTTAGTACCTACTCAGCTACAACGATTTTTACAAGACTCACAGTTGACTATATGGTTATCTAAGTTTGATACTGTACTTTTAGGTGGCGCCCCTGCTTGGGATGAGTTGTTGGAGAAAGCTAGATATCACCAAATTAGATTGGCGCCTACTTATGGAATGACAGAAACTGCTTCACAAATCGTTACGTTGAAACCCGATGATTTTTTAAGGGGTAAACGTGGTTGTGGAAAAGTTCTTCCTCACGCACGAGTTTCGATATGTGATGGTAAAGTTTGTGTTGAATCTGAATCTTTGTTTTTGGGTTACTACGGTGATAATGATAATAGTAATAATTTTAAAATAGATGATGTTGGTTATTTTGATGAGCAAGGCTATTTATATATAATTGGTCGTGATAGCAGTAAAATTATTACTGGTGGTGAAAATGTTTACCCTGAAGAAGTAGAAGCTGCGATTCGAGAAACACAAATGGTAAACGATGTTTGTGTTGTGGGAATTGCGGATAAGTATTGGGGACAAGCTGTTACCGCTGTTTATGTGCCTAAGTACGCGAATACTTCAACTTTTGCGATTGAAACTATTCTAAAATATGGTTTGAGTAAGTATAAAATTCCTAAGTATTGGGCGCCTGTTTCTGTGATACCACGTAATTTACAGGGTAAAGTTAATCGTGATGAAATTTTAAAAATTGCGGTTGGATGTTTGAGTGAGGCAGGCAAAACGCCTACCCGACAGGGGGTTTAGAATATTGCACCAGGTCTAGAAACCGGGCTTCTTACCAAAGATGTTGCGAGAAAACGTTGATTTTTCGTGACTGTTGCCCGGTTTCTTTCGGCTTGCCCTTGAATGCTGCATTCCGGTAAGCTACCCGACGAGGGGTTTAAAATATAGGTACAAATTTATATTCCTGTATCCATTTATTCATTGTATTTGGTAATTGCTTTTTATGCCGAGTTGCTGTATCAATACAAGCATGTCTAGTCAGCGCTTTACTCGCTACTAAATCAGCAATAATTATTTCGTAATCTATCTCAAATTTCTCTTCGCTTAGTTTTTGTGGTATCAAACGAATTTTTAGTTTGTCACCACAAGTTATTGGACGAAAAAAGTCTACGTTTGCATGAATGATTGGATATGCAACCGATGGGTTAGTGAAAAATTCTTTGAGAATGATACCCGATGCTTCTAAAGATTCTTCGTAAGCTTCGTGGCAAATTTTTAATATGTTGGCAAAATATAATACACCTGCGGCATCAGTATCTTGAAACCGAACGGTACGATGATATATAAATGGCATTCCTGGCTACCTAGCAAAAATTTGCTTTAAACAAGTTCTTTACCTGTTTTACTCTCATATACAAATCGGCGCCAATATTTTACCAAGAAACCTGGTTTCTACAGAAACCAGGTTTCTATGTGTAAATATCCTCCGAATTGGGGTTGAGGTAAGGATGCTGTAAGTCTATACCAGCTTCGTTAAAATTATTTTCAATGGCTTGTATTTTTTCTTCGATAGATTTTTTACCTTGTTGCCACGATTTTAACAAAGCATTGGCTATGATTTGACATCGATTCATGCCAAAGCTTTCATTTTTGGCTAAGTTCTGCTGTGGTTGTTCTGCTACCCCTAGTCCTGGTGCCAAGAATTTTGTGAATAAGGGTATTTCGGGAAGGAAGTATGATTGATGCTGCGAATATACGGTTTGTAATATTTTACGAATTATTAAATAATCTTGCTTTTGAAATTCAAGTATGCATGAGTCATAGCGATCAAAGGCAGCAGGATGACACAAAACATGATAGCTAAAAGGAATTTTTTCTTCGTTAAGGGCAATGGTAAGACTATCGATTAATGGAACGGCGCCTGCTTCCGTAATATTGAAGTATATTCTACTTAATCTACAATCTGTAAATAAACCATATTCTGGTTGACCACAATTAGAGACAGCAATATAATATCCGTTTTGCAAGCGGTTTTTGGGTAGCCATATAGATATATAGTCACCACGTTTAGGCGCAGGAGTTTTTTTATAAATATGGTTACTATCAACGTACATAGTTAAGCCACCTTTAATTACGGCTAAACTTGCATCTGGTTCGCGTCGTAGTACGCACCAGCCAGAATCATAATAACCGGCGCCGTGGTTATGTTCGTGGAGTTGCGCTCTTAATTCTTCATCAATTCCGAGAATTGAATTATTTTCTAAGTTGTGATGCAGTGCGTATATTCCGGTTACACGTGATGGGGGTTTACTCAAGATATTTTGTAGCGATGCGTTGAAATAAATCCCAAAGATGAAATTACGTAGTAGCAGCGCGTAATATTTTTGCTGTAATTGAACTGGGTTACGCTGAAAACGCGCTACCACGTCAGACGAAAGAGCAAACTTTTCAAAGCTAGGATGACGAATACAAAAATTATCTGAGATTTCAATATCACTAGCTATTGCACGTAAGGTATCGACAGAAGAAATAGCAGTTTGTAGCATGTGGTTATTTTCCCCTTTTAACATCCGCGTAAACGAGGTTTTTCGTAGTAAATTCGCAACAGATTTTCATGTTCGCGTTCTGTTACACTTGGTTTTTCAAGTTTTTGCAGTGGTCTAAGAATTTCTGACTCGTTGACCCCAAACACTGTGTTAATAGACTCGAATGGCATTGTTAACAGTGTTTTGGATGTATATAGTATATTGAGTTGGGTGTTATTAAAGCTTTGCTGAGATTTGATATCTTGCTCTAGACTGTTCATTAAAGCTAAACCCGCAAACTGCACTACGCGCGTTATAAAGTTTTTGCGGTATTCCAAAATCATTGGAAAGGCGCCTATATAAGCACGGATTAACGCTAATATCGAAGGTCTAAGTGTTTCAAGCTCAATCAAAGCTAACTGTTGCGATTCTTCTAATTCCAACGTCTCGTCAACAATTATGCTAGATAACCAAATTCGTAAATAATCGGCAATTAAAGTTCCTAAATCGAACGCTGGTTCACCCCATGCCGCAGTTTCCCAATCGATAAACCGTATTAAGCAGTTATCGAGTTTATCCCAACGCGCATGAACGAGAATGTTTTCTAATTTCAAGTCATTGTGCGTTAAACAGCAAGGACTCCATTCACATGCTAAGTCGGCAATAGCTGATTCTAAAATTTCGTAGCGTTGGTTAAGTACATAAAAGTCAAGTCCGGATTGATCCATTTCTCCAAACATCTCTGGTGTGACAAACCCCGCTCCCTGCGCTGGATTAAAAAATTCATAGCGAATTGCGCCATCTGGAGCAGTCGTCATAAAATTACGATATTCACGACGGTTGTATGTACTGCGATGTAGTGCTGCTAAGTTACTACCTACCGTAGCTGCTATCGTTTCGGGGTAAATACCCTTATCCCAATAAAAACTGCCTAATTCTTCGTAATCATCAAGATAATTACGAACCAATATTGAATTTTCTTCATCGAAATGCACCACCGTACACGACAGCGCAGTAATATTCCTCAACACTGGAAACGCAAGGGTTAACTGGTGCTGAAGAAGTTCGTTAAACAGTGAGTGAGGAATTTCATTATTCAAACCGCGTTCTTGCTTGACTAGGAGCTTTTGCCCTCGTTGGGTAACAACAAAATTACGATTCTTACAATTTGGCAATTGAGAATCAAATAAAGCTCCATCTTCTAAGCTAAACAGACCTGCGACTTGCAGGTACTGGATAACGTTGTGTGAAGACAGTGAAAAGACCATGTACTAGTTCCTACCTAAATTATTGCAAAACTCAAAAACACAACAGCGAGCAAAATACTAGTTGTAATTGTCACTATCTACTAATATCCGATTTGTGCTAGCAAGACTTGCCAAAATGGCAATAAAGCCTTTACTTTTTCTTTAAATAATGCTCATCAGAGCCTTTAAATCTTTAAATAACATCAGAACAATTCGCCAACGAGCGCATGTTCACGAGTTACATTTTTTATTTAGTTCTGCTCTAAATCAATAATAAACATATCTGTAAATTTACCCAACATCTACACAGTACATAAAAACTTAGTTGAATTCCGGATAGGTTCAATGTTTTTTAATGGGAATTTTTAATATGTTACTTTAATCGCCTGAAATCCTTATTAATTAAGCTTTTTACCCAAATCTGATTATGATTCAAGGCGCCATACTGAGGCTTACATCATAATATTTTTTTACAAGTAAAGGCTTTTTTGTAACTTTTGTAACAATTTGTTCTGAAGGGATAAAAATATGCTTGATATGATTTTTAAATCAACTTACTAATATTCATGACTTAAGTAAAAGTTTGTCTTGTGGAGCGGGCATCCTTGCCCGCCCTAGATATTAGGACTCCCATCCCACAAGAAGTTAAGTAGAAGCTTTAAAAAGCTGACTTGCGATAACTAGAAGTGTTACAACTCCCAAAACAGTCATTAAACCCGCAGGCATAAATTTACGTGTTTTTTGTAATCTCAAAGCAAAAACTATGACTAAAATACCCGTAATAACCCCGGCAAAGACAAAACCATAGCTTTGTCCTTGAAGTTGGAGTATACCAGCGATAATTAGTAGTAAGCCACTGATGGCGCCGCTAATTAGGGAAATTTTACTTCCTGCTTGCTTGTAGCCAATAATGCCACCAACAATTGATAAAATACCGTAAGTAAACGTGATAATAGTAGCTAAGTTCATTCGTGAATCCTAATAATGGACAATCAAGCAATCGCCAAAGTGCAATATCTCCAACGTCAAGCAGCTTCTCTTTTAATTTATCAGTCTGTGTTAACAGGAGAAGTCGGAGGCGCCTTTTTAGATTTGCTGCAAGCGATACGTTATAAAGAAGCTGATGCACGCAGTTGTTTGCAAGCTTACGGCAATTACTTTAAATCGCTGGCAACGCTAAATCAAAATTGGGAAGATTATTTAATTCTCAAAATTTTACGCTCAGATAACCCTTTCTCGAAGTTAGCGCAGCAGCAAGATATAGAAAGTTTACCAAGCGCATTAATTGCCGCAGTGGAACATGACTTACAAATACTCCAAACGCTTTATGAATGTAGTTGTGCAGTGTTAAGCGAATGGGTGCAGTCTGTTGCCCATCTTCCTGTATCGCCAGTTATATGGTATGTGGAATCAGATAATGTTGAAACTGTAGAGACGCGACATGTCGCGTCTCCACATGTCGCGTCTCTACATCAATATGAAAACTGGGCAGATGCGACAGAAATGTTAGCTTCTTATTATCGGCAATATGGCACAGGATTATTTGCTGAATATAAAGCTTTGCGCTGGCAAGCTAATAACTTTGTTGGTATTCAAAATCCTGACTCGGTTAAAATTAGTGAATTGGTTGGTTATGAGTTACAGTATGAGGCTTTATTAAAGAATACAGAGTTTTTACTAGCTGGAGTTGGCGCCTTACATGTTTTGTTATATGGCAGTCGTGGTTCTGGAAAGTCGTCTTTAGTCAAAGCTTTATTAAACGAGTATTGGGAACGGGGGTTAAGATTGCTCGAAGTCGCAAAATCTGAGTTGAAGGATTTACCTATGATTGTCGAGCAGTTGCGTTCTGTGCCGCAAAAATTTATTGTATTCGTTGATGATTTATCGTTTGAAGATGACGACGATGCATTTAAAGCGCTTAAAGTCGTATTAGAAGGTAACTTGACAGCGCGTGCTAAGAATGTAGTGGTATATGCTACATCAAATCGGCGCCATTTGATTCGTGAGTATTTTGCTGACCGACCAGCACCACGTGATAACGACGAAGTTCATGCTTGGGATACGATGCAAGAGAAACTATCCTTTAGCGACCGTTTTGGTTTAACTTTGACATTTGAAGGCGCCGACCAAAACACTTATCTTAAAATAGTGAGGCATTTAGCAACACTAGCTGGAATTAATATCGATGATAAAGATTTACAGTATCAAGCGCTACAGTGGGCAACTCGGCATAATGGACGCTCAGGAAGAACCGCGCGACAGTTTGTCGATTACTTAAAAGCTGATATAGCAGTGTTTGGAGATAAAACTTAAACACGCACCCGAAAGTGTATACACAAGTAAGTATTCCATTTTTTTGCGACATGAAGTAAAGTGTTATACTCACACTTTCCTTATCTCGCTTTTCAGTGCATGTAGAATATATATAAAATCTCGCAGGAGAAACCAATAGTCAATCATATTCATCCAACTACTACCTACGACTCGCGCACACAATTAATATGCAGCCAGCAGTGTCAAGCAATCGATTTCTTATAGGTACAATTGCATTTGTTCTCAGTTTTGGGCTGAGTCTTATTTTTAAGTGGAATTTCGGTGAAGCCGTTTTTACCGGAATAATCACCGTAATGGCAACTTATATTGCTGCCTTTTGTGTCGATAAAAGGCGCCGAAATTATGAAATGCTAATTCTTGAATCTTACAGAAAGCGGATTCGCGAACTCGAAGGTGTAGAAGCTAACTTTATTGCCGAAATTAACCAATTAGAAAATCACCGTAATATATTATACAACGAAACCAAGCAATTACAGAGTCAAATCAGCGAGCGTCGTAACCAACGCGAAATTCTTAACCGCGAGTTAGGTAGTTTTGTGGGACAGAAAGCCGCACTTGAAACGACTTATAATAGATTGCAGCATGAAATAGAGAATATTGAAAGAAGTAAAATAGAGTTGCATAACTCATTTGCTGCTGAAAAGCGTAAGCAAGATTTGAATGTTAGTGTTTGCCGTGCCGAAATTACACAGTTACAAATACATATAGCAGAGCTAAAGAAACAAAAAGAAGAATTTGAAAATAATTTAACTTTATTAGAAAGACTAAAACCACAACTCGAAGAAAAGCTGCATGAACTGCGGGTACAAATTCAAGATTTAGAAGTAAAAGAAAATCATAAAAACAGTATAATATCAGAAAAATCTAACGAGCGTAAAACATTAGATTCTAAAATTAAATCTCTTCAAACCAAACTGACTACAAAGCAAGAAGAGTTAAAAACTTTACAAGACCAAATATCATTACTGCAAGACGAGCGAAACTTGTTACAAACCCAAGTTTGGGAACTTTTGCAGGAAACAGAAAAACTTAACCCAGAATATAGCATTGAAGATAATCATAATATATATGATAACGGTGTAGAGCCAGAAGCAGAATTTCCATTTTCTGATTTACTCGGAATTATAGAACCAGTATCAACTCAAAATATTCAATCAGAAAATGAAATAGTTGAATTGTCAGGAGAATGGGATAATTTTAGGCGCCAGTTAAACCAAAGCGAGTTTTTAGTATTAAAAGCTATATTAGAACAAGAAAATCCTAACCCTTCAATTAAACAAATAGCAGAAGAGAATATTACAATGCCAAGCTTGTTAATTGATGCGGTCAACGAGTTAGCGAGTAATACAATTGGTGAGTTGATAATTGAAACCACTTCTGAGTATCCCAAAATATATGTAGAACACATCGAAAATGTTCGTATCATAATAAAAGCAGACTGTACGGCTGCTACCGAAACACACTTCGCCTAATTATGTTAGAACTAGCGTAAAATAAAATATGGCAGATTTTTAATAGACCTGCATAATAGAGGTTTCAAATGGCAAAAGTTAAACTCCCAAAAAAAATATCTATTGGCTTGATAAATTCTTTGGGTGCGGGGGTAGTGCCAAGAGAAGGGGTTGAGCATATTGCAGTGGGACGAGAAAAAGAACTTCAAAGTCTTATCCAAAATCTTGATGATATGGCTGAAGGAGTAGCGGCTTTTCGTTTTATTATTGGTAATTACGGTTCTGGTAAAAGCTTTTTGCTGCAACTGCTTAGAAACCGTGCGATGGAACAAGGTTTTGTCGTTGCAGATGCTGACTTATCATCGAGTCGGCGCCTAGCTGGAAGTAATAACGAAGGACTCGCCACTTATCGAGAAATGATGAGTCATCTCGCTACAAAAACTCGTCCTGATGGTGGCGCCTTAGTTTCAATATTAGAAGGTTGGATAAATAAAATTCAGCAAGAAGTCGCTTCAACTTCTGGAATGCGTCCTAATGATGAAGGGTTTGACGATAAAGTAGAAGACAAAATTCGCGAAGTCGTGCAATATATGGAAGACTTAGTTCACGGCTTTGATTTTGGTAGCGTCATTAGTGCATATTGGCGAGGGTACCGTACTGATGACGATAATTTGAAAAATTCCGCACTTCGGTGGTTACGTGGTGAGTTTACCACAAAAATCGAAGCAAAACAAGCTTTAGGTGTGCGCGTAATTATCGATGATGAAAGTTGGTACGATTACATCAAACTTTTAGCCAAATTTGTCGCCGAAATTGGTTATAAAGGGTTATTGATAATGCTTGATGAAGCTGTGAATTTGTATCAAATCCCTACAACTGTGACGCGCGAGAAAAATTACAATCGTTTATTAGGGATATTTAATGATACGATGCAGTGTAAAGCCGAGCATTTGGGTGTATTAATTGGTGGAACTACGAAATTTTTAGAAGACCCAAATAGGGGACTGTTTTCTGACTTAGCATGGCGCCGACGTACAAAAGAAAGTCGGTTTGTTGAAGCTGCTGGTGTGCAAGAATTTTTAGGTCCAGTTATTCGTTTAAACCCACTGAGTGAAGATGAGATTTTAAAGCTATTGCAAAAAATCGCTGACATTCATGCATCGAATTATAATAGTACTGCTTTGGGTATACGCGAATGTAAAAGCTTTGTCAAAGAAATAGTTAACCGTTTAGGCGCCGATGCACTATTAACTCCTGGTGAAATAGTTCGTGACTTTATCAGCATTTTAAACATTATGCATCAAAACCCGCATCTAAAGTTTGAAGACATTATTCACGGAGATAACTTTAAACCAACTGTTGCGGGAGTTGATGCACATGAAAGTGATACGGATGTCGCCGAGTTTAGTTTGTAAGGTGGGCTTCGGCCCACCTTACGCTACTCATTCATATTACGATAAGTCGCAACAGCCGAAGGAGAAACACGGTTCAAATAACGGAATATCCAATACTTAAAAATTGTATCTAAAATCACAGGGAATGTTGCGATGAATAAAAAGATAAAACTGTGATTTCCCGGCAGTCCCCAGTGACGCGAAATACCTTCTAAAATCACTTCCCAACCGTGTGGGGAGTGGAAACCAACAAAAATATCGGTAAACAGAATAATAATAAACGCTTTGGCACTATCGCTTAAACCGTAAACAATGTGGTCAAAGAAATCTTTTAAAACGCCAATTTCACGCTTGCTAACCACTAGAAGCCAAGTAAAAGCAACTACAGAAATCATATCTGAAAACACATTTTTAATTGCGTTAGAGCTTTCAACGCGGTACTCTTCAGCTAGTTCGCGCGCTTCTTCTTGAACCTTTTCTTCCATCTCGGTCGCGGACATTGGTGCTATTAGACCAACTAAGCTTTGAAATTTAATTCTTTCTTCAAATCTTTCGAGTTCTGTTAGTGCTTCTTCTTCCATTTCGTAATTTATGAAAACCCTGACGCTTTCATTGTTACGAAGATGGTCTACTATGGGACCAACTATAAAGGCTTTTGATAATTGATGTGTTAAAATTGGTACTATAATTAATAATAAAATAAACCTAACTGATATTATGGTACGACGCTGCGCTTTACGGAAATTTTGAACAACATCTTGTTCTGCCGTTGGGTCTAACTCAACCTGCAACCGACCGATAGTACCTAAAATCGAACGAGGTAAAACTCCGGTTGTATTAGTTTTACCGCGTGTTGGATTAGTTGATTCTCGAATTTCAAGATTTCTTAACCCTGGTTGAGAAAACGCTGTTTCTGTTTGTGCTATGTGTGAACCAAAAAGTGCCGGAGGTGCAATTATCTCATTATCAGTATCAATATTGATATATTTTGCTGTAATTTCATCAATAATTTTTAACTTCGTTAATACCTGTTCGGGATTAACTAATTCTACCCCATACATGACGGCGCCACGAGTATTCGACTCGTTAAAAAAGAAGCGACTTGAATTAAACTCAGTGAGTCTCATTCTCACGAGCCTTAATTGTTTTCTAAGGAAGGACTCAAAGTAGTCATTTACACTGCTTCTTTCGCTTTGATCAATGCTTATTTGACTACCATTAAAATGTTCATCTTCAATTTGCTTGATATACAAAGCTGCTTGGTAAGCTTCTTCTAAAGAACGTGCTGGTGTTTTTAAATACCACTTATAAAGTGATACCAAGTAAGCATAAACTTTTTGAGAGATACTAAGGTTATTCATTGCAGGCAACTATAAGCGCATTATAAGCGTAATTGATTAACCTAGGAGAGTGCATAGGAGTTATACTAACAGATTGACAAGGAGGCAGTTTGTGATTTTTGATTTGCTCTGGGTACATGGTCCTAGTCGCAGCGGAAAAACCACTCGCTTAGTCGAGCAGTTTTGCCTTTGGGTGCAAGGCGCCTCGACCATTAATGAAACATTTTATACTAAAAGTACAAGTAAAAAAAGTAGTATTAATACCCCGAAGCGTTTATTTATTCATCCAAGCGAACCAGGAGTTTTGGTGTTTGCGGCGAATAATGAAAACAGGAGTGAATTGGCAGATAAAATTGTCACAGCCACACAGGGTAAATACCCCATTCGCGTCAAGACACCTTTGGCATTTTTTCAAGAAGAAGTAGTATTATTTTTTCCTTTGTTGGTAGAGTTGTTGAATTTAAAAGCACAGTTTCCGGTGCGGTTACGTCCAGAGACTGAGCAAGAGTTAGCGAGAAGGTTATGGCGCCCACATTTAGATGACGAAGTGTTACGACGTGCAGGTGTGAATGAGTATCGTTTTGTGCGTCGAGTAATTGACTTAATGCAGTTAGCAGCAGTGAGTGGGAATAGATGTGAGGATATAACGAGTTTATTAAGTGAAGGGTTAGGAAATGCGACTAATTTGGAACCCGAATTTTATTCAGAGTTAATTATAGAGTGGCGTGACTGGTGTAGAACGCGCGGTTTTTTGACGTATGGAGTAATTACAGAGCTTTTTTGTCAGCATTTACTACCGAATGAAAGTTATCAACGGCGCCTGCGAGAGCGGTATCAGGCGATAATAGCAGATGACGTTGGTGATTATCCGGCTGTGGCCCGTGATTTATTTGAGGTGTTGTTGGATAAGGGAGCGATAGGCGCCTTTAGTTATAACCCTGATAATATAGTACGGTTAGGGTTAGGCGCCGACCCAGTTGACCTAGAACTATTAGCAGAGCGTTGTCGAGTCGAAATATTAACACCCCCATCAAATATAGGTTTGGGTGATGCACTTACAACACAAATGATGGAAGTAGTTAGTGAGCCAATGACATTGCTAAACTTTCCTGATAATATTAAGTCAATTCAAACAACATCGCGAGCTTCGTTACTCCGTCAAACAGGCGATACAATAGTCTCATCTGTTAAATTAAAGCAAGTAGAGCCAAAAGATATTGTAATAATTGCACCTGGTTTAGATGCAATTGCAGAATATACTTTGACAACTATTCTCAGTAAGCAGAATATTCACGTTAACTTATTAAACAACCAAAGACCTTTAATCGCATCACCGTTAATTCGGGCATTACTGACATTAATATCCTTAATTTATCCTGGAAACGGGCGCCTGGTTGACCGAGATGCAGTAGCGGAGATGTTAGTAATATTGAGTCGAGGCAACTTAGCATCTAGAAGTGATAGTGGTGTCACAGAAAGTTTAGACAATAAAAAAGAAAACAAACAAGACAACCAACTGGCAACCCCTCACTATCCACATATCGACCCAGTACGTGCAGGTTTAATAGCAGACTACTGCTTCGTCCCACACCCTGATGCACCTAATTTATTACCACCAACAAGTTTCGACCGTTGGGACAGGTTAGGTTACGCAGCAACCAGAGCATACGAGCAAATATTACAATGGATAGAAACACAACGAAGCAGACAGCAAGAACGTGTAATACCCAGTCCCATATCATTACTATATGCAGCCATAGAGAAATTTTTTCTCAACGTCACAAATTTACCCTACGACCAAATCACAACACTGCGGGAATTACTAGAAACAGCACAACACTACTGGGAAATTGATACTAGACTGCGAAGCCAAAAACCAGGAGAAGATGGAAGCAAGACACAGCAACTAACTTTACCAGTTTTTAATGCTCCATTTGCCACAAATTCCACAATTGCAGAATTTATACAACTATTACGACGTGGAACAATAGTGTCATATCCTTATCCAGTTCGTCCAGTTGGCCCAGCAGCAAACGCAGTCACAATATCAACAATATTTCAGTACCGTTCAAGTCGTAAAGCGCACAAATGGCACTTTTGGCTAGATGCGGGTTCATATTTATGGGCAAAAGGTGGTGCAGCAACATTATACGGCGCCAACTTATTTCTACGCGATAGATTAGGTCAACCTTGGACAGCAGAAGACGAAACCCTCGCAGAAAACCAACGAGTCAAACGCATTTTAGCCGACCTACTCGCGCGCGTTCAAGACCGACTATATCTATGTCACAGCGAACTAGCAGTAAACGGTACTGAACAACTAGGCCCTTTACTACCCCTAGTCAACGCTTCCCTACCACTTACCAATGAAACCTAATAAATTATCTTGTAATAAATTATCTTGTGGAACGGGCATCCCTGCCCGTTACTAATTATTAACCCCTAACCCTAATGCCATGTAAATGAGTAATTCTTACCACAGAGACACAGAGTACACAGAGAGATTGGCGCCGACTCCCAAACATTAATAACACCGACCAATAGTGTCAGTACAAAATCTGGCACAAACAACCAACAATAGTAATCTCGCTTATAGTAATTTAATACCTATAAGCGCGGTGGAAGTATCCACATCTACCATCTAAACTGAGGATATTAGCCTCAATTATATCTGGAGGTGCTGCAACATGGTACAACAAGTAACAGAATTTGATACCGCCGACGATTTGGACTTTTACCCAGAGAGCGACGGTAAACCGATGGCAGAGAATACGATACAGTTTCGTTGGATTGTTTTAATTAAAGAAGGCTTAGAAATATTTTTTGCATCAGTTTTAGATGTATTTGTTGCTGGAGACTTATTATGGTATCCAGTTAGAGGTAATAAATATATAAAGTGTGCGCCAGATGCAATGGTAGTCTTTGGTAGACCAAAAGGTGATAGGGGTGCATATGTACAGCACCGTGAAGGTAACGTGGCGCCGCAAGTAGTATTTGAAGTTCTCTCACCCGGCAATAGAAGTGCCGAAATGAAAAGAAAGTTTAACTTTTACCAAAAATATGGAGTCGAAGAATACTACATTTATGACCCGATTAAAAATAATCTACAAGGTTGGTTACGCTCAAATCGCATATTAAAACCAATTGCGAATATAAATAACTGGACAAGCCCGCGTTTAAAAATCAAGTTTGTGTTAACACCTGCAACACTTGAAATTTATGAACCAAACGGTGAAAAGTTTTTAACTCCCGTAGAATTAAAACAAGAAACTATACTTGAACGGCAGCAGCGTCAACAAGCAGAACAACTTGCTCAACTCGAACGGCAACAGCGTTTACAAGCTGAACAACAGGCTCAACTTGAACGACAACAGCGTGAACTCGAACGGCAAGCAAGATTGGATGCAGTGCGTCAATTACTACAAATGGGGTTGAGTGTGGAACAAGTTGCACAAGCACTGTCATTAACTATAGAAGAAGTGCAGCAAATAAGGTAAGATTTACTTTTTTGTGATATGCCTAAATGCAACGCGCGCGATACCTCTAGATAGTTTCTCTGTGTACAGACCGAATTAATTCGGTCTGTACGTGTTTCTGTGGTAAAAAAATTAAACCACAAAGGACACGAAGAACATAAAAAAAGAAAAAGTTATTGCAGGAAAGTCACAAACGGGCATTTAGTTGTCTTTGATTTTACGGTAAAAGTGTTATTGGGTAGGCGCCGTATTTTGGTAATAAAATTTAAAAATCTTTTTTGCAATGAATTTTGCTTTGTGAGTTGGTCTAGAAACTTGGTATTATCATAGTAATGTTCAAGTGAAAGAAGTTGTAAATCTTCACTAACATGGGCAACGCTAACTCCGATAATTTCAATAGTTTCACCCGTAGGTTGATAATTTTTATACTTACCTTCAAAATGTCCCCAATGGCGCCACTTAAAGGTAATTAATGGTGGTGCTGAGTAAACTTCTAGCACTTCCCACAAAAATCCATTTGGGAATGCATTATGAAACAGCTTTGTGGATGTTTCAAAGTTTTCTTCAGAAGCTTTGTAGTATGTCGTGTCACCAATTAATAATTTATAAGTACCTGATTGTACTATATCGTTAACTGTATAACTGGCGCCTCCATTGGTACTCATGCGAAATTTGTCAAAACAAATTATATCAGGCGCCAAAGATGGTACAGTTCAACTATGGAATATTAATACATGTAGCTGTATCAAAACCTTAAATACAAATAATGGTACAGTATGGTCACTAGCCTTTAGTTCAAATGGATTAATACTTGCTTATGGCGCCAATAAAAAAATAAATTATCCGTTACATCCGTTACATCCGTTGCCAAAGTACACAATTTGATTGCGTCCTTGAGATTTAGCGGTATATAACGCTAAGTCACTTTGCTCTATCAATGTTGCTGGCTCGGTTTCTGGTGTTGGTATAATGCTCGCAAGTCCAATACTTAAAGAAACGTATGGCGAAATTGATGATTTCGCATGTGGTAATTGTAATTTCTGCACGCTTTGTAGCATATTTTCGGCAACAATCATGCTTATAGAGATATCTTTATTTGGTAAAATAACGGCAAATTCTTCACCCCCATAACGAGCTACTAAGTCATCTATATCTGTAGTAACACAACTTATCACTCGCGCGAGTTGACGTAAACATTCATCACCTGCTTGATGCCCATAAGTATCGTTATAAGCTTTGAAGTAATCAACATCACATAGCATTAATGATAAAGGATGTTGCGCTTGGATTGCTCGATGCCACTCTTGTTGAAAGTGGTTATCAAAACTACGACGGTTTGGAATTAAAGTTAATCCATCTATATTCGCTAATTTTGTTAATTCCTGATTTATTTGCTTAATACGTTGATTATTACGTATTAAATTGTCAAGTAGTAAACTGATAGCAGTTCCTAGTAGTAAGCCAACTATAAAGAGGCTAATTGTAAACTTATTAATAACACTTTCGCCTTCTAAATAACCTAACCGAGGAGCAACAACGCTCAAAACCTGAACTCTTACACCTGTAATATCAATTAAGTTAATGTAACCTGCAATAAATTCGTGGTTAATAACCTTAACAACTGGCAGAGATTGAAAAATCAATTGATTGCCCTTGTTATCAACTTTATTATTAAGCTGCTGAGTTAGTAGTGTTTGCGGTACTTTATTATCTGTAGCCTTTAAAAGACTTAATTTCACATTGCTATAACGCTCAAATTGTTCTAAAACAGATGTATTTAGGAAACGACCAACTATAATTGTCCCACGCGATGGTCCATGTCCATTACTAGTAAGAATAGGTCGAGTCGCAAGGAGTAATACTCCACGTTGGGTCATCAAAAATCCTAGGTTTCGACTAGCACTTAAGGTTTTGCCATGAGTATTATGTAACCAGGATAAGGTTTGATTATTAAGTAAAGTATTACTTTCTTGTTTGGTTAAAGTCTCTAACTGTTGTTTTTTATTGTTTAGCCAATCTAAGTGAATAGGATTCCCCTGTTGGTCTAAGATGCCAAACAAGTCAATAAAGGCAGGAGCTAATCCAGCATAACTATAATTATCGCTGTAAAAATCAGGATTACGATTTATGATGTAATTGTACATCTCGTTCCAAGTAGATTCGCTTCTGGCTTTTGCATCTAGCCTATTGAGTTCATCTGTCAGCCCCGCAGCAACACGAGATAGTTGTTGCTCCATTATACTTTGTTCAAGTAGGGCAAATCGGTTTAGAACTGGATAACGAATTCCAATCGAAATCAACAGTAGTACTAAAAACAAAGTGATGTTACATGAAAAGAAAACAGTTAAACGTTGGTTCATGGGCAAATTAAATACTGTTATAACTTGATTACCTAAATTTAACCAAAATCTAAAATAATAGAGAAATCAAGTCTTAGAAACCGGGTTTCTTTGTCGATAACCTTTGATAAAAATGAAGATTTTGCGCGAGATTCCCGGTTTCTTGTTAGCTTACTAGGGGGTAAAATATGGCTGTTACTAACCCACAGCCTCAATTGAAACGTGAGTTAGGAGTATTCGGCGCCACCTTTATGGGTTTGGGGTCAATAGTTGGTACGGGGGTGTTTGTTAGTATAGGTATTGCAGCGGGAATAGCAGGGCCTGCGGTAATAATAGCAATAGCAATAGGCGCCTTGGTAGCAACTTTTAACGGACTCAACAGCGCACAGTTAGCAGCAAGTCATCCGGTAAGTGGTGGTACTTATGAATATGGGTACAGATACTTAACTCCAGCGTTTGGGTTTACAGCAGGTTGGATGTTTTTGGTTGCAAAAACAGCTTCAGCAGCAACAGCAGCTTTAGGTTTCGCTGGATATTTAGTTAATATTCTAGGTTTAAGTTCAACCTTGATTGTTCCAATTGCTTTTGTGACTGTAGCAATTATGACTGTAATTGTTCTCAGTGGAGTAAAGCGCTCGAATTTAGCTAACACTGTAATAGTATCTGTAACGTTATTATCTTTAGTGTTTTTTATTCTGGTGTGCTTACCCCGTGCAATTACAGAAGGAGCAAGTAATTTATCACCAACATTGAGCGAAGTTTCTTTACCGAATATACTTCAAGCTAGCGCGCTGATGTTTGTAGCTTACACAGGTTATGGACGTATAGCGACAATGGGAGAAGAAGCCAAAAACCCACGGGTAACTATTCCTAAAGCTATGATTGTTTGTTTATTACTAACAATGTTGTTGTATATAACAGTAGCAACTGTAGGTATTGGTGCAGTCGGAGTAGATGTATTAAGTCAAACTAAAACGGCGCCATTAGAAGCAGCAGTTCGTAGTGTAGCAGGAAGTGGCGCCAGTGTAGTCTTAGCAATAGGCGCCATGACAGCAATGTTAGGTGTACTATTAAATTTAATACTAGGATTATCGCGCGTATGGTTAGCAATGGGGAGACGCTTTGATGCACCCAGATTTTTAGCACATTTAAACCAACAGCAAACAACACCACACTATGCAGTAATATTAGTAGGCGCCACAATAGCGTTATTAGTATTATTAGGTAACGTAAAAACAACCTGGTCATTCAGTGCATTCAGCGTATTAATATACTACGCAATTACCAACTTTGCAGCATTAAAACTCTCACCTCAAGAACGACTATATCCCAAATGGATAGCCATCTTAGGAATATTATCCTGTTTATTCTTAGCATTCTGGGTAGAATCATCAATTTGGCAAATTGGCATAGCATTAATAATCGCAGGTTTAATTTGGCATAAAGTTAGACGCGCGGTATTAAATTGAATCCCCCCCAACCCCCCTTAATAAGGGGGGGCTAAGAACACCCTGTTAACTATTAAAATTATCATAAGAGAATTAAGAACACCCTCTTGTCTCCCCCTTACTAAGGGGGGTTAGGGGGGATTTCCTAAGTAAATTTAAATAGAAAAGACTAAAAACCATATAAAGCAATTAAGATAAAAGATATCACAGCTTTAACAGCGAAAAGTCGAGCGAATCGGAAATTGCTTGGCGCCATATAGTAAAATAAAATGGAGTTTAAAAAATGGCTTATAGTGATTTTACATTAACGAAGTTTAAAAAAGCTTTTGACATTCGTATTGACGAGGAAACTAACTTATTTGCAAACGTACAACCAATACAGCCTACAGAAAAATTAGTAGATGCATTAGAAGAAAGTGCTGAATTAGCTTTAGCAATTAATACCGAAAAAGCGCGTTCAGAAATGATTATTACACCAATTTTATTAGAGATAAGACGTAGGGCAAAACATCAAGTTAGTTTGTTTTCTGGAACAAATTTTGATGTTGACCCTGTTCGAGGGCTTAATGGTTTTTGCGATTTCATAATTAGTCTTTCTAAAGAACAATTGACAATTAATGCCCCTGTTGTAATGATTGTAGAATCTAAAAATGAAGATATTAAAGGTGGTTTAGGTCAGTGTGCAGCGGCAATGTTAGCAGCACAATTATTTAATAAACAAGAAGAAAATCAAATTAAGACAATTTATGGTGCAGTCACAACAGGAGATATTTGGAAGTTTTTGAAGTTAGAAGACACAGATGTATTTATTGATTTAGACAATTATTACATCAAAGAAATAGATAAAATCATTGGTATATTATCTCAAAGTATTGAATGAATATGGCGCCAACGCACTCCAATGGCGGTTGTGCTAGCTTGATTACCTAAATTTAGCCTTTTATTTCAACAATTTTCCTTTTAACCTGCCCCTACCCTAGTTAAAGCATCTTCTGCCGCTGCTTTTTCGGCTTCTTTTTTATTCTTTCCTCTACCCTTACCATATACCTTACCTTCAACCACTACTTTTGCCAAAAACAGTGGTGCATGTGGTAATCCACTCTCATCGACTGTTGTATACTTAGGAGGATTCTTAGAAACATTTTGCTGTACCCACTTTTGAAATCGATTTTTTGAATCAACATCAGAACGAGATGTAACAACGTTTTTAGGAACTGCGTCAAAAAGTGGTTCAATAATCTTTTTAAGCGCCTTAGTGTCACAGTCATTATCAAGATAATAGGCGCCGACAACAGCTTCAAATGTACTACTAAGTAAATTCTCATTATAAAAACCACCTTCTCGGATAGTTCCCTTACCTAAACGCATCCGAAAATCTATACCAACTTCAAGAGCAAACTTAGCCAGTTGCTTCTCATCAACCAACGCAGAACGTCTCCGAGTTAACTCATCCTCACTTTTATCTGGAAAACGATGAAATAAATATTGCCCACTAAGAAAATTTAATATCGCATCACCTAAAAATTCTAACCGCTCATTATGCTCTCCGGCGCCTGGGTTTTCATGAACATATGAACGATGAGTAAGCGCGTGACGCAATAACTTTTCATTCCGAAACCTTAACAATTCATGCATTTGATTCAAAATTTGACCTAATATATATACTAGTAGGGTGGGCACTGCCCACCATACGACTGACAGACTTTTCAGACTGTAATACGATTAAAAAACAAGATATTTAGAATTCAAGTAGATGACAATTAAATTTAAGCCAGAAATAACTGATTATCCTTCATAATAATTTTGCCATCACTTACAACAGCCTCAATAAACTTCTTAAAACGTGAAAACTTAATACCATTATCTGTACGAATACAGTGACAACCTTGGTATGAAGGAAAACTTTTACGCATTAAATCATTAATATAACCTAATCCTGTAGATTTATTTTGACTTAACGCGGTTTGAACTGCCCTAATTAAATATTTAATAGCCTCACGATAACTAAGTTCAGACAAGGTAGACCCTCTGTAAAATTAACTAATCTTACATATACTACAAATTGATTTCAGTCTCAGTTATAGGATTCTGAGTATCCCGAATAGTGTCAAGTCAACCTGTTCGACAAACGTTTAGTAAAAAGTTAAAGCTAGTGGCGCCAACTTCATCCTAGACATTTAGCAAACGGGATGACCGGGCACTACGCAGGATACCCAGAATCCGACAACTGAGACAACAATCAGCTTTGAAGCTTACGCTTGAGAGTAATTATTTTGCTGTCTAATATAGACAATATTCATACTCATATAAGCTTGTCAATACCATTTACATAATCTTTATATAATGGAAGGCGCCGCTTTAAATTTGTATCAAGGACGGGCAGGATGCCCATTCCACAAGAGTTATATAAATTATAGTCTAAATTTACTATCTCTAGTTCCAACTGCGAAAATTACAAATTTTCAGGATTAGGTTTGGAGAGAGGTTTTAATATTTAATAAAAAGCAAATGGCTACCTAAGATATTATAGATAAGCGCAATCAAAAATTAGTAGACCAAATCAAGTGCATACTCGACTCATCCGAAGTAGCGCATTTTGCGGTAGGTTACTTTTTTCTCTCCGGCTTCACGAAGATTGCAGAACGTCTTACCAAATATTAAAGAACTACGCTTATTAATTGGCAATACTACCAACCGCGAAACTATCGAACAAATTGCCCCAGGATACCGTAGATTAGAATTAATTGAAGATAAAATTGAAGCGCAAAAATACCCAAAGCGCGCGGAAGAAAAACGGATGGCATCGGAAACAGCAGCTAATATCCGCTCTAGTATCGAACTAATGGACTAAACTGATGAAGCTGAGACGCTGGTTAAAAACTTAGTGCAGATGATTGAGGAAAAAAGGCTTCATGTTCGAGTTTATACTAAAAGTACTTTACATGCTAAAGCTTATATTTTTGACTATGGTACTGTTTACGATAACAAAGGTAGAGCCTTAGAACGTTCAGAAAAAGATATTGCTATAGTTGGTTCTTCTAATCTTACCTGTTGGTCGTGAAATCTTCTCTGTAAAGCACCATCCGAAGTAACCGTTGAGGTAATCACTATACTGGGAACTTTAATGCCTCTGCCATAAGTTATACTCACCAACACTTAATACTCAGCACTCAGCACTCAGCACTCATCACTCATCACTATTCTGGTATGCTTAAAGCCGATAAGATAATTATTTAAGTTCATGCCAGCTTCTATTCAACCTACTATTACAGCTTTTCCCCTGACTGCAGTTGTTGGTCAGGAAGCTATTAAACTAGCTTTATTATTAGCAGCAGTTGACCCTGGACTTGGGGGAGTTGCTATTGCAGGTCGTCGCGGTACGGCAAAGTCTGTAATGGCGCGCGCTATTCACGCTTTGCTGCCTCCTATTGAAGTTGTAAAGGGGGGGATAAGTAATTGTGACCCTGAGCGTCCTGATGAATGGGATGATATTCTTGTGGAACAGGCATCTTGCCTGTTAATGGAGGACAGGCAAGAGTTAATGGAGGACAGGCAAGATGCCTATCCTACAGAGATAATTCCGGCGCCTTTTGTACAGATACCACTTGGCACTACTGAGGATAGGTTATTAGGTTCTGTTGATGTGGAAGAGTCGGTAAAACTTGGCGCCACTATATTTCAACCTGGTTTACTCGCAACTGCACATCGAGGAGTTTTGTATGTTGATGAAATTAACTTACTCGATGACCAAATAAGTAACCAGCTATTAACTGTATTATCTGATGGACGTAACCAAATTGAGCGTGAGGGTATTAGTTTTCAACACCCTTGTAGACCGTTGTTTATTGCAACTTATAACCCAGAAGAAGGAGACTTGCGCGAACACCTTCTTGACCGCATTGCTATAGTTCTTTCTGCTAGTGGTGTACTTGGTTTAGACCAACGTGTTGAAGCTGTAGAACAAGCTATATCTTACTCGCGTTCGCCTCAAGAATTTTTACAGCAGTACAGCGAAGATATTGATAGCATTAAAACTCAGATTATTTTGGCGCGCGAGTGGCTCAAAGAAGTAACTATTACTCATGAGCAAATAGCTTATTTAGTAGATGAGGCAGTTCGCGCACAAGTTCAAGGACACCGCGCGGAGTTATTTGCTGTACGAGTCGCAAAAGCTGCTGCTGCTTTAGAAGGACGTAATAAAGTTACAGCAGAAGATTTAAAGCGCGCGGTGGAATTAGTAATAGTGCCAAGAGCAACTGTTATACAAACACCACCCGACCAACCACCACCTCCTCCTCCCCCACCACCACCAACCGAAAATCAGGAAGAGCAAGAAGACCAGGAAGAAGAACAAGAACAAGAAGAAAACGAAGACCAAGAACAACCAGAACAAGAACCTCCAGGTATTCCCGAAGAATTTATCTTTGACCCAGAGGGAGTAATTCTTGATGATAGTGTGTTGTATTTTGCCCAAATGGCACAACGTCAAGGTAAGTCAGGAAGTCGTAATTCGATATTTTCTGATGACCGAGGACGTTACGTTAAGCCAATGTTGCCTAAAGGTAAAGTAAAACGTATTGCTGTTGATGCTACTTTACGTGCTGCGGCGCCATATCAAAAAGCCCGTAGAGAAAGACAACCAAATCGTAAAGTTATTGTGGAACAAGGTGATATGCGTTCCAAACGACTCGTTCGTAAAGCAGGCGCCTTAGTTGTATTTATAGTTGATGCATCTGGTTCAATGGCCTTAAACAGAATGCAGTCGGCAAAAGGCGCCGTTATGCAATTACTAACCGAAGCGTATCAAAACCGTGACCAAATATCATTGATACCCTTTAGAGGTGAACAAGCAGAAGTGCTATTACCTCCAACTCGTTCAATAGCACTTGCACGTAATAGATTAGAAAGATTACCTTGTGGTGGTGGTTCGCCATTAGCACACGGATTAACTCAAGCTGTACGTGTAGGAATGAACGCGCAAATGAGTGGTGATATTGGGCAAGTTGTACTAGTCGCAATTACTGATGGTCGTGGTAACATTCCGCTATCACGTTCATTAGGAGAACCGCAAGACCCAGACCGAAAACCTGATATCAAAGCTGAATTATTAGACATTGCAGGACGAATTCGCGCCCTTGGAATGCAGCTTTTAGTAATAGATACCGAAAGTAAATTTGTCTCAACAGGCTTCGCAAAAGAACTAGCAACTGTTTCAGGTGGTAAATATTATCACCTACCTAAAGCAACCGACCAAGCCATCGCCGCAATGACAAAAGGCGCCATTGCCGATTTAAGACGCTAAAATTTATAAATGTGATGTAGAGACGTGACATGTCACGTCTCTACAATGTAATGTAATTTATTAATCGCAATTACTAAAAATTTGGTAAGACAAGACTACTACCCTTTAAGCGTGGCGCCAATGATGGACCACACAGACCGTCATTTTCGGTATTTCATGCGGCAGATAACAAAAAAAACTCTGCTATATACCGAAATGGTTACAAGTGCAGCAATATTACACGGTGATAAAGAACGTCTATTAGGATTTTCACCCGAAGAAAAACCCCTAGTTCTCCAAGTCGGTGGCGATAACCCCGTACAACTTGCCGAATGTACGCGTATCGCATCCGATATGGGGTATGACGAAATTAATCTAAATGTTGGTTGCCCTAGTAGTCGAGTTCAAGATGGTAATTTTGGCGCCTGTTTAATGACAAAACCTTACAAAGTCGCTGACTGTGTAGCAGCAATGATTGCGGAGGCTAATATTCCTGTAAGCGTCAAGCACCGTATTGGTGTTGATGACATTGACTCCTACGAGCATATGGCAAACTTCGTCAGTATTGTTGCTTCTGCTGGGTGCCGTATATTTAATGTTCACGCCCGTAAAGCTTGGTTAAAAGGTTTAAGCCCAAAAGAAAACCGTGATATTCCACCTTTACGTTACTCAGATGTTCATCGCCTCAAAGCAGAATTTCCACACTTATTTATTGAAATTAACGGCGGATTTTTAAATTTAGAACAGGTTTGTACGCAATTAAAATCAGTTGATGCGGTTATGATTGGACGTGCAGCTTACGATAACCCTTATATATTTGCCGCTGCCGACTCACTAATTTACAGAGAAAAAACTGAGGCGCCAACACGTTATCAAATCGTAGAAGCAATGTTTCCCTATGTGGATAAATGGGCAGCAAAAGGATTGAAACTTAATAAAATCACTCGTCACATGCTGCAATTATTTGCTGGACAACCAGGTAGTCGCGCGTGGAAACAGCATTTAACAGAATATTCTTGCCGTGAAGGTGCATCATCACAAGTATTAGCACAAGCACTCGCTTTAGTACCAATTAAACAGCTTGAGGCAATTCATTAGTACTAGAAGTTTTGAGATTATTCTTTGCCAAAGAGTCAGCAATTAATCGTAAAACCTCAACTTGTTCTTCAGGCGCCGCTTGAACCACCATAGTTCGTAAACTAGCACCTTCGGTCTTTACGCCAAATAACTCACATAAATACCAAGTTCTTGCATCTTGGGGCAGTACTAGGAGTAGAGCAATAAGCTTCGCGGCTCCTAGGTCAGCTTTTCCATGACGAAAGCGCGAAAGAATAACTCTTGAAATGCCAGCATCAGCAGCTACTTTTGTCGCATTCAAATTGAAGCGGTTCATCATTTCGTCGAACAACTGCCAGTGCGATTCAAAATTTTCCTGCGTTATAAAACTTTGCATTTTTTATATTGTATAGTTATCTATACGCTGTATACTAAGCGATACAATAGAAAGTAGCGATATACGGCTAATCCAATCGTACCAAACGATTCACAATTTTGCCTAAATCGTCATTCAACATAAGTGGACAGTTTGAGAGTGTTTGTTAACAACCTCTTGTCCTCTTGCTGCCCCCAATTAAAAGCGGAAGGCGCTCAACATTTTAATAATCGTTAATTAACGTCTCCGTATTATTACCGCAAAATTTTTATTCGGCAAGTCAAGAGCGAATCATTATGCATTTCAGAAGGTGTCACTTATGAATACTACATCTACTAAAGATTTCAACAGAAACTCTGTTTCAGCTAAAGCGCGCGTTTTTCCAGCCAAAGAGCAACCAGGTAGATACTGGACTGGAAACAAGATTAGGAAATCCTCAAACACAAATATATCCTCTAGGAAAAATGATGGTGCGAAATTCCTAGAGGATAAACAAGACATCAATATATCCTCTAGGAAAATAGATGGTGTGGAATTCCTAGAGGATAAACAAGACATCAATATATCCTCTAGGAAAATAGATGGTGTGGAATTCCTAGAGGATAAACAAGACACTAATATATCCTCTAGGAAAAGTGATGGTGCTGAATTCCTAGAGGATAAACAAGACACTAATATATCCTCTAGGAAAAAGCGGCGCCTAAAGGGTGATGGTAGTGGCTGTATATACTACCGAACTTCTATTAAAAATGGTAAAGAATATCACGAAGCCTACTTTCAGTATGAATTTTGGAAGAAAGGAGACTGCTTATCAAAATCTTCTAGGTATATTCCTAAGAAATTACTCAAGGTAGTTCAGGAATTAAATCAATGTAAGGCGCCTGTTCGGGAAATTTTGGCAGTTTTAGGAGAAATATAGTAGGGTGGGCACTGCCCACCTTACTATTGACGTGGTAATCGCAATCGAGATTTATTTAATCACCAAGTTCTGCAACTTGTGATTCTGGTAAACCTGTTATTTGCGCTACCTGTTCCACAGGCATTCCTTGCTTGAGCAAATTTGCTGCAACTTGCTTTAATTGAGACTCAGCATTATCAGCACGCTGTTTTTCTTGTTCGGCACGTTGTTTTTCAAGTTCTGCAATTTCTTCAGAGTTTGGTAATAACTGCCCATCCAAGGTTGCCCAGCGTAACCAAGTGATATTGTTTATACCTTTGTAGTCACCTTGCCATTTTACCAGTGCTAAACCAAGTACTTGACTAATTAGGTGACCTTGCGCGTTTGGATTTATAGGCTGATATGTTTGATATTGCCATGAAAATCCAGCTAAGTCGCTTGAGTTAAAAGGGTCGAACCAAAAATACTCTGGTACGCGCATTTGACGTTGGTAAACTAATTTCTTCTCATACTTATCTGCGGCAACTGTACCGTTAGAAATTAATTCAATAACAATATCCGGTGCCTTGCCTTCCTCCCAAACCAGCCAGCCAAGTCTTTCACCCTTTGGCACGTCAATTACTGCAAAAAAATCTGGCCCTTTAAAGTTGCGATTTCTAACTTGTGCCAAACTGTAATATACAAACATATTGCCGCCTACGTACCCATCTTTCCGTTGGTCAAGCCAAGGCAGTAAAGTGTCAATCAATAATTCCCTTTGCACTTTGTGCCTTTGAGATTCCATTGTCGCATTGCTATCATGAGGCAACTCAAACGCTCGCGGAGGTAAAGCAACACCAGTATCACCAATCATTTTTGTCATAAATCAACTCTTTTATCAAAATTAATGTACTATTAAATCAATACTAGAACTAAATTACTCATTAATTTTTGTAAAGAAGATAATAACCTTCTAGCAGTGCTGAAAATAACCTATTTTTATACATTTACTCTACTGAGATAAAATATGGCTACAAGTTTTTAAAGTTGTTTTTTAAGTATAAGCTTGCTGTAAATATTATCAATTAAGACTTGTTTCTGGTTTTCTGTCGCTCGAAATCAAGCCATAATTTGACATGAGAGCTATATTAGTGCAACCACAAAGATATTTATTACTCAATCAAATAGGCACCGAATTCTTGATTGTATTCTCCATTCCAAATTTTTAGTCCGTTTGCTTGTTCAACTATTTCTTTACAGTTATTTGGTAAGGCAATAGTATATTTTTGTAACTGTTGCCAATCGTTCTGACTTAAAATATCCTTATTGCGTAGTTCATTAATTAAATCTATACCTCCTTCCCACGGTACTACCACTGTTTGCTGCCAGTCGTTTGGATAGCTTATTAAGGGGGTTGGGGGGATTTATATTCTGAAATCAACATATATTTTTACCTTTGTTGAAATCGCATAAAAACGGCGCCAAATAAAATTCCAATTCCATGCGTCCAATAACCTATACTCCATTGATTAACACCGTTAGGTGGAATATCTAAACTACCTATTCCATAAAATAGTTGTTGGATAAACCACCAAAATAAATAGAAAAAAGCTGGTATTTCTACAGGAATAAATACAATTAGTAAAGGTAATACTGAATCTATTTTAACTTTAGGAAATTTATATATGTATGCTCCTAAGCACGCAGCTACGGCGCCGTTCGCTCCAATTAACGGTACTGCTAAATTTGGTTCTGCGAATACTTGTACTATACTTGTTAATATCCCCGCTATAAAATAAAGAGCTAAAAAGCGCACCGGAGAGAGTACTTTTTCGAGAGTGCTACCAAATACCCATAAAAACAGCATATTTCCCAATATTTGGGCAAAACTGCCGTGTAGAAACATTCCTGCTAGTAAGGATGTCGAATGTATTATGATGGCTATGCTTGCTGCTGCATTACCTGATGCGGTACTCGCCATTGCACCCGATATTTGTACTGGCGCCACTCCCCAAGCATTAATAAAATATCCTAGCTCTCCTCTTGGTTCGAGCTTTAGTTCGTATAAAAATAAAGCGATGTTTAAACCAATTAAGCTCAATGTCGCAAACGGCTTTGTGCGCGTAAACAAGAATACATTATCGCTAACAGGAATCATAAAGTTGAGTATGTCAATATTAAAATTAGATGTATCGCATTAATTAAAGCAAATGTTAGGAAGCACACTCGCACTTCGATACCAAATTATTAATAGCCTTGGGGGTGGTGGATTTGGTGAAACCTATGTTGCTTCGGACTCACAACTCCCTGGTACACCGCAATGTGTGGTTAAAAAACTCAAGCCTCAATCCAATGACCCTGAAACTCTACAAACTGCACGGAGACTATTTGATACTGAGGCACAGGTTTTATACAAGCTAGGTACTCACGAACAAATTCCTCAGTTAAGAGCTTATTTTGAGGAAAATCAAGAGTTTTACCTTGTGCAAGAATTCATTGAAGGTCATGACCTGAGTGTTGAATTGATACCAGGTAAAGTTTACTCCGAAGAACAAGTTATTTTACTTTTACAAGAAATTTTAGAAATCTTAAAATTTGTTCATCAAAATAAAGTTATTCATCGCGATTTAAACCCCCGTAATATTCTCCGTCACAAACACGATAGTAAGTTATTTTTAATTGATTTCGGCGCCGTTAAGCAAATTACTACAAATGTTGTAACTTCTCAAAGTCAAAAATTCACTGTCGCTATCGGTACTCCCGGATACATTCCTAGCGAACAAGCACAGGGAAACCCCAGATATAGCAGTGATATTTATGCACTAGGTATTATTGGTATTCAAGCTTTAACAGGTATACCACCCGAACAGTTAGAATACGATGAGTCTACGAATGAAATTATTTGGCGCCATCAAACAACTGTGAGTGATGAGCTTGCAACAATTCTAGATAAAATGGTACGGTACGATTTTCGTCAACGGTACCAAGATGCGAGTATGGCGCTACAAGCATTTAAAGATTTAAATAAAAGCCAATCATCTCAAGCTACAATTGCTGTTTCTCCCGCATCTCCAATTGTTCCAGTACAGCACCATATTCAGCCTGTTAATTATATTAAATTTTTTAAATCTATTAATATAAAAGCTATTGCGACTAAAACTATAACTGGAATAGCTTTGCTTGGTTGTGCGACAACAGTATATATGTTTGTTGCAAGTGCTATAAATTCTAATAATTCTGCTGAACTGTATAAACAAGCTAATACCTTATATGAATTGCAGCGTTATAATGATGCTTTAAATACATATCAAAAAGCGGTTGAAATTCGCGGTGACTATGGTGATGCTTGGTATGGTAAAGGTAAAGCTCTACATGAACTCAAACGATATCAAGATGCTTTATTAGCATACGATAAAGCTATTCAAATTTATCCAAATAATAAAGACGCTTGGAGAGGTCGGGGTTTTACTTTAGATAAGTTAAATCGTCAAAGTGAAGCTATTGCTTCATACGATAAAGCATTAACTATACAACAGAATGATTTTGAGGTATGGAATGCTAAGGGTGAGTCTTTAACTGATTTGAAACGTTATGATGATGCCATTAAGGCTTTTGATAAAGCTGTCGAGCTAAAACCAGATTATTATCAATCTTGGTTTAATAAGGGCAAAATACTCCATACCCTTAAACGTTATGATGATGCCCGAAACGCTTATGATAAAACAATAGAACTAAAACCAAGTTACGAAGCAGCTTGGTATAGTAAAGGCAATGCCTTAACAAATTTACAACGTTATCAAGACGCATTTAATGCTTACGATAAAGCCGTACAACTTAAACCAGATTATGCGGCTGCGTGGTTTTCTCGAAGCAACACGTTACTAAATTTACGACGATATCCAGAAGCTATTGACTCATTCAACCAACTAATAAAATATGACCCTAATAATCACGAAGCGTTTTCAACTCGCGGTTGGTTATTACATCAACAGCAACAATATGAACAAGCTGTACAATCTTACGATAAAGCAATAGCAATTAAACGCAACAACTACCAAGTTTGGTACAATCGCGGTAATTCACTATTTAGTCTTAAACGCTACGAAGATGCAGCAGCATCATACAACCGCGCGATTCGTTATAAACCAGATTATTACGAAAGTTGGTACAGTCGAGGAAACGCATTTTTTAATATGCAGCGTTTCCAAGATGCTATTGCTTCTTATGAACGTGCCATTAAACTAAAACCAGATTACCAGCAAGCAATAAATGCTCTCAAAGCATTGCAAACCCAGCAGCAGCAACCTCAACAACCCCAACAACCCCAACAGATGTAGTAATATAGCACTGAAGTGCTATCATCTTATATTTACCTCTTGCATAAAATCTCCAGGCTGTAAATCTTGGAGTCTCGTTTGTGAGGCGCCATTAATAAACGAATTATTTGTGCTAGTTTGATTACGAGTTAGGTTTGAAGTTTGTGCAGTAGACATTGCAACTTCTTCTCCAGTCGCAAATCGCTGTTTTTGTGTGTACTCAATCAGCTTTGCTTGCGCTGTTGCATATACTGAAGTATCTTCGGGTATTTGTTCCAAATATTTAACCGCCGCTTCAAACTCCTGGTTTGTAGCTTTTTTATACGCTTGTTGCAATATATATGCTGCACGCACATGACGTTTTTGAGTATATTCAGCTACCTTTAGCTCGACTACTGGATTGGTACTTTTGTTTTTGGGTATTTGATTTAAATAATTCAATGCTTCATTGAAGTCTTTGGCACCAGCTTTTTCATAAGCTTTCGCTAATAAAGTCTTGCTTTGAACCTCAATATGACGATTTGCTTGTGCAACTAATCTATCGGTTTTGGTTTGCCAGTATAAAATATCTGGAACAATAGGAGCTACTTTTAATACATCCGACCAACGTCCCTCCGAAACGGCATTTTCGGCAGTTTTATATTGTTCTGCTGCTATTTGCCACTGCGAAAGCCATTCTTCTATCGTCGCTTGCGCTTCTGGATAAACGTTAGAAGTTACAGGTATTGATTTTGCTTTTGCAATGGCGCCGTTTAAATCCCCTGACTGGAAGTCTTCTGTCGCTTTATATAATGTATCTGTTTCTGATGGCGCCGAAGTATTACTATTTAGCAACGAGTAAACCCCAAAACCCATCACCAACGAATTTGCAACTAATCCAACTTTTACACCTGTTAACAATGGTGAAGTTTTCCTAACACCGTTTTTAGCATTAGCTAGGTTTTGCGAATCTACTGTCTCAAGAATTGTATACTCAGCCTCAACTGTCTTCGTGTAAATATATTCTGGTATCTGTTGAAGTGCCTGATATACCTCTGCTGCTGTTTGAAAACGATTTTTATGGCTGTAACGAATCATTCGACTAATAACCATAGTCAAATAATCGCTTACTTCTGTTTCTTTTGTTCTCCAAATAATTTCATTGCTACGAGGGTCTACTTGTAACTGCAATGGTGTTAAACCCGTCAACGCTTGAATGGCAATCATCCCTAGCGCATAAATATCACTACTCAGTTGTGTCTGACCAATAAATTGCTCAGGAGGAATATATCCTAACGAAGTAACAGGTATCCGATAAATTGGTAGTTCTGTATCTGTCCCAAAATCAACTGGCTGAATCGAACCAAAATCTATTAGTACTATTTTACCATCACTAACGCGGCGGATTAAATTTTCTGGCTTAACATCGCAGTGAATAACACCATTGGAGTGAACAAAATGAAGAATTTCTAGAACGTCCATCAACAACTTGATAACTTCGTTTTCGTTCCAGAAATAACTAAAGTTGTTATTGGTGGGCAATTCTGCTGTCAGCGCATGTCCTTCAATAAACTCTTGAACTAAGTAAAAACGCTCATTCTCCTCAAAACAAGCAATAAGTTCCGGAATTTGATTATGGTGTCCTAACTGCTTGAGAGTTTCGGTCTCCGTCAAAAACCGTAACCTCAACGTTTCCAAGTGACTTGGATGAAAATTTGTTACTTTCAGTTGCTTAACAACGCACTTAGGGTTCTCTGGGTGGTCGATATCTACAGCAATGTATGTCTGTCCAAACACCCCAGCACCTAGGCTTTGTACGATTTGGTAACGTCTATACAGTACTTTACCGAGCATGTGGTGAGTCATGAGTTGGTTACTTAGTCATTCCTTTTTATACTTTCCCAACGTTGTTCCCTAATTCCGGAAACCCTTACAAAATAATGTTATTGAATGCTGCTTTGTAAAATCAACATAAATTTACTCGCTATTTACACGTAAAAATTCATGCTGATTTTATATTTTTTGCTACAAATTACTCTTTGCCAGTTGAGTGTATCAAATGCTGCAACTATTTTTATATACTAGTACTAATCCTAACTCAGTTCATGTGACAGTTTTGTAGATGGCATACCATAAACTCCACTTTGAATGCTATTACGTATTTAATATAAAATCTAGTTAATTGTGATACATTAATTTTGGTTATCAACTTTTACTTACTACTAATTTTTATGTGCTTAAAAATGCTGAAAATTTTACGTGCATCATCTATCCCACAATGATGAGTGCCTTTTAACCAAAAAGGGTATAACACAGCGTTATACCCGTAAGCGTTTGTAGTATTTACATCCTTACTCTTTACCCCTTACCTCTTACCCCTAAGAATTATTGGCACTGATAATTTTTAAAAGGTGTGAATTCAAATCTGATACTTGGCCATTTAACGTACCAAAAAAATCGCTGTCAACTTTGTTAACAACATGAATTGCTGCAACTGCTAAATCATAACCTTCCTTAGTAATCGTTAAAGATTTTGCTCTGGTGTCTTTTGCGTCAGTCTCACGCTTGATTAATCCTCGTTGTTCTAAAGCGCGTAAAACTTTAGAAGTCATCATAATATCTGCCTTGGCATGAGCAGCTAATTTGGCTTGGGTAACTGTTTGTTGACCTTGACTGAGCCAAATTATTCCCGCTAGCAAAACAAACTGAACGTGGGTTAAACCCAACTTTTTCAAACCAGAATTCATTTTTCGCTGCCAAAGATTTGACACTTGCCACAGTAAAAATCCTGGGCTGTCATCTGGGTTTTCAAACTGAAATACCATCATCTTGTGTGGCGAGTTCAACGGACACTACCTCGATTTTCTATGCAGGTTGGGCACATCTGACTGTGAATTAAGTCAAAGTCAGGCTGTTGTATTTCAAACAAGCCATATCGGAATACGTAGCCCCAATTACGCTTATTCTTTATGAAATGTAAATTAGCAATCAAAGGTATTATACTTACTTCATTACAATCAAAAAACTCCACCGAACGACGAAACGGCATAAAACCATTATTCATATCACAAGGATAAACCGAATCTCCTACCACTCGACCTATTGCTGTAAACCCTTGGCATTTTTCTTCCCCCTCAAATATTTGCTTCGGTGAGTAATAAATTACAAAGTCATCTGGCTGTAACTGTCTTAAAGGCGATGCTTTACCATGACACGCTTGCATGAAACCACCCAAAACTCCATTTTGAACATGGTTTTTTGATGCTACGACAATCCAGTACTTGTGGGAATCCATATTTTACATTTTTATAATCATCTTGATTATTGTATCTACGATTACTAATTGAGCAATAAAATACTTTCTATTGATGCAGGCGCCAATTAATCACAGTCGTTACGATTCCGATTTAAAAGCTTTTATCCAGCTATTCTGTATTGCCACGTCAAGTAATATTGCAGCCAATCCAAATAAAAATACATTTTCCGCTAAAAGCACAGCTATAGGCAAAACCAACGAGAAGATATCGTTAATATCACTAACCATTGCGAGTTTGGTATCAGCTTGTACTAATCCTCGTACTAAAGAAAATGCCATTACACCTCCAGCTTTAAGCTGAAAGTTATTATCATCACGAATAATATATCTGTAAGTAACTCCAAATAAAAATCCAGAAAATAACACGATAGCAGCACTTAGCCACCAATGTAAATCAAAAGTACTACTAAATATTGAAAATTTGATTTGTATTAGGTTTATTATCGTAAATGCAAAAATGGCGCCGAAGCTTGCCAGTATTGCTGCTTTGAGGGATTCTAGTCGTTCAGGCATTGTTGAGTGTGTGAAGAGTCGATAAACTTATTCAGTTATATTTTTGCTCAAAAAATAATCTACCATCTCCTGTGACTGCTCAAACTGTAATAATTGTGAAGCTTCTTTATTTGATTGTATTCTCTGTAAAGGCGCCTTGTTTATACAACTACCAATACTGGCGCCTTCTAAAATTTCCAAAACACTACCAGGGTGTTGATAAAGATTTCTCGTAGTTGTGACTTCTACTGATTCTTGTGCAGTTAGCATTAGTGATTTTAATGCGACTTCTGGCAAAATACGAGTGCTTACATTTAAGAAAAAATCGAACGTTGTATTTCCTAAGCGAATATGGTCACTGTCTTTTAGCTCAATCGATTTAAATATACGCTCACCATTAACATACGAACCATTAGTACTGTTGAAATCAACTAAGTAAAACTTTTGTTCTTTATAGTAAATAGCGGCATGAGACCGCGATGCATATGAATCAACCAGATGAATACCACTATTTTTATCTCGTCCCAACGTCCAAATACTTTGTGGTTGTCTCAAACAAAGCGTTTGACCCTGACATAAATTAGTAGTTACGTATACACAAGTATTATCTACAACACCCTGCAAGTAAAATGACTTAACTCCTACCGAGCTTGGGTTGAGAGTTTCTAATTCAAGAATGGAATCTAGAAGACTCCCGTGGTGTTCATATAATTTTAGAAACGTTTGATATAGGCACAATCGTCGTTCGAGTTCTGCTTCCACACACTCAAGCATAATTTAGTGAGCCTCTAGCTATAACAACAAATTCTATTTATTAAGAAACCTATCGCTTGGCTGATGACGATTTCTCATCATCTTATTCCATTTGAAAAGTAATATCAGTACTTTTCAGTTATTTTTTGGTATCTTTTTACAACATTTAATAATTTGTTAACATAATTAAATTATTTGATAACAATATTATTACAGGGACTTGGTGTTCTATTATATACACTTTTATATTTTTTCTATACAAGTTTTTGCAAAAAAAATCTTAATAAGTATTGATTCAATAGTGCTTTCAAGCAGGTAACAATAAGTTATTCATATAGAGACATGCTTGCAATTTCGACAAATTAATGGATAGAACGCATATAAATCAAAGCTTATAGTCAAGTTAGACACTTATTCATTACTTTGACTAAGTTGGTATAAAGAACGCAAATTCACAAGTAGGCATTTGCAATAATTAAATATTAATTAAGTATTTATAAAATAATTCTTAAATAATATATTAACTCTTATTAAATTTATTTAAATCGACAAAGTGCGCCGAATTAAGGCTGCCTAAATAAGTCAAGGCTCTTTTATTCAGTAGGCGAGTATTGAACCGCACCAATCTTAAACTGTTGATAATTTTCAACAGTTCTTGCATCATTTTTGTTGTCTTTTAGCAGCGCTAACGGTTTATTGCAATCAATTTTGATATAAAGTCATTTACAATAAACCGCGTTTACCCGACGGACGTACCGTCATCCAGTTTGTCTTAGCTAATGCCAGCTGGTCGTCTGAAACTTTGGCGCCAGTAAGATTTGCACCACATAAGTTAGCTCCGCGCAGATTGGCATTATTAAGGTAAGCATAACTAAGGTCAGCACCACGCAAGTCGGCGCCTTCTAAATCGGCGTGACTTAAATAAGCTTTGCTCATGTTGGCATCGCGAAGATTGGCACGGTTAAGGCTGGCTCTGCCAAAATCACTATTATGTAAGTTGGCGCCGCTTAGGTTAGCACGCTCTAATACTCCAGAGTGGAAGCTGGCTCCTGATAAATCAATTCCTACCAAGTTAAGCAAGCTCAGATTATGAAGTGCAAAATCGCGCCGACCTTTACTATAAGCGGCTCGTAGCCCTTCAGTATTTAACTGACGAGTCACTTGAGATTTAGAACCGAGGGTGCTGCTAGTATTCATAGTACCCGACGCACTCGATTTAGCTGTCGCTAATTTATGAGCAGTTGCGCTTGTAGCTTGTGCTACCTTCGCTCGCCTTTCACGAATTGCGGCAGCCACTTGTGCAACACCCGCACTTGAATAACCACTCGAAGAATTACTTAGCAATGCTGCTGAATCGTCAAAACGACTACCTCTGTCTTTAATACCACCTGCTGGTTGGCTAACCAAACTTTGAGCAAGACTATCAAGGTATGGCTCCATTTCTAGCGCACGCAGCACATCGGGCGATGATTGATAGCGATTTCTCACCGACACATCAAGCATTTTTCGTAGTACATCACTAAGGTGGGGACTAATTTGTACTAAGTGTTCCCACATCATTTCGCCAGTGGTTGGATTGTAATCCAAATCTTTTGGAGATTTGCCAGTTAGTAAGTAAATACAAGTAACACCCAATGCGTAAATATCCGAAGAATATACTGGACGCATTGCCATTTGTTCTGGTGGTGCAAATCCAGGAGTACCAATTGCGTATGCTGTCAATGCGGTTTGTCCAGATTGAAGCGCTGCTGTTTGGCTAACTTGATTTTTAACTGCACCAAAGTCAATTAGTACTAGTCGGCTATCTTGAGCGCGACGTATCAAGTTTGCTGGCTTGATGTCACGATGAATTACCTTTTGCTCGTGGATGTATTGTAGCAATGGTAATACTTCACTCAAGAATTGTTTTACTCCAGCTTCGCTGAATACTCCTTGGGCTTTCACTTCTTGCTGCAAAGTGGCGCCAGATATGTATTCCTGGACTAAATAAAATTGCTCTCGGTCTTCAAAAAAATCTAGCAACCTCGGAACTTGAGGATGGTTGCCAATTTTTCCTAAAGTCATGGCTTCGCGCTCGAACAGTTCGCGTGCCATTTGCAAGACATGGGGTGCGGTTCCTGAAGGACGCAGTTGTTTAATAACACACGTCGGTTCTCCAGGCAACGATTCATCAAGGGCAATGAATGTTGCACCGAAACCACCTTGACCTAACGCTTTCTGGACACGATAGCGGTCGCGCAACATCAAGCGCGAGCCACAAGACTGACACCTCTCGCTAAAAGCTGGATTCTCTGGATTAGGACAGGTAGGATTTAAGCAGTAGCTCATGCACTGTCAACTCGCTGCACGAAAATGGAATAAAGAGCGTTGAAACCCTTATCTCATTATTAAAGTCGGAAATTTCTTCTACCAGGTGAATTTTGCTGGAAATCCCTTGAAGAGTTTCTAAAGAATATTCAGTATTTACTTAAAGTAGCAGTAAATACACGCCCGTAATACTTATTCAGTTATCCCACTACGCAAGACGAACTTGAATTTTGAAAGGTTTTGCCCTTAATTCGTAATTTAATTGATAAGACTATAACAACGCAATAATGTATTTAAAAATTATTTGTAAACAGTGTATATACGTATTTTTAATTATTAAATAATAAAAAAAATAATAAAAAACCCTCGATAAATTTCGAGGGTAGCACGATTAATCAGTTATGAAAATTAATGAATGTTCGTATGGAATCAAAAGCAATTAATCAAGTTCCTTCATGAACATTACTGGCTCGTTCTCACGGTCGATACCTTTCTCAAAACCACCAGCAGCAGCGCGTGCGCGACCTGCGTGCCATAAGTGACCAATGAGGAAGAAGAATCCTAATACGAAGTGAGAAGTTGACAACCACGCACGAGGAGATACGTAGTTAAAGGAGTTGATTTCAGTAGCAACACCACCCACAGAGTTCAAAGAACCCAGAGGAGCGTGTGTCATGTACTCAGCAGCACGACGTGCTTGCCAAGGCTGAATATCATTCTTAATTTTGTCGAGGTCAAGACCGTTTGGTCCACGTAATGGCTCTAACCAAGGACCTTTGAAGTCCCAGAAGCGCATGGTTTCACCACCAAAGATGATTTCACCAGAAGGTGAGCGCATTAAGTACTTACCAAGACCTGTTGGACCTTGAGCAGAACCAACGTTAGCACCTAAGCGTTGGTCACGAATTAAGAAGGTTAATGCTTGTGCTTGTGAAGCTTCTGGACCAGTAGGACCGAAGAATTCGCTGGGGTATACGGTATTGTTGTACCAAACCATACAAGAAGCGATGAAGCCCATTAAGGACAACGCGCCTAAGCTATATGATAGGTAAGCTTCACCAGACCAAATGAATGCACGACGTGCCCAAGCAAAAGGTTTAGAGAAGATGTGGAAAATACCACCACCAATACAAAGTAGAGCCACCCAAATGTGCCCACCAACAACGTCTTCAAGGTTATTAACGCTAACAATCCAACCTTCTCCACCGAAGGGTGACTTGAGCAAGTAACCAAAAATTGTTGCTGGGTTCAATGTTGGGTTCGTAATGACGCGAACGTCACCACCACCTGGCGCCCAAGTATCGTACAAACCGCCAAAGAACATAGCCTTCAGCACCAACAACAACGCACCACAACCAAGAATGATTAAGTGGAACCCGATGATGTTAGTCATCTTGTTCTTGTCTTTCCAGTCGTAACCAAAGAATGAAGAGTATTCTTCTAAGGTTTCAGGACCACGAACAGCGTGATAAATACCGCCAAATCCTAGAACTGCGGAAGAAATTAAGTGGAGTACACCAACTACGAAGTAAGGGAATGTATCAAATACTTCGCCACCTGGACCTACACCCCAACCGAGAGTTGCTAAGTGAGGTAGCAAGATTAAACCTTGCTCGTACATGGGCTTTTCAGGAATAAAGTGCGCGACTTCAAATAAAGTCATGGCACCAGCCCAGAATACTATCAAACCAGCGTGGGCTACATGGGCGCCCAACAGCTTACCAGACAAATTGATTAAACGGGCGTTGCCAGACCACCAAGCGAAACCGGTGGATTCTTGGTCGCGACCACCCAGACTTATTGAACGATTAGAGAGCGTTACCACGCGGTAGTACCTCTTCAGGGAATACAAATTTTTCGTGAGGCTGATCTTGAGGAGCCATCCAAGCGCGGATACCCTCGTTTAGCAAAATGTTCTTGGTATAAAAAGTTTCAAATTCGGGGTCTTCTGCAGCACGTAACTCTTGCGATACGAAGTCGTAAGCACGTAAGTTGAGCGCGAGACCAACGATACCAACTGCACTCATCCATAACCCTGTTACAGGTACGAATAACATAAAGAAGTGCAACCAGCGTTTGTTAGAGAAAGCAATACCGAAAATCTGTGACCAGAAACGGTTTGCAGTCACCATCGAATAGGTTTCTTCTGCTTGAGTTGGGTTGAACGCACGGAAGGTGTTCGATGCGTCACCATCTTCAAATAATGTGTTTTCTACTGTTGCACCGTGAATAGCACATAACAACGCACCACCGAGTACACCTGCTACACCCATCATATGGAAGGGGTTGAGTGTCCAGTTGTGGAAACCTTGTAAGAACAGTAAGAAACGGAAAATTGCTGCGACTCCAAAGCTAGGAGCAAAGAACCATGATGATTGACCCAAGGGGTACATCAAGAATACACTGACAAATACAGCGATAGGCGCACTAAAAGCAATTGCGTTGTAAGGACGAATTCCTACCAAGCGAGCAACTTCAAACTGACGTAGCATAAAGCCAATCAATCCAAAGGCACCGTGTAATGCTACGAATGCCCACAAACCACCCAATTGACACCAACGGGTGAAATCGCCTTGTGCTTCAGGTCCCCATAACAGTAACAATGAGTGACCCATTGCGTCTGCTGGAGTTGAAACAGCTACTGTCAAAAAGTTACAACCTTCTAAGTAGCTAGATGCTAATCCGTGAGTGTACCACGAGGTGACGAAGGTTGTGCCGGTTAGCCAACCGCCGAGTGCTAGGAAAGCACAGGGAAACAGTAAAATCCCCGACCAGCCTACAAACACAAAACGGTCACGCTTCAACCAGTCGTCGAGTACGTCAAACCACCCACGACTTCTGGGGGCGCGTCCTACTGCGATGGTCATTTCCTGTATAATCCTCTTAATTTACTAAAATTGCGACGTTTTAATACAGCCTACAAAACAGAAGGAATATACATACTTCTTCAGGTTTTGTAACTGCCCATGAGGAATTAACGTTTTTTTGACGTTCTCAGCTACTTCAAAAGTTACCAAGATTTATGAGAAGCCAACTAGCATGTCGCTCTAAGACTCCCACGGTGTCGTCACAACCGCACTAAACCGCAGCTTAAAAAGTCATGCGTGTTTTCTTAACCAATCTTAACTTACCACATTGTTCGCCTTTATGCCTCACTTACACTTGTAAATCAGGGATAAAACGCAAACACCCGCTATTAATATAAATATCAGAAAATTAACAATTTGACACATGTTTTCTCAGAAAACTTAAAATTTACGTTTCTTCACGGAGTCACACGGCGCCAGCCAAACAATACCCGAACAATTACGCACACAAACACAAGCGCACGGCTCTTGTAAGCTAATATGAGCAGTATTGAGATAATTGGATAACAGGTAATAGTGGCGGTGGTAACATGACAGCTTCAACAACAATAAACAAAGGTGAATCGCCCAACGGCGATAACTCCGCTTCAAACGTTTTGAATCAGAAAGTTCTGGGTTCTCGTCGATTTAGCAATTACTGGTGGGCTATTGTTGTTACTTCTGGTGCAACAGGGTTCTTACTGGCTGGATTGTCAAGTTATCTTAAAGTCAATTTACTTCCCGTCACCGATGCCACTCAATTAATCTTCATCCCCCAAGGCATCGTAATGGGGCTATATGGTATAGCTGGTTTACTTCTATCGCTTTACCTTTGGCTGGCAATTTTATGGGATATCGGTGGCGGTTATAACGAATTTAATCGCGAGACAAATAAAATTAAAATTTTTCGTTGGGGTTTTCCTGGTAAAAACCGCAAAATCGAGATAGACTTTTCGACCAAAGATGTACAGTCAGTGCGCGTTGAAATTAAAGAGGGTCTAAACCCCCGTCGTGCGCTGTATTTGCGCGTCAAGGGTCGTCGAGATATTCCTTTAACACGAGTTGGGCAACCAATTCCATTAAAAGATTTGGAAGTTGAAGGCGCCAAACTAGCTCGATTTTTAGGTGTGTCTGTGGAAGGCCTTTAAAAATAATTAGATTTTAGATACGTTCATCTAAAATCTAAAATTTTGATTAAGATACTCAAGTTGAGAGTAAAACTGGTAACAGTGTGAAAATTCCTAAGTTTTTGATAGCACTTGTAGTTGTAGGAGCTTTACTTTTGGGTGGATGTACGACACCACAAGCAAGTACTAGTAGCGACTCAACAGCAACGGCAGTCGAAGCAAAAACCACAGCGACGACAGCTACAACAGAGACAGCAACTCAAACAACCTCTGTATCTCAAAATAATAGTGAAATCCCAGGTATGAACGATTTACCACAACTCGAAGGAAAGGCAACCGTAGTGATGACCGTTAAAGGGTCACCCATCACTATTGAAGTTGACGGCACAAATGCTCCAATTTCAGCTGGAAATTTTGTTGATTTAGTTCAAAGAGGTGTTTACAATGGCTTATCTTTCCACCGGGTTGTACGCAGTCCTCAGCCATTTGTAGTTCAAGGTGGAGACCCCCAAAGTAAAGATACCAGCTTCCCAGCAAATCGGTTGGGTTCAGGTGGCTTTATCGATAAAAATACTGGTACTGAACGGCGTATCCCCTTAGAAATTAAACCCAAAGGTTCAGATGCTCCTATTTACGGTAAAACTTTCCAAGAAGCAAGAATTAGCCAACCCCCTTTACTTACTCATAAGTTAGGCGCCGTTGCAATGGCACGTTCCCAAATGCCCAACTCCGCTTCTTCACAGTTCTACTTTGCTTTAGCAGACCTCGAATTTCTCGATGGTTCGTATGCTGTATTTGGTTACGTTACCGACGGTATGGATATCGTTGACAAAATTCAGCAAGGTGACCGCATTGACGATGCCAAAGTCACACAAGGTGCTGAAAATTTAAAAAATGGCGGAAAGTAGTGAAAAGTGCTGAGTTCTGAGTGCTGAGTGATGAGTGGTGTTGTAGTAACTGGTATTGGTTTAATTTCAGCGATAGGTGAAAACTTGGAAGCTAGTTGGCAAAGTCTTATTGCTGGAAAAACAGGAATTAGTTTACGACAACCATTTTCAGAACTTGCACCACGTCCTTTAGCGATGATTGGTACACAACCAGTTGAGTTACAAGCTTTAACTCAACTGGTTGTTTTTTCTGCACTTCAAGATGCTGGTTTGGCGCCACAACAACCTGACTGTGGTGTAGTTATTGGTTCTAGTCGTGCATATCAGGCAACATGGGAAAAAATGGCGCCTGATGTATGGAATATAGGTCATGAACCTAATAACAAAACTCAATGGGGAAATAATTGGCTTAATAGTTTACCCCATATGAACGCTATCTCAGTTGCTCGACTACTCGGCGCCAGTGGTATAGTTTTAGCTCCAATGGCTGCATGTGCAACGGGCATAATCGCTCTTATTCAAGCCGCATCACTTATTCAAACTGGTCAATGTCTACGTGTAATTGCAGGGGCAATGGAAGCACCAATTACACCAATGACTATTAATGGGTTCTCACAAATGGGTGCTTTAGCTAAAACTGGAGCATACCCATTTGATAAACATCGCGAAGGTTTGGCTTTAGGTGAAGGTGGAGCGGTATTTGTTTTAGAGTCAGAACAGTTAGCGAAACAAAGAAACGCAAGAATTTATGGTAAAGTTCTTGGCTTTGCATCAACTGCTGACGCTTATCATCCTAACTCCCCAGACCCCGAAGGAAAAATGGCGACTTTTGCCATCAAACAATGTTTACAACGCAGCAATTTGTACCCGCGCGACATCGACTACATTCATGCTCACGGCACAGCTACAATACTTAACGATGAAATCGAAAGTCGTATTATCAAGCATGTTTTTACACATCACCCATACGTCAGTTCAACTAAAGGCGCCACAGGTCATACAATTGGCGCCAGTGGTGCTTTAGGTGTGGCATTCTTATTACTCGCATTAAAAAATCAAATACTCCCACCATGCGTGGGTTTGCGCTCAACAGACTTTGATTTAAATTTAGTTACCAGAGCTTACGTAAGTACAATCAATACAGCAATGTGTTTAAGTTTTGGGTTTGGTGGAATAAATGCAGTAATTGCTCTAGGAAGTTAACAGAAATTGACAACGAGTCGTTGTCAAATTTGTTTGAAATTTTTATTTATAAATTTTTCTAACAAAATATAAAATATATAAAATATTTTTTCATGAGAGAATTTTAATAATAAGAAAAAATTAATGGAATACTCAGAATATCTTATACATCGACAATGGATGAATCACGCTTTACAATTAGCTCAATCTGCGGGTGACGCAGGTGATATTCCTGTAGGGGCAGTAATAATTAACTCCAAAGGGGAATTAATTGCAGAAGGTGAGAACAGAAAAGAACGCGACCAAGACCCAACTGCCCATGCGGAAATAGTCGCATTGAGGGCAGCATCTAGTTCGTTAAAAACTTGGCGCCTACATGAATGTATTCTCTACGTCACCCTTGAACCTTGCCCGATGTGTGCTGGAGCAATTGTACATTCCCGTATGGGACTTGTTGTATATGGAGTGGATGATGCTAAAACTGGCGCGTTGCGAACAGTTCTAAACATCCCTGATAGTGCGGCTTCCAATCATCGATTAAGTGTAATTGGAGGCATTCTAGAATCTGATTGCCGTAATATTTTACAAACCTGGTTTGCAAATCGACGACATTCAAATTTGTAATGGGACAGAGCTAAAACTGTCCAGCTGGTGTCACAAAAATGAGGGAAGAAAATTTACGGTGTATCTAATCAGATTTTTTATCACATCTTACCCGACAATCCGTCTGCCACCACTATGACCGAATTTCACTGCCCAAAGGATAAAAGCCACTACAATTTAGCTCCTAGTGCTGAATCTCCTATTGCATTTACCAATATCTCGCGCGTTTCTCCAATTTTGGCTCCTTTGGCGTATCTGTTGGGGCGCCATTTGCTTCTGCCTTTGTTTTTTGGGCATATTTCCGTCACTGGACAACAATACATCCCTAAAGAGGGTCCAGTAATTCTTGCCCCCACTCATCGGTCAAGGTGGGATGCATTATTCGTTCCATATGCAGCAGGACGTTGTGTAACAGGACGCGACTTGCGATTTATGGTAACTATAACTGAATGCCAAGGATTGCAAGGATGGTTTATTAAACATTTAGGAGGGTTCCCAGTTAATCTCAAACACCCTTCAGTTGCTACGCTTCGTCACGCAGTCGAATTACTCGTTCGTGGTGAAACGCTAGTTATTTTTCCTGAAGGTGGTATTCGTAAAGGTAAACTTCACCCCCTAAAACCTGGAATTGCCCGTCTAGCCCTGAGTGCAGAATCTAATCATGCCCCTTTGGGAGTAAAAATAGTTCCTATTAATATAAATTACAGTCGAACTAACCCAACCTGGGGTACAAACGTTAGTATCAACATTGGTAAACCAATTAAAGTCGCTGATTATTTAGGCTCGAACACAAAACTTGGCGCCAAAATGCTTACGGCAGATTTAGCGTCTTCGTTACAACAACTCAGTCAATCCACAGTTCGCGACTCGCAATTCACAATTCACAATTATGTTTCTTAAATTCCTAATTTTAGCTCCCAGTTATTAAGCGTTCCCACATCTTGCGGTGCGTAGTCAATAACCCAAAGGAACCATCGACCGATGGAAGGTGTATTGATTAATTGAGTTAATGCTGGCGCCGAACTTCGAGTATAATTAGCGCTTAACTCCTGACGACGACCTAAAGTTCGGCTTTGTAATAAAACCCGTTGATTGTTTGGCGATATTAAATAAATTTCTAAATCACCCAAAAAATCATGGGTAATACTAATACTTACCTCAATGTTTTTCACCAAACTAGAGTCCGTAATTACTATTAAGCTTTTCATTCCCTGTCGGTCGTTGTCAGGAATTGTTAATCGATTTTGATTTTTTCCCGTAACTTCTCTGACTACAGAAGTCGCACTTGCTGATTGCTGTGCTGCTCTTACTGCATTGCGTGCATTTACTTTTCCATACCCAAACCACTCAGAATGACCGTTGGCATCATAGCTACCAGCGCGCATTGAGAGTTGTGGGTCTGGGTCTTTATCTACAATTTTATCCGCCGTCTCTTGTAATATTTTCTTAACCTGCTGCGCGCTAAGTAAAGGGTTCACCGACAAAACTAGTGCGGCAACACCAGCAACAACTGGGGTGGCACTCGATGTTCCACCAAAGTCACTTGTGAAATCACCCGTATCGTATCCTGCTGCTCCTAACTGGTCAGTTGTAAGTACTCCTAGTCCAGGTAATGCAGCAGCGATAGGTGGTGTTGTATATACATACCCTGTAGTTTGAAACCACATTCCTGGGGGTGCATTATTACTTGGAGCGCAAACAGAAATCGCTTTTCCCCAGTTGCTGTAAGCTGCTTTTTTACCTAAACTCGTCGTTGCTGCAACGGCAATAACATCGGGATGTATCGCGAAACCACTGAGCCATTTAGTATTGCCAGATACTATATTTTTCACCCAATTCTTTTCATTTAGTGTGCCATCAATGGGACGATTAGCATTCCCAGCAGCAAATAAAATCACACAACCTTTACCATTGCGACCTTTTGTTGCTGCGCGTGTAATTGCTGCACGTTGCCGTAAAGATAAAGGAAAGTAAACAGCAGAGGCGCCCCAACTGCAAGAAATGACACTTGCTCCTTTTTCTTGTGCCCAATCAAAAATTTGTTCAATAGACTCATCATCTAGAAAACCGGTTGTACGAATTGGCATTAAAGCACAACCAGGCGCCACTCCCACAATACCCGTTCCATTTTCAGATGCAACAGCCACACCCGCACAAGCCGTTCCATGACTATTTGCGCTTCCATCTGGTAGCGGTAAAAAATTATTATCCTTTAAATTTCGAGGCGCCACAACTTTTCCAGCACCTTGAAAATCAGGGTGGTTCAAATCAAAAGAATCATCGACAACAGCCACTACAACCGAACGAACACCGCGTGTAACATCCCAAGCTTGTTCAGCAAAAATATGTGCCCCTTCTTTTAATTGACTACCACCACTATTATTGAGATACCACTGCTGGGGATAAAGGGTATCACGAGGTCTATAATGCGGCTCAGTACGAATAATAACATTTGGTTCAGCCGCTAAAACTTCTCCGAGAGACTGTAATCGATTTGTAATTTTAATTGGGTTTTCGGTAGCACCTTTACCAACCAAAAACACAAACGTGTTAGGCAATCCCTCTACAGGTTTATCTTGAATTAAATTTAAAGTTGCAGCAATTGTCTTGATTTTAGCTGTATCAATAGAGGGTGCAAATTGAACTGTAATTTGGTCTCCTAAATAAACAACCGTGCCAGGATTATTCTCAACTTCGTAAACATGACTGGCAAAATCTACACTCGACGAGTTGCGTGCTTGTTGCATCGCCGTATCTAGCTGAGAAAAAGGTACTGTAAATACTTCAAGGTTTGCACCAGGTATAGTACGGCGCCAGTTACCCCAGCTAACAGTCGCTAAATCTTGAGTTGACAAATTACGACTAAGACGAACAGTAAAGCGGTCATTAACTTTTTGTAGTCTCAACTCTTCACCACCACGCTGAAGAATCATCCCCAAGCTACTTGCAGGCACACCAGATAAAAATTGCGAATCGTTAGAATTTACGTTTTGAGTCATAAAGCTACTAAAAAAGTGCAATATTGCCTACGGGAACATGGTTCAATTGATTGTGAGTCTAAATAAAAGAAACCGTTGTATGTAGCTTTGCTTTGTCAAAATGCAAAACAGAGTTAATATACCCGAAGTTCTAATCCTCGTTTTTCAATAATTTTACTTAGTTGTCCCACGAAAATATACTCATGAAAGAAGCTGCAACTGTCACGAAGGTTCGCTTCACTTGTTTATCGTTGATAGCAGCCCTTAGCCTGTTATCACCAATTCACGCACAAGCGCAAACGCTGACTCCAAACTCCAACCAAGCACAACCTATTGACCCCAACGACCCGTCGAACCTGCGTCCATCAGGTCAAACCAGCAGTGTCTTGAGCATGGAAGGTGGCAAACGATTGATGTCTGAAGCTGAAGGCGCCGTTTCTTCCCAAAACTATGATAGTGCAGTTAAGAAACTTCAAGAAGCGCGCGTTGTTTTCAACCAGCTATCCAACTTCTATCAAGAACTCACCGCTAGTTTTTCTGGCATAGATAACCGTATCGCTGACGAACAGCGTAAAAAAGCACTCGAAAGTGCCCAAATGCGCGACCAAGCTACTTATCAACTCGCAGTCGTACACCGCGCTCAAAACAAACCTGAACTCGCTGTCCCACTACTAGTACAAATCGTTAGAAGCCAAAACCCAACGCGAGACCTAGGTAAAAGAGCCTACCAGCAACTTTTGGAACTCGGATTTGTTAATGCTCCATTCCCACGTGGCAGCAACACCTCCTCCAAATAACCCCAAGTGCAACAAAATAACCATTCTTGTGGAACGGGCATCCCTGCCCGTTTAAAATATAGTATTCTTTCTTAATACAAATATATTATATAAGCGACTGTACATGTACGGTCTTTACACTTTCAATCAAACAACCAGCAATAATTTGTTAATAATAGATAATGACGTTTTGAGCGACTACAAGCGCGATGATAAGCCCCTCTCAAGTTGAGGCAATGATTCAGGCAGCACTTCCTGATGCCCAAGTTAATGTTCAAAGTCAAGATGGCGAGCATTTTGATGTGACAGTTGTCTCATCGCAGTTTGCAAACAAGGGATTAGTACAGCAACACCAGTTAGTATATCGTGCTGTACAGCAAGCTATGTCTAGTGAGGCAATACACGCCTTAGCACTCAAAACATACACCCCTGAGTCTTGGCAAACAACCTCACAAAGCTAAAAGCTAATTTAAACAACAAATTAAGGAAAAACCATGACACCAGAATTACAACAGCGTATCGAAAACCTGATTAAGCAAAATAAAATCATGGTATTCATGAAAGGCAACAAGTTAATGCCTCAGTGCGGTTTCTCAAACAACGTAGTCCAAATACTCAATACTCTTGGCGTTCCTTTTGAAACAATTGACGTTTTGAGTGATGCTGATATTCGTCAAGGTATAAAAGAATTCTCAGCTTGGCCTACAATCCCTCAAGTTTACATTAACGGAGAGTTCGTTGGTGGTTCCGATATCCTGATTGAACTTTACCAAAAAGGTGAATTACAGCAGATGGTGGAAGTTGCACTAGCTTCTTAATTATGTAGTTTGCTTTTACTTTTAAACTAAACCACAAATAACCCCAGCCACTTAAGCAAGAATCTATAGATAGATTATTATCTGGCTGGGGTTATTGAGTTAAAACAAAATTAGGAATATTCCTAAAATTTCACACCGTTGCTACTATTGACAAAGGCAGATGATGTGCTAGAATCATCTGCGTTGATGAACTATTGGTTAATGTCTCGGTCAAAAGCGCATTAACCCTTGGTTACATCTAATAGTAATCGTGTTCTGGCTCAGGCTGCGTCATTGTCATTGCAAAATTAGATACATCATATAAGTAGCGAGTGGCTTCCTCCTCTAAGCGATGAATCAAGTAAGGTTCAATTGCATTACTGTGTCGCAATGAGGCTAAATAGCCATCCAAATACATCCGCATATCGTCCGTCCGATAGCCGCGATTCCATAACTCGACGAAGGCATCGGTTATTCTTTGATAAAAGCGGATGGTCTGTGTGTCTTGGAGCATAGCTGCTTTAGAAATCTGTTTGGAATGAGAATTGTAAAATATTCAAGCTAAAAAGTGAAGTACTGAAACCATTTTGACATCAATTCATAGCTAATATATCTCCCTCAGAGAACACTTACCATAAGCTACAGTCTATTCCCATCCTATTCCAGAAGTATGGGAACAGGCATTTTGGCAAAGTTATTTTTATTATTATGCATGGAAAATCGTTTCTTGCATCGATAATATTATGGAATAATTGTAACTTTTTTTCTGGGCGGTTAACGTGGTTGATATGTATCCAGGAGCTAAATGCGTAAGCTTTGGTGTTAAAAACAACGTTCGCGGTGCCATATTGAGTCATAATTGTCCAATTTCAGCCATGAGAGCCGAAAATTAGTCTGGTGGTGTCACAAAAATTTAACAATTGAGATAAATCGCTGTGTTGACAAAGGATTGATATAAAACTTAACGCTAATTTTAGGCAGTTATTATTGAATAATTTACAACTGAAGTAACAACGGTTACAAAACCTTTATACAAGGCTTTGATACCTTGAAACTCTATAGACGCGCTAGGGGTCTTGCCACTGTGGGTTTGGTATGTATCGAAATTGTTGAGGGGAATCCGCACTTGAGGTCTTTGCTAGGTTGGCATTTGCAACAGCTTGACTATCGAGTGCATCAAGCTGCGAGTATTTATCAGGCTAGAGAAGTTTTTCTCAGTCACCAGCCAACGCTTATTATTCTCGATGCTGATTTATCTGATGGTGATGGTATGGAATTTTGTCGCTGGCTAACTCGTCAGCAGCAACCGTTAATTCTAATGCTTTCTGCCCGTAGTGGTGAAGGTGATGTCGTCGCAGGTCTTAAAGCTGGCGCCGATGATTACTTATCCAAACCGTTTGGAATGCAAGAATTTCTTGCACGCACCGAAGCTTTGATTCGTCGCAAGCGCACTCCTGTGGCGCCTGCCTATTTAGACTACGGGTCACTGCAAATCGATTTAGTCCAGCGTCGAGTTCGGTTTCAGGGGGAATTCATTGACTTAACACCCCAAGAGTTTAGCTTGCTGTATGTTTTAGCACAAGCTAGCGGTGTACCACTAAGTCGCTCTGAATTACTACGTCGTGCATGGCCCGATGCCATCGACAATCCCCGTACTATTGACACACACGTATTATCACTGAGGAAAAAAGTTGAACTCGACCCACGTCAGCCAAGTTTAATTCAAACAATCCGCAACGTAGGGTATAGATTTAATATGGAATTATTGAATACGAGTTTGACGAATTCACATTCCAAAGTAGCAAAAGAGCGCTCTTTCCCAGTCCAAGCATCGACAGTAAGTATACCCAGGTAATCAATTAAAATAAACTACTTTCTTAAATAAAATCATCTTCAGCTTCGGCTTGAATAATAGATGCTTTTAGTAGTTCCCAGTTTATATCGCTTTTCGTTTGATTTGATATCAGGCGCCCTTGTGATAGATGAATAACGTTGTCACAACTCGAAGCAATATCGAGTTGATGATTAACGATTAAAACGGTTGTATCTACTAGCTTATTAAACGTTTGTAATAATCTTTGTGTAGTGTCAATATCTAAATTAGAAGTTGGTTCATCAAGCAACAAAACTTTAGGTTGAATAACCAAAGCGCGTGCAATACAAACCAACTGCCTTTGACCGACAGAAAGTTGTACTTCAGTTCTTCCCAACCAATCATCAGGTATTTGTAACAATTCAACCCATTGACTAACACGTTGAGTAATTTCAACTTTAGGTAAACCACGCAAAACCAAAGGGTAAGACAAAGCATCTTTTACCGTCATACCCAATAACCTAGACTCTTGGGGTACCAATACAACCTCAGAGCGTAACTTTTGTACAGGTATTAGAGAATAATCTTGATTATCAAAATAAATCTTACCGCTAGTTGGTGTACTCAAACGATTTAACAAACGTAGTAAAAATGTTTTACCTGCACCAGTTGCCCCAACAATTGCAACACGGGTGCCTGTAGGTACCTCAAATGAAATATCCTCAAGAATAGAGTACCCAGGTAAACTCTCCTTACTATTAACATTAAGCCTTGCATTCAAGCAAACCTGTTCAAGCCGAAAGATGCTGTGCATTCTCGTAATAAGCACTTCAGTGCTTAACCTAAAAACAAACTTTTATAGTTATTATTTTTACCATATAGCCACGTAGAGACGCAATTATTAAGAGCGGGACACTACGTGAGCGCGTCTTTACACAGACAGAGGGGAGTAAGAGAGATTGGCTAAATCGGCGCCATTTCGGAATAAATTGTTTAAAGAATAGTTAGCTAAATAGTGATCTGTAAGGCACAAAGAAGAGGTTTTTTTGACCTATATTCAAATATTGGGCGCCTTATTCCTCTTTTTCTGTGTTATTTGTGCCTCAGTGGTAAAGACGCGAGGAACCGGAGCGTCTCTACTGCATAGGCGAGACGCCTATGCTACAACGGTTGTCCTAAAGCAGTTGTGATTGTCCAAGCATCTACTAATAGAAGTAGTGTTGTAAATCCTAATAAAATAGCGTACATCCAAGGTTGTGCGAGTGGATAAACGTTTTGTGTATCAATGCCAGTTTTTTCTTCTACTAGTTTTACTAAACGCGCAAAACCAGCTACCCGCATTGGCAATAAATAAGCTTGACCTTCTTTGCTAAGAAAATAATAAACCAAACCACCTTGACCAGTAGTACGGGGTTTTAATTCTTTAACTTGTGACCACGGTAACGACCATCCTTTGCGGAAAAAGCGTGGTACCCAATTAGGGTATGTTACTTGAATTGATTCGTCGTCAACAATAACTCGTTCGCACAATACTGCGTACAAACCTACTAAGCCAATACTGATTCCTACCCATAGTAATGCAGGAGGTGTTGGCGCCTTAGTAGCTTGGGCCAAAAAAGGTAAAGGAACCGTAAGTGCCACATATAAGGACAAAAGAGTAATTCTAATTAAGGGTGATAGGCGAAAAATCGTTGTTTGTACACTTGTGGAGTTAGTTGTCGTCATAATCAAAGTTGCTTCTAAGTCGCTGTATATATATCGTAACGACTTTGCTACCACTCTCGTTAAGGTAAATATTTTTGTACTACATCCCAACCAGTTACAGAAACCCAGACAAAGCCAACAAATAAAATAAAATTGGTACCTATATGTAAAGGTCTTGCCCAATAATGCTTGGCGCCAATTTGAGTTGCACTAAAAGCAGAAATTAACACTAAAAACACTACTATTAGTCCAGCGACTAGGTGCGAAGAATGTCCAAGCGTTCCAAAGTGTCCTAGTGTGCCAACTATACCAATTGCTAAAAGTAATAACACAAGCGCTACCATACAGGCGCCCATTACATAATGAAATAAACGCATACCCCCTGCTTTATCAGTAAATATATTACTAAAAGCATTGCTAAATTGGGGGTTTTGTGATGTGCGAGTGTAAAACATCCACGCACCCGATACTGCCAGAAAAAAATAAGCTAGTACGGATAACCCCATTGACCAAGCAGCTATTTTCCACAACCAAATAAACGAAGGCAAATTCATATGAAAAAGTTAGGAGTTAGGAGTAGGGTGGGCAGTGCCCACCTTACAAGTTAAAAGTTAATAAATAAAATAGGGTTGCTTAAGGATAGCAACCCATCATTTTTGAAAATCATTTTTAAAACAACTTGATGCTAAACAAGCGCTTTTAAAGGTTTTGCTGTTTCTTCAGGTTTTGTTAAAATTTGTGGTACATTTGTTTTGTTATTGATAGTGCTATCAACAGGTTGTGAGTCACTACCATCAACTGCATCATCAAAAGAAAGACTATTACATGGGATGTTATCCGATAAAATAGCGCTTGCCATCATTCCTGTGTGAATTTCTAAGTGAGCTTCACGTGGCGCCTCAAAAACTAGTCTTTGTCCAGGAAAGACAACTCTTTCAAAGTACCAGTTCGGAACGTCGCTAATGCGTGCCACTTGCATTTTACTAGTGGCATTGACGTAGCAGCAGAGAATTTTTCCAGGCTGCTCAGGTGGTAAGGAGTCTAATATTTGAGCCATAATCGCGCTCGATGCTTTACGCCACAATTTTACATTACACCTGTCAAGCTAACACTGGGTGATCCCCACATGCTGTAACTGTGAATACCAACTTAAATTTTCTACGACATATCTACCTAAAGACATGCACTACACGTAAAGAACTGTCTTAAGTAGAAGTATATTTATGAAATTTTCGTAAAAATATATGCCTTTTCCGCAATTATACACTATATGTTACAGATTTTTAACCAACGTAAAAAGCACTTTCAATACATTGAATTTACCTATTTGAACCATTGAGTGTAGCAAGTATTGAGTCACGATTAGTTCTAATGTCTCTGGGTGTAGCAGTAAGTGCGACTGTACCTAACTTTCATTGGTTGATGTACGCAGCAATCGCGATTAATAATCGGCGCCAGGTCGATTAGTCAATTAAGATAGAAGTATGCGACATAAATCAAAATATATTTACACTTTTATATAAGATTACCCACAAAACCATTCATTACCCACGGCAAGATGGAAGTTAAAACCCAGCAACATACATCCGAGCGAATACTTTACGTTCGCCTTCCTTGTAACCCCATCTTCCCCATTGGGGTTGTTTATCTATCAGACCATGTTCACAAGCAGTTTCCCAATATCGAACAGCGGATTTTTGACTTGGGTACTGTACCACCTTTGGATTACAACTCAGCGTTAGACCGCTGTATTGATGAATTTAAACCGACTTTGCTCGTGTTTTCATGGCGGGATATTCAAATTTATGCTCCAGTTGGTGGACGTGGTGGCAACCCACTCCAAAACGCCTTTGAATTTTACTATGCTAAAAATCCGTTTATAAAATTACGCGGCGCCTTGGGTGGTTTACGAATTTTTATCGCTTACTACGTCGAGCTATGGCGTAACCTCGGACTCGTTAAGCGTGGGTTAAAGCGCGCGCAGCGATATCACACCCAAGCCGTAGCTATGGTTGGTGGTGGCGCCGTTAGTGTATTCTATGAACAACTTAATAAAAGTCTACCAAATGGAACAATTGTTTCAGTTGGTGAAGGTGAAACACTGCTTAGTAAATTATTAAGCGGTGGAGAGTTCCGCGACGAGAGGTGTTACGTTGTTGGAGAACAGGCGCCTAGAAAACGTTTAATTCACGAACAACCAACTCCACTCGAAAAAACAGCTTGCAATTACGACTATATAGAAACTATTTGGCCTGAGTTTAACTACTACTTGTCTGAGAAAGACTTTTATATTGGTGTTCAAACTAAACGCGGTTGTCCACATAACTGCTGTTACTGCGTGTACACCGTGGTTGAAGGTAAACAAGTACGTATCAACCCAGCAGACGAAGTAGTCGCGGAAATGCGTCAGCTATATAACAGAGGAGTTCGTAACTTCTGGTTTACCGATGCTCAATTTATTCCTGCACGTAAATTTATCGACGATGCAATTGAGTTATTACAGAAAATAGTTGATTCTGGAATGACTGATATAAATTGGGCAGCATACATTCGTGCGGATAATGTTACACCTGAATTATCGGACTTGATGGTCAAGACCGGAATGAATTATTTTGAAATCGGTATAACTAGTGGTTCCCAAGAACTCGTGCGGAAAATGCGAATGGGTTATAACCTACGTACAGTGCTACAAAACTGTCGCGACTTAAAAGCTGCTGGTTTTAATGACCTAGTATCTGTCAACTACTCATTCAACGTCATTGACGAACGTCCCGAAACAATTCGTCAAACCATTGCATATCATCGTGAACTCGAAAGAATATTTGGCGCCGATAAAGTCGAACCCGCTATATTCTTTATTGGTTTACAACCTCATACCCACTTAGAAGAATATGCTTTCAAAGAAAATATTCTTCAACCAGGTTACGACCCCATGAGCTTAATGCCGTGGACAGCCAAAAAACTACTGTGGAACCCCGAACCGCTTGGTTCGTTCTTCGGTGAAGTTTGCTTACAAGCTTGGAACCGTAACCCCAACGACTTCGGACGCGAAGTTATGAAAATTCTAGAAGAACGCTTAGGATGTGCCCCTCTAGAAGAAGCATTATCGGCGCCTATCGAAAACAAACAAAAACAACTAGTAGGTGTTTAATCACAAATGTAGAGACGTGATATATCACGTCTCCATTTATCACGTCTCTATTAATTCGTAAATTACTAAGTGATAAAAGGTTTGATAGATGAACAGTAATGGATTTATAAAGCTAACCAATTTTCTCAATCAGTTGGAAAGATATAAAATACACTATGCATTAGCTCATCACCGAGAAGAAGCTATAATGGTGATGGTGGCAATTCCAGGACAACGTTGGGAAATAGAGTTTTTTAATGATGGTTCTATCGAAGTAGAAAGGTTTATAAGTAGTAGTAATGGAATTGAGGGGGAAACTATTTTGAATGAATTGTTTGCTGCCTATATTGATAATACAGAAGTTTTAACTGTAATAAATTGAGTCGGAAATATCTTCTTTAGTATGTTTCCCAAGTAAGTAGTCGATATACTCACTGACTTCTTTTACCAAATAGTCTGGCATTTAGGTTATTTTCGCGATAGTTTTATTATGAATATTCATGTTTAGCTAGGCATTCAAGCTTGATATTATAATTGATTAGAGTATTGTATCTACTTTATATAGCATTCCTAATTGATTTGTAAAAAATGATGCTTATGTAACGAACCGCTAAGGACGCTAAGGACGCTAAGGAAGGAAGGAAAGAAAGAAAGAAAGAAGAGAAATATTTTACAACCGATTTAGGATTACTATAGATAGTGGTGCTTGATGTAATTAATTTTGCTGGGTAGCCTAGTATTAACTTCTTTTTTCTCTTCTCTTTGTGCCCTTTGTGACGAGCGTGGTTAAAAAAATTATATCTACTGCACAGGCTAGAAGCCTGTGCTACAAGTCGTCAAAATTAATTGCATCAAACGGCAACAGGCTAAGTATATATAAGATTGTTTGATTAGTAAAGAACGTTTATAGTTATCTATATACATCCCAGGCGCCCCCGTAAAGGTTATTTTTACTACCACCATGCTCGAAGGCTCTATTTTACAAAAACTTGAAGCGAATCATCGTCATAGTAAACGACCGATACGATTCGGTGTGTATTTTAAAAACACCTTAGTTTCGCTATGTCATGCTTTAGAAGACCATATATTAAACGACGCTAGCAAACCCCTGGTAATTACGGCTTTCCAGCAGGGTAAGTGGTACCTGCAAGAAGCAGAACGATATGCAGATATTACCAAAAACGCTGGACATGTTGTAATTATGGCGGCGCCTTCGGGTGGATGGGCAGAGCATCCTACCAGTCAACTACCTAATCTTGACTTGGTAGAACTCGACCCCAAAGACCCTGTGTCCGAAGAATGGCACTTAATTATTCTTTCTTCTAAATACACAGCAATGGTTCTTTGTCAAGAGCTTTCTGAGTCAGATTATGGAGCAGCGGGAATTCCTCAAAACGATTTAGAGCGTAAATTTTACGGGTTGTGGACATTCGAGCCAGAGCTAGTTAAAGAAACTGCCGAGCTAGCAATTTCTCATATAAGTAGCTATAACTGCGAACTTGGACAAAAATTACTTGAATATCAAAACGCAATTCAAGCACACCCAGCTACACCCGAACATTTAAATGCGGTTGTCTCGCGCGTCGTTGACTATTTACAAACAGGACAGAAAAATACAAAAGTACAACTTCTAGACAATAACTTGGTATCGAACGAAATCCAAGCATTTCTAAGGATGGCGCAAATAATGGACTTCTCGGATATTACCAACCCAATGGCAGCATCCGAAGTTGTGGCACTCGCAGAAACAATGGGGCAATTACTTGATTTACCAGCATGGCAAATTAAGCGTTTGCGTCTTGCTGCTTTACTACATCGTATCGACCCATTGCAACGTGCCCAGAGTGAATTAGCAACAAGCTTTCATCGTTATCAAGAAGACGCACCAAGTAGTCCCCTGACTTGCCCACTAGTACCTGGCGCCCAAGTATTACGAACTATGCCGAGGTTACGTGCCATAGCCCAAATTATCGCCCATCAAACCGAATGGTGGAATGGTACTGGTGAACCAGCAGGATTAATAGGGGATGAAATTCCTTTAGAATCAAGAATTTTGGCTTTATTATCAGACTTTCAGTTGAGAATAAATCATAAAAAATCTATTGATAGTATAAATACGCAAGAGATATTTACTCAAGCACTAGAAGAATGTAGGCAGCAACAATCAACACGGTTTGACCCCAAATTAATTGAAGCTCTAACCTTACTAGTTATGGGTTTACAACAAGGACTCGAAATACCTTTACTGGCGCCAAAAACCAGTGCTGGCATGTGGTTGCTCGATTCTCGTTTAGAAAGTGAAAATAAAGCAAGCCAAGAAATAGTTTCTCGTATATAAATCGCAAATGAATATAGAAGCAATTCGTAACGGCACACTCAAAAATGTATCGGGTAGTGATTTAGAAGACGAGGATTTATCAAATCTAGATTTAACGCGCATTTCTTTAATGGGCGCCACCTTAGTAGGAGTTAACTTTCAAAATTCTAAACTTGAAGGTGGGCACTTAGAGGGAGCAAATTTAATGGGCGCCAACCTTAAGCAAACCGACTTACGGGCAAACTTAATGGGCGCCAATTTAATGCAAGCCGACTTAACAGGTGCTGACTTGCGTGGTAGCAATTTACGCGGTGCAAATTTAATGAGTGCTAGACTCACCGATGTATCACTTGCAGGTGCATTTCTAAGTGGCGCCAACCTCATGAACGTCAACCTACAAGGGGTAGACCTACGTGGTGCAGATTTGCGCGGTGTAAACCTTACAGGCGCCAACCTAAAAGGTGCAGACGTAAGCCGTGCAGATTTACAAGGCGCCAATTTAAGTGAAGCCAACCTCGAAGAAGCAGACCTACGCGGAGCAAACCTAGCAGGAGCAAACCTAACCGGCGCCAACTTACTATGTGCCGAACTCGAAGGAGCAAATCTAAACGGCGCCAACCTAGATAAAGCCTGCCTAACCGGAACATTAGCCCAAAAATAAATTATCTTGTGGAATGGGCATCCTTGCCCGTTCCAGATTATTAACTTGTATATTACCCACTAACTTTACTAAAAAGATAATTTTAGTCAGTTTACAGAACAACAAGTTAAAATAAACTTGAAATAATAATCAAACAAGTAACGAAGGGTATTGTAAACATAAGTTCAAAGCGAAAGCAGGAAATTGGTCGTGCATTTGCAGAAATTTTAGGATTTCATCCTGGTCCCCTAGGCGCCGATGGAGGAATTGACGGTGTAATTTTTCAAGAAGATAAACGCTTAATACACTTTCAATGCAAGCTGAGTCAGCAAGAACTCGATGTTGAACAGGCAAAGCTTTTGTACGCTGATATTATGTATCATCGAGCTTCAATAAGCATTATGCTCGCTGGTTTAGGATATAAAGATACCTTTAAAAAAAGGTTATTTGGTCATCCTCATTTAAAAGAAGTTACCATACACTTATTAAGCTTGGTAGATGTGCTTGCAAAAACAGAAAATTATTCTTCAGCAGTTCAGACTTTACCAAAACTTAGTCTTATTGAAACTATTGATTGGAAGCAATTTAGGTAATTTTTATTACTTAAACTTCTGTGAAATTTTAACAAGGAGATATATTATGACTTTACAGAAAGTTATTGACTCAGTTAAACAATTATCAACTATAGATAAATTACGTTTAATTCAAGAAATTATTCCTGATATCGAGCGTGAACTTTTAGATAAACCAACACAGCGTAAATCACTATGGGGCTTGTGCGCTCACCTTGAACAGGCGCCTGACTCCATCAAAATTGATACAATCAGTCAAGATAACATTTAATCTGAGCAAAGTAAAAAATATTACATAATTATATACGAATAATCACTCAAATATTTTGTGTAACCTTGTGCCAAGCTAGGTGTATATTTAATATCTGTATATCATGGCACCTGTTTACAAGCAATTACTACTTAAAATATTTCAGCTAGGGATAACAGGATTTATCGCTGCTACTGTTCCCCTGACGACTTTATCATCTACATTTGCCAATACTCCTATATCGTTTGAAACTAAAGCCCAAGACCAAGGTCGAAAAATTCCCCGTTACCGGATACCAGCTAGATTTTACAACGGTTCGCAGTTCTCTGAAGGTTTGGCGCCTGTTCGTATTGGTAAAAAGTACGGTTTTATCAACAAAAGCGGTAGACTCGTTATTCAAGCTAATTTTGAAGAAGTGTTAGATTTTTCTGAAGGTTTGGCAGCAGTCAAGCTGGACTCTAAATGGGGTTATATAAATAGAGAAGGTAGATTTAGGATTTTACCGCAACTTGAGCAACCCGATTTTTTTAGTGATGGACTTGTGTCTGTAAAAGTTGGCGATAAGTACGGATTTATTAATCGACAGGGTAAAGTTATTATTCAACCGCAGTTCGATGAAGTTAACTCTGGGTTTGAGGGTGGTTTAGCTGCTGTTAAGTTAGATGAAAAATACGGTTATATAAATAAACAGGGTCAATTTGCAATTCCCGCACAGTTTGAAGGCGCCTTTTTATTCAAAAATGGTTTAGCTGCGGTAAAATCTGGTGGGAAGTGGGGATTTATCAATAAAAGCGGTAAGTTTGTTATTCAACCGCAGTTTGATGAGGCAAATTTCTTTCGAGATGAACTAACACCTGTAAAGATGGGCGAGAAATATGGTTTTATTAATAAACAGGGTAAGTTTGTAATTGCCGCTAAGTTTGATGGCGCCTCTGAATTTAGAGATGATTTAGCAAAAATTAAAGTTGGCGATAAGTATGGCTACATAAACCGTGAAGGTAAAGTTATTATAGAACCAACGTTTGAAGATGCTACTGCTTTTAGTGAAGGGTTAGCTCAAGTTAAAGTCGGCGCCAAATGGGGTTATATCAATAAAGGTGGTCAATTAGTGATTGAACCACAGTTTGATGAGGTTCGCCGTTTTTCTGAAGGTGTGGCGAATGTTTGTATTAGTGGCAAATGTGGTTTTATTCGTAACCCTTTATAGCCGAGCGCGCATTCGTAACGCTAATACTACTAAAAAAGTTAATCCGATTATACCTGCTAGGGGATTATCGTTTACTCCTGTCACCCATACTGGCACGGCACCTGTATATGTAATTAATTTTCCGACATTAATAACGTACCATCCCCAAATTAACCCAGCATGAATACCAATTGCCAAACCTAAACGTCCGTTACAACTACGTTTTGCCCATATACATATTAATGCCAAAAGCAATAAACCCAAAAATTGTGGTGATGTACGAATTATTTCTGGTATCGGTTTTATAAAGTGCGATACGGGAAATATTATTGCAACTGCCTGCATTACTATGTTTGGTTTATAGTCGCGTTCTAATTCGTCGTATAAAAAACCACGAAAGAATAATTCCTCTGCTATCCCTGTTCCAAATGCTGTGGGTATGGCTTCAATAATAAATCTTAATACTCCTGAATTCGCTTGGCGCCATTCTAACCAACCTAATATTCCTTGCACAAGGAATAATAACTCAATACTTATTAACCCTATCGCCAAACCCCGCAATAGCTCAAATCCGTTTTTTTTGGAAAACTCTAAACCTACATGTTTATATATTCTTGGCTGTTGATGTACTTTTGTACTCCAATATGGCAAAAATATAAAAAATTCGATTGCTAATAGCCCCATTGTTAAAATAGTGACTAAATTAGCATCGCGTACTAGTAAGTATATTGGCGCCGCAACAGGTAGCCAAACTATGGCTAAACATACCAAAAACCCAGTAATTCGCACTGGGGCAGAATATTTAGCTAACCAACTTATATTAATTTTCATGCCTCTCTTGTGGAACAGGCATCCTGCCTGTCCCTACCTACTCATTACTCATCTGGCTCTATAGTACTAGTCAACCCATGACCTTTTAAAGTTTCACAATAAAACTCGGCGTGTTCTAACGCGCAGGTAATGACCAAAGCAAGACCGTTGGTGTGTGCTTCCATCATTATGCTAACAGCTTGCGGTTGTGTGAGACCCGGTACTGTAGTTATGAGCGATTGCACTACGTGTTCCATTGAGTTGAAATCGTCGTTGTGAAGCAAGACGCGGTATCGAGGCGCCAGCTTTCGGGTAGTTGAAGGTTTTTCAATGGTTTCTACTGACACAGTTCTAAGAATCGTTTATTCAAATACTACAAATGAGACTCTATACGGAGAAAGCTTAACACTTGTTTACTTATTTTAGCGTAACGAGATAGCGAATGCTCTCAAAGGTTGAAATTATTACGCCTATAGGCTGATATGCACGATATAATAGTAATCGTCAATACTAAAGTGCTTTTGATTGATATTTTGCTATACGTAACTAGGTATGTATGAATAAGAACCTAGATTTTCAAACGGGACAAATTTTATTTTTACAATGCGGTCAAGAGCGCTTATATACTGAACTCATTCAAATTGTGAAAGAGCGTCAGCTATGTTGGGTGCGTCCTTTGTTGCTCGCTGACTTTGATATTGAACCACCATTAATTACCGATTTACGTTCGAGTTCCGATTTACTCTGGTCAATAAATTTATTTCAACCCGCTTTGGATGTTGAGGTTATTTCCTTTTTCAGCGAAATTTTTGCTAAAGAATCTCAGCTAAACCTCGAAATTACTGCAAAACAACGACTTCATATTTTTATTCAACGCCTCTGGAATCAACAAACTGATTCTCCAAGTTCATAATTACATTATTAAAATAATAAATCAAAATTATAAATTAATTTAATATTAAAATCAATAATTTAAAAACCCTTCACGCTACTTGTGAAGGGTTTCGTTTTTGGTTATCCATGACACTCATATTTACTTACACAACAAATTAGTAGCTAGCGACTAACTTAATTCGACCCGCATCCATCTCAGCCATAAGCAATTCTAATGCTTCATAATCTACATCCGAAATATAACCCATCTCTGTTAATTCGTAATTAATCTCGTTTTCTATCTCTGGGGTGAGTTTTTTTATATTCAGAGCTTGTTCTACCAATTGACGAATCGCGTACTTCGTTTTCATTATCGCACAATCCTAATTCTTATGTTAGTTATTATCCCAGGCACGGGTTTGTATAAAAAGTGATAGAGGTGTATGCCCATCTGTGATTAAAATCACAACAGGCATCTTGTTAATTTTGAGGTTCATATGTAATATCAAATGTGGTATTTTATTGAAGGCTCATCTGTCTTAAGAGTGAAATATTTGTTTTTTATGCTTTAAGTTTAGTTTATAAAGCTTAATAAATGAATTTCATTATCATAACTAATGATTTGCTGTATACGCCATTAAATAAAGGTTAAGGTCAAGTAAATAAACTCTTCTGTGTAAAATTAATCAATAATTTTCTGAGAAAAGTATAATTAAATACAGAATAATTTTAGGTTTTGGTAATCTTTAAGCGTTGGGGGTTACTAAATAAAGATTCAGCAAAGAGATGTAATACGAATGGTCGATGCGATGAAAAAAGGTTTATGGTCAAATACATCTATCTTTAAAGTTCGAGTGCTTTAAATTAGGTAATAAGGATTTAAATATGCAAGCAGTACTTAGTAATCGCAAATTGTCTGTAATTCGTCCCCAAGGTAGTTTGAACGCAGCTAACGCTCTGGAGTTTGAACGCGATTTAACAGCAGTTTTGAGACAAGACGAATATGGTGCCATGCTGGTTAACCTAGCATTAGTAGAGTCAATGGATAGCGCAGGGTTGATGGCTTTAGTTTCTGCCCTCAAGGTTGCTCAAGCTACCAATAAGCGATTTAGCATTTGCGCTTGTTCTCCCGCATTACGTATTATTTTTGAATTAACTCAGCTTGATGGTGTATTTGAAATATTGGCAGACGAAACTGCATTGACAAGCGTGTAATTCCTTGTAGGATTAAGTAAACGCTTTTGTCCAATTGCAGCTTGCCCGATACCAAATACACCAACGCCCAGCTACTAGGATTATATTTGAGATATCTCGAAAACCCTAATAAATGCTATGTTGGAGGTGGTATAGCTGTAAATTAAAGTACGAGTAAGATAGCATAACGTGGCTTTCGCAGTACAAGAATTAATAAATTCGGATATTCTTAAACCAGCCCGATACCTCGGTAACGAGTTGGGAGCAATACACAAACCCTGGCATTCAGCCAATGTTCGCTTTTGTCTCACCTATCCAGAAATCTATGAAGTTGGCGCCTCAAATTTAGGACATATTATCCTATACAACATTCTGAACGCCCAACCTCGCATCCTTTGTGACCGCGCTTACTTACCAGCACCAGACTTAGCAGCAAAATTACGTCACACCCAAACGCCGTTGTTTGCTGTCGAGTCTAAACGGTCACTTGTTGATTTTGATATTCTTGGTTTTAGTCTTAGTTATGAACTAGGCGCCACGAATATTCTCGAAATGCTTGACTTGGCAGGTATACCTCTAACTTCAAGCGAACGAGATAATGGAAATTACCCAATAATTTTTGCTGGTGGACAAACCGCAACGTCGAATCCTGAACCATATACGGATTTCTTCGATTTTATTGCCCTTGGCGATGGCGAAGAACTGTTACCCGAAATTGGTATGGTTTTGGAAGAAGGCAAAGCGCAAAATCTCAATCGTGAAGAATTATTACTAGACCTTGCTCAAATACCTGGTGTATACGTACCCAGATTTTATGAGCAAGCAGAGTCAGGTTCGGTACGTGCTTTAAGTCCAGATGTGCCGACACGAATTTTACGCCGAGTTGCCACCCCAATTCCTGCGTATTCAATTGGACTTGTGCCCTACGTTGAAACTGTTCACGACCGTTTAACTATAGAAATTCGTCGTGGCTGTACAAGAGGATGTCGATTTTGTCAACCCGGAATGCTTACCCGTCCTGCGCGCGATGTTGAACCATCGAAGGTAGTAGAAGCGATTGAAAAGGGGATGCGCTTCACAGGTTATAATGAATTTTCTTTACTATCACTAAGCTGTTCTGATTATCTTTCTTTACCCGCAGTTGGGATGGAAATAAAAAACCGCTTAAAGGATGAAAATATCTCGCTTTCTTTACCGAGCCAACGGGTAGACAGGTTTGATGAAAATATTGCGAATATACTGGGTGGAACTCGGCAAAGTGGTTTGACTTTTGCCCCAGAAGCTGGCACTCAGCGAATGCGCGATATTGTTAATAAAGGTCTGACCAACGAAGAACTTTTACGTGGCATCAAAACAGCTTGGGAAAAAGGCTGGGATAAAATTAAGCTTTATTTTATGATTGGCTTACCAGGCGAAACTGATGCTGATGTAGTTGGTATCGTTGAAACTGTCGCTTGGCTACAACGCGAGTGTCGAGGTAAAGGTAGAAAGCCTATACAGTTCAACTTAACTATTTCTAACTTCACTCCTAAACCTCATACTCCATTTCAATGGCATTCAGTTGCAACTGCCGAATTTGAGCGTAAGCAAAAACTTTTACGTCAAGAATTTCGTCGTTTGCGCGGTATAAAAGTAAATTATACTGATGTTCGCCTCTCTGCTATGGAAGATTTTATTGGTAGAGGAGACCGTAGTTTAGGTAAAGTTTTACTACGAGCGTGGCAATTAGGCGCTGGCATGGACTCATGGTACGAAAGCGTGGAACGCGCATTTGGCGCCTGGAGTCAAGCAATTACCGAAGCCAATTTGTCTTGGAAGTATCGCCAAGTTGAAAATGGTGAATGGAATGTGATGGAATGTCAAAATTCTGATACACTTCTTTCTGTTGCTTTTCCTTGGGACCATATCGACACTGGTATCGATAAGAAATGGTTGGTTGAGGATTTACAGCGTGCAATGGAAGCTGCTACAGTTCCAGACTGTTCTTTTGCTGAGTGTTCTCATTGTGGCGTTTGCAGTACCGACTTTGGTCATAATATAGTCATCAAACCTGTTGAATGCCCGACTTTTGATGGACAATTTGTTCCCAATACAAACAAAGTGCAACGTTTGCGGCTTTGGTTTGGTAAAGTTGGGAATATGGCATTGGTTAGTCATTTAGATTTAATGCGTCTAATCGACCGTGTGGTACGAAAAGCTCGTTTACCAGTTGCATTTACTGGTGGTTTTCATCCTTTACCTCGAATTTCTCTCGCTAGTGCTTTACCATTGGGCGCCACTAGTAATGGTGAAATCGTTGATTTTGAATTAACGCAACCTGTAGATGTAGAGGATTTTAAAACTAAACTCTCTGAAGTACTGCCCAGTGATATACCTATATATAAGGTCGTTGAAATCGACTTAAAGGCGCCTGCTGCTGCTGCTCTATTACAAACTGCTGAGTATCTAATTACTGTGGCAACCGAAAAGGATATATCCTTTTCAACGTTGAGTGACGCACTTAACGCAATTAAGTCAAGAGCAGAAATTTGGTATGAACAAACAACCAAGTCAGGCAAACACCAACAAGTTAATCTCCGCGAGCGCTTGTTAGATTTGGAACTAATTGATACAAGCGTCGGTAATAATGTCGCCACTTTGCGATATGTTGGTAGTTGTCGTAACGACGGTATGCTGTTGCGTCCTGAACATGTTCTGTTTATGCTAGAGCAAGTTACTAGCGACGAATATCAATTACAGCACATTCATCGTCTTGGTCTTGGCTTGCAATAGTAGTACTATTACTAAATTAATTTGAAAGAATTGATTTTTGACAAGGTTGCGTTAGAATGATATGAAGAGGAATTTTCTGGCGCTGCATGTGAGAACCGCTGATTCGTTACCCTGATATCAGGGCATCTTGCGTTATATGAACTTGGAGTGTCTATCGCACGGATTTTTTCCTAGACAAAGTTGTGTAAAGAGCAAAAACACTCAAGTACCGCGAGTAGAAGCGCGAATCAGTTTTCCTAATCGTAGGCTCCGTCAGAAATTTCTAGCTATCTTTTTTAATGCAGTCGCAAGCGCAGGCGCCCTCCGAACGGTTACTTCGACACTTTACGTTATCGAAGTGCAGACTCTATTACATTTTGTAACGAGTTTTGTAAATTGGGCAACCAATATGCTAATTAAGTTGCTTTTAACTCTAGGTTTCGGCTCAAAGATTTTTGCTTTTCGCACGACTGTATCGAGCAGAACTTTTAGAATGTAATCATGTAGATGAAGCATTGTATCAAAATTGACTCCTGACGAATGATTTTTATTTCTTAATTTATGTCAGCCGTTCTGGAACGTTTATTCTTAATATAAGGGCGATACTCCTACTCTTGCTTACGATGAAAGTGACCTCATAATGAACGAGGAGTGTGGAGTTCGTCCAGATCGATAATTCCTTTAATGTATAGCGATACGAGCTTGAATAAAGCAGTATAAATTACAAGTAGTTCAGACCGTGTTCGTTGAAGTTATCGGCTGATTAACCTCCAGAATTTGTGCTGCGGTTTTTTTGAGGAAATTGAATGCCAAAACAAATTATTATAGCCGAGCAGCATCAAATAGCTGCTGTCTTTTCTGAAGACCAGATACAAGAGCTTGTTGTTGCTACAGGACATCACCAAATTGGTGATATTTACTTGGGTGTTGTAGAAAATGTATTACCTGGTATTGATGCAGCTTTCGTCAATATTGGGGATCCAGAACGAAATGGATTTATTCACGTTACAGACTTGGGTCCATTACGATTAAAGCGGGCAGCCTCAGCAATTACCGAGTTGTTGACGCCACAGCAGAAAGTCTTGGTGCAGGTAATGAAAGAACCTACAGGCACCAAAGGACCACGTTTAACAGGAAATATTACACTTCCTGGTCGTTATGTAGTATTGATGCCTTATGGTAGAGGCGTAAATTTATCGCGTCGTATCCGTAATGAAAATGAGCGTAACCGCTTGCGGGCACTAGCGATTTTAATCAAACCTGCGGGAATGGGTTTGTTAGTTCGTACCGAAGCTGAAGGCAAACCAGAAGAAGCAATAATCGAAGATTTAGAATCACTACAAAAACAGTGGGAAGCTATTCAGCTTGAAGCTGGGGGCACGCGCGCTCCTGCTTTGCTTAATCGCGATGATGACTTTATTCAGCGTGTGCTTCGCGATATGTACGGCGCCGATGTCAATCGTATTGTCGTTGATTCGAGTACCGGGTTAAAACGAGTTAAGCAATATTTACAAAACTGGAGTGGAGGTCAAACTCCTCAAGGTTTATTAATTGACCATCACCGCGACCGAACCGCCATTTTAGAATACTTCCGTGTTAATGCGGCGATTAAAGAAGCTCTTCGACCAAGAGTTGATTTACCTTCGGGTGGCTATATTATTATTGAGCCAACCGAAGCATTAACAGTTATAGACGTAAACTCTGGCTCATTTACACGTTCGGCGACTGCTCGCGAAACCGTATTATGGACGAATTGCGAAGCTGCAACCGAAATCGCTCGTCAATTACGCTTACGTAATATTGCTGGTGTAATTGTAGTGGATTTCATCGATATGGAATCGCGGCGTGACCAGCTTCAAGTTCTTGAACACTTTAATAAAGCACTAAAAGCTGATAAAGCACGTCCACAAATCGCTCAATTAACCGAGTTAGGCTTAGTCGAACTAACACGTAAACGTCAAGGTCAAAACGTATACGAACTATTTGGACATACTTGTCCTACTTGTGGCGGTTTAGGGCATATTGTGCAGTTACCAGGAGACAGCGAACCACGCATAGCACCACCTGCACCAACAGAAGTACCCGACCGTTTTGTGGCGTCAACACCAATTCGAGAAACACGAATGCCAGCGGCAAGAGTCGCTGAACCCAGAGACAGCTATGAAGGATTTTCTGAATCATCGTTCGAGCAAGAATCAGAATATGGTTCTGTAGGTTTAAATCATCCTAGCTATCACGAAATTGGCGATAAAAATCGTCGTGTTAGGCGCCGTCAGCGAATTGGTGTTCCAGGAGCAAACGGAAATACCGAACCGCGTATGCCAAGTAGTCCCATGTCATATACTTCGGACTCAGACATGGACATCGAACCAGATGTAGAAATGGATAATAATCCTGGACTTCCATCGCCAATTGGTTCAAAACCCCATTGGGCAGAACGAGGTGAGCGTAAAATATCAAAGCTTGACCCAATTAAGCCAGTAGTCGAACCGCCAGAAATTGTCTCGGTCGAAATGAATCCTGATGAGCAGGATGTTTATGCGTTAATGGGAGTTTCACCATTAATACGTCTCAACCGCGAAGTTAAAAATCAAAAATCGGTAATTGTCAACGTTACCCTACCTGGACAAGTACCCTCAACATCGAATTATGAAGTTGAGGCGCCTCCAACAACTTCTACAACACCTTTACCTAGACCTAGGGTTGAGCGTATTGAGCGTGTTGAGCGTATTCAACCAATTGATAACTCACCAGAACCTTGGGGTGAACCAGTAGTTGAACCAGTTTCTACACCTGCTCCAATACCAAGAAAAGTGGTGCCACCAATACAATCTGTACAACCTGTACAACCTGTACAACCGCCACCAGTACAAACCGCTCAACCTAGTTATAACGATGATGCAGCGAACGAAATTACTACCCGTCGTCGGCGCCGTCGTTCTTCTGCAACAGATAGTGACTCAGATTATTAGCGAATAATTAAGAAGAGCGAAAAATGTATGGCAACGCGACTCGACACAACTAATTCATCACCCAATGGTATTAGCTGGCTAGAATTATCTATGCCTGAAAGCGAAATTCAAAGAGCAGGTGTTGATGAAGTTGGTCGAGGCGCCTTATTTGGCCCAGTCGTGGCGGCAGCAGTTATACTACCAAACAGTGCTTTGCCACAATTAGTGACGAATAAAATCAATGACAGTAAAAAATTGTCGCTAAGTAAAAGAAAACTGCTAGCGGAACAAATTTGTGCTGTTTGTACCGATTGGAAAATTGGGTACGCAACAAGTGCTGAAATTGACCAAGTAAATATACTACAAGCATCTTTACTTGCCATGAAGCGGGCTGTACTCAAACTTTCAGTCCAGCCGGATATGTGTTTGATTGATGGTAATCAAATGGTACTCGGATTACCGATGCCACAACAAACTATTATTAAAGGTGATTCTACATCTATCGCTATCGCTGCTGCCAGCATCGTTGCAAAAGTATGGCGCGATGATTTAATATTGCGACTAGCTACTAAATACCCAATGTATGATTTAATACACAATAAAGGTTATGGTAGTCGGCGCCATTTACTCGCGTTACAAGAATATGGCGCCTCGCGTTTGCATCGCAAATCTTTCTCACCTTGCCAATCGCAGCAATTACAATTATTCGATATTTAATATTGGTAATTCATTAGGTAGAATTAATAGATTCTGTTCTGGCAATTTTACCCAATTAGAGTAATCAACAAGTAGCTGATGTAGCAATCTTTGTTTAACAGTTAGTAACACGCTTTTTAATAAACTATTACCTGTTGTCTCTAAAATAGGTTTAGGAGTAAAGCAAAATGGGGGTGGAAAATCTACTTCTACCTGCAAATCGGCTCGTCCTATCAGTCGAGTACAATATTTAATTTGTTCTGGCGCCAAAAATCCTTGTAATGAGAGTGTAAAACGCTGGTTAATATACTCAAAACCAAGAATTTCACAAGAGACAGATTGCAGCCTGATAGTACCATTTGATTCAGCCCACACTTTCATGTCTACGGTAGGTTGAACACTGAGTGACATAAAAGTTAAAGGACGCATTCTTAAGCGAAATACTTCTTCTGAAATTTGTTGAATGCGGGTTGGATCTACCAAGGCATTAACTAAGCGTCGAGGTTGACGTAGGTAATGCTGAATGGGTACAGGCTGCTCTGGAACAGCGATTTCAACTGATTGAGAGGCAGTAAACTTAGTAGCCATGAGCTTTTTTATACCTTCTTTGATAATTTAGAATATTTTTTACTGACATAATTTGGCGCCTGTGTAAACGCAAATATTCTTTACATTAAAAAACAATCTGCTTGAATATTCATCGACTTCGGGGTATATAAATTTAAAAACCCAGAAACCTGGTTTCTTTATGGCTAACTTGTAATTAAAATAATCATTTGTCTGCGACAATGAATGGGTAGAAACCAGGTTTCTTTGGTTTTTTAGAATATATTGTAGTTTATCAGACATTTTAGTCGAATGAGTGTAAATTAAGTTTGCAGTATAGGTAGTTAAATATGAATTTATCGATAGCGCATTTAGGACCTCCAGGAAACTATAGTGAACAAGCTGCGCTTTTTTATGTAAATTGGCTAGCTAAAACGCAGTCAAAACAAGCAGTTTTATGTTCTTACCCTAGCATTGCACAATCTTTAAAAGCCGTTGCCCATAAGAGTGCGATGTTAGCTGTTGTACCTGCGGAAAATTCGATTGAAGGCAGCGTCACAATGACAATGGATGCGATGTGGCAACTTGATAGCTTACACATTGAGTTAGCTTTGGTTATGCCTATTGTTCATGTGCTAATATCTTGTGCTTCGAGTTTAGACAGTATTAAAACTGTTTATTCGCATCCACAAGCTTTAGCACAATGCCAAGCATGGTTAGAGCGTTTTCTTCCTGATGTACAGTCAATTGCTACTAATTCAACTACCGAAACATTAGAAAAACTCGAAACTGAAGAAGGCGCCGCAACAATTTCTTCACAGCGTGCGGCGCAGTTATATAATCTACCAATATTAGCTGCTGGTATAAATGACCACCCTGATAACTGCACTCGCTTTTGGGTTGTAAGTCTTGGTAGTACTCAAAACTTAAATCAAGATTCTCTTCAAGATTTAAAACCTATTACGAATAAGCGACATACATCTTTGGCGTTTAGCTTAAGAGCAAATATACCTGGAGCGTTGGTTAAAGCTCTACAAATATTTGCTCAACTAAATATAAACTTGAGTCGTGTTGAGTCACGTCCTACCAAGCGCTCATTAGGCGAATATCTATTCTTTATTGACTTGGAAGCTGACATTCAAGATGAGCGGATGCAAGCTGCACTTAAAGAGCTATCAACTTATACCGAAGTTATAAAGATTTTTGGCAGTTATAATGTTTTGTCTACTAGGGAGATGTAGCAAGCCAATTGCCAATTATAGTTACAGCTTTTGGTTGAATGTGTCTTTGAGAACAGTACGGGCAGCTAGATGATTTCTAGTTGTGGTCAAAATTTCAGCTTCGCGTTCTAAACGTGCGGCTGTATCTAGCATTTCTAGAAGTGACTGCTGCTCGTGTGGAACCCCGTGGAGATTATGCGCTACCCAGTAGGATAACTCGACGGGTAAGTCGGGCAAATCTTCGGGAAGTTCAATATTTTGGTCGGTTAATTTTGCAGATAAACGGACGACATCGCGTAAAAGATGTTCGACATCTGTGGCTATAGGCTGCAAATCACGAGAAGGCGCCTCGTCTTGAACCCATTCGACCAAACCAACTCGATAAGGTTTTTCGCGAACATATTCCAGAACTCGAAAGCGCTGCTGCCCTAAAGTTATCATTTTCATTCGGTCATCAGGCAAACGCTGATAGTGAATTATTTCCGCACAACAGCCTACATTGGCAATTTTGCCTTGATTTGGGTCTACCATCAGTACGCCAAACCGACGGTCGCCTTCCAAAATCGTGTTCATCATGATTCGGTAGCGATACTCGAAAATGTGTAGTGGTAGGGGTCTGGTGGGGAACAAGACTACTTCTGGTAACGGGAACAAAGGCAGTTCACGAACCGCAATTTTAGATGAAGATGACATTGTTTTTTTTGGTATAAATTTACTCTTTAACTGTTAAAACTTTCGCTCTTCCCGTATTCTTTCTTAAATATTATCACCTTGTTTTGTGGCAAGTAAAAAGCCCCTGAGAAATATTCCTCAAGGGCTAGTAAAGAATTACACAAAGTTTATACTTAAATATTACAATTTAACTTCAATATCAACACCGGATGGCAAGTCTAACTTCATCAGCGCGTCAATTGTTTTAGACGAAGGTTGATAAATATCGATAATTCGGCGATGCGTCCGGGTTTCAAAGTGTTCACGAGAGTCTTTGTCAACGTGAGGTGAGCGCAACACACAATAAATTTTACGTTTAGTTGGCAGAGGAATTGGGCCAATTGCTGTAGCGTTAGTGCGGTTTGCGGTGTCTACTATCTTCTCGCAAGAGGTATCAAGTAAGCGACGGTCAAAAGCTTGCAAGCGAATTCTAATTTTTTGCTGTTGTAGCGTTGCCATTTTCGGTTTTCCTGGTTCGGTTTCTTTTGGACTTTGGATTTTCCCTAAGAGGGACATGAATGGATTTTGGATTGAATTTTAAATCAAAAATTCAAAATCTAAAATTTATTTTGTGGGCATAAAAAGAGCAGAGACGTATTATATCATCTCCGCTCGAATTTTAATTAAAAGCGCAAGGTATTATTTAACAATTTTGGAAACAACACCTGCACCGATGGTACGACCACCTTCACGAATTGCGAAGCGCATTCCTTGCTCAATTGCAATTGGGCTGATTAGCTTCACAGTCATTTTGATACGGTCTCCAGGCATTACCATTTCTGCTGCACTACCGTCATCTGAGGTAAATGCTTCGATGGTGCCTGTTACGTCAGTTGTACGCACGTAGAATTGAGGGCGGTATCCTGCGAAGAAAGGAGTCTTACGACCACCTTCTTTTTCGGTTAATACATAAACTTCACCTTCAAAGTCAGTATGAGGAGTGATGGAACCTGGCTTTGCCAATACCATTCCGCGCTCGATTTCTTCCTTTTTCAAACCACGTAGCAGTAGACCTGCATTGTCTCCAGCCATACCTTCTTCGAGACTCTTCTTGAACATCTCGATACCAGTTACTGTGGTGGCGCGAGTATTTTTAATACCTACTAACTCTACGTTGTCGCCAACTTTTACTTTTCCGCGCTCAATACGTCCGGTAGCTACTGTACCACGACCTGAGATTGAAAATACGTCTTCTACCGCCATCAAGAAAGGCTTGTCAATATCACGTTCGGGAGTTGGAATGTAGGAATCTACAGCATCCATAAGTTCGTAGATTTTATCTACCCACTTGTCTTCTCCACGCTGTGTTTTAGGCGCCGAGGTCATTTTTTCAAGTGCTTGTAGACCGGAACCCTTTACGATGGGAATGTCATCACCTGGGAAGTCGTAGCTCGAAAGAAGTTCGCGAACTTCTAATTCTACAAGTTCAAGTAGTTCTTCGTCGTCTACCATGTCTTCTTTGTTCATGAAGACAACCAAGCTTGGTACACCCACCTGCTTCGCTAACAAAATGTGTTCGCGAGTTTGGGGCATTGGACCGTCTGCTGCTGATACTACTAAGATGGCGCCATCCATTTGAGCAGCACCAGTAATCATGTTTTTCACATAGTCAGCGTGACCTGGACAGTCCACGTGAGCGTAGTGACGTTGTGCTGTTTCGTATTCTACGTGAGCGGTGTTAATTGTAATACCACGCGCTCTTTCTTCAGGAGCAGCATCGATTTGGTCGTATGCTTTAGCTACAGCATTACCAGAAGCCGCAAGGGTCATGGTAATGGCTGCTGTTAATGTGGTTTTACCGTGGTCAACGTGACCAATGGTACCGATATTGACGTGTGGTTTATTCCGTTCAAACTTTGCGCGTGCCATGAATACTCGTTTCCTTTTCTAGTTATGCGTTCCCTTTGCTTTTGCGATAATTGCCTCAGCAACGTTGCGAGGCACTTCTTCGTAATGGCTAAATTCCATCGAGAAGATACCACGTCCTTGGGTCTTCGAGCGAATGTCAGTAGCATAGCCAAACATTTCTGCCAAGGGAACCTTAGCAGTTACTTTCGCAAGACCAGCTTCTGACCCCATACCTTCGATTTGCCCGCGACGAGAGTTTAGGTCTCCCATTACATCACCAAGGAAGTTTTCGGGAACTTCGACTTCAACTTTCATCAACGGTTCTAACAGTACAGGCGAAGCTTTCATTACAGCTTCCTTCATCGCCATACTTCCGGCGATTTTGAAAGCCATTTCTGAAGAGTCTACATCATGGTACGACCCATCAATCAATGTTGCTTTAACATCAATGAGTGGGTACCCAGCTAATATACCAGACTCAGTACTTTCCTTCATTCCAGCTTCAGCAGGGCCTATGTACTCTTTCGGTACAGTACCACCGACTATTTTAGAGACAAATTCAAATCCGCTTCCAGGCTCACCTGGTTCAAGGTTAATAACTACGTGACCGTACTGACCTTTACCACCGCTCTGACGAATAAATTTTCCTTCGACTCTATTAACAGGCTTACGAATTGTTTCGCGATAAGCTACTTGCGGCGCCCCGACGTTTGCTTCCACTTTAAATTCGCGTAGCATCCGGTCAACCAGAATTTCTAGGTGTAATTCACCCATCCCAGCAATCACGGTTTGGTTGGTTTCTTGGTCAACACTAACCCTAAAAGTTGGGTCTTCTTCTGATAGCGACTGCAAAGCTTTTGATAGCTTATCCATATCGTTCTTGGTCTTGGGTTCTACCGCAACCGAGATGACAGGCTCTGGAATATATAAAGATTCTAATATTACTGGTGAATTCTCATCCGTTATTGTATCGCCAGTTAATGTATCTTTTAATCCTAAAGCTGCTCCTAAATCGCCAGCCCGCAATTCGTCTACATCTTGCCGCTCGTCTGCTTTTAATATCACTAATCGCGATATTCTTTCTTTCTTGTTTTTAGTAGCATTTAATACATAACTACCTTTTTTCAAGATTCCCGAATAAACACGCACAAAGGTTAGGCGCCCGTATGGGTCAGCCATAATTTTAAACGCAAGAGCAGACAACGGCTCTGAGTCATCCGCGTGGCGTTCAACGGCTTCACCTGACGGCAGTGTTCCTTGAATAGCTGGAACTTCTGGAGGTGAGGGCAAATAATCTACAACTGCATCAAGCAGTAACTGTACACCTTTGTTTTTGAAGGCAGAACCACATAACATCGGTATTATCGTACCAGCCACAGTGCCTTTTCGCAAAGCTGTAGTTATTTCTTCTTCGGTTAGTTCTTCACCCTCGAAGTATTTCGCCATTAATTCGTCGCTAGTCTCAGAAACCGCTTCAACCAATTTTGTTCGATATGACTCAGCTAATTCCTGCATCTCTGCGGGAATATCTTCTTCTTTGATATCAGTACCTTTATCGTTGGTATAGATGTAAGCACGCATCTTAACCAAATCTACTAATCCCAAAAATTCGCTTTCAGCTCCTATTGGTAACTGAATGGGAATCGCATTCGCACGTAAACGGTCGCGCACTTGCTCGTAAACACGATAAAAGTTGGCGCCTGTGCGATCCATTTTATTGATAAATACAATCCGAGGTACTTTGTAACGGTCAGCTTGGCGCCATACGGTTTCCGTTTGTGGTTGAACACCACCAACTGAACACAAAACTGTAATTACACCATCAAGTACCCGCATCGAACGTTCAACTTCAATAGTAAAGTCTACGTGACCCGGAGTGTCAATAATATTAATTTGATGATCTTTCCAACTTGTACTAATTGCTGCGGCTGTAATTGTAATACCGCGTTCCCGTTCCTGTTCCATCCAGTCGGTGACAGCAGTACCTTCGTGAACCTCACCAATTTTATGAATAATCCCAGAGTAAAATAATATTCTCTCTGTTGTTGTTGTTTTGCCCGCGTCTATATGCGCCGCAATCCCTATATTGCGTACCTTTTCTAGCGGGATAGTACGTGCCACAGGAGCCTCCTAGAGTTTTCGCCTCATATATCTTGTATATTACACTTTGTTAAGTTTATATACCTTACGGAAAACCGCCACATTATGAACAAATTCCCGATATATCGCAGTACTTAAATACGATATATCGGCTCTTGCCATTGACGAATAATTTATATCCGGAAGATAAGGTTTAAACGTCTAAATTAATAACGATAGTGCGCGAAAGCTTTGTTAGCGTCTGCCATACGATGAGTTTCTTCGCGCTTTTTAATTGCGCTTCCTGTTTCGTTTGCAGCATCCATTAATTCGTTAGCCAATCTAGCAGCCATTGTTCGACCGGGACGCGCTCTAGAATATTGTACTAACCAGCGTAATGCTAGGGTTGTACCGCGTTCATTACGAACTTCCATTGGTACTTGATAAGTTGCACCACCGACACGACGCGCTTTTACTTCAACAAGTGGTGTTGCGTTGCGTACTGCTTTCTCAAATACTTCGAGAGGGTCGGCGCCTGTGCGGTCGCCAATCGTTTTCATTGCATCATAAACAATGCGTGCTGCTAGTGATTTTTTGCCGTGACGCATAATCCGGCGAATAATCATACTAACTAACCGACTATTAAATACAGAATCAGGCGGAACAGGGCGCCTTTGAATAACACCACGACGAGACATTGACTTTACCCTTAAATAAAACCTTCAACACGAATACAATTCATAGCTACGAAAATAGCGTGAAATTTTCACTATTAGCGCTTCAAATTTTCAGTTCTCACTACATATAGGCAGCGACGCTGATTCAAAACTGTCTTTCCAAAAAAGACAGACAAAGCGACATTATAATACAATTTATGGAGAAATTAAACTGTGTGATGCCTGTATCAAACCACCTCGGTCAGTCAAACTGCGCCCCGCCAGTGCTTTTGCTTTACTAATTTAACAAACAATAAAGCAATTTGACCAATAGCGGCAAAACAAACCCCTAATAGCAAATCTGAGAGGCAAAAGTTAAATTTATCAACCTGCCCGCTCAGACTGCTGGGTAAAAGAAAAGGCATTCTATAAGGTTCATTTAAGCAATGCGAGCGTTCGATTTCCCAAAAGGATAAATTCAGCAATTTAAATTTCAAGCTTAATGAATAGCTTGAAAACGCATTGCTTACCTTTATTACTTAGCAGCAGCTTTTGGACGCTTAGTTCCGTACTTGGAGCGACCTTGCTTACGGTCTTTGACTCCTGCTGTATCTAATGTGCCGCGAATGATGTGATATCTCACACCTGGTAAGTCCTTAACCCGACCACCACGAATCATGACAACTGAGTGTTCTTGTAAGTTGTGCCCAATTCCTGGGATATACGCTGTAACCTCAAAACCAGAAGTTAAACGTACCCGCGCCACTTTACGAAGCGCCGAATTAGGTTTTTTAGGAGTAGTCGTAAATACCCTAGTACAAACTCCCCGACGTTGCGGGCATTGTTTTAGGGCAGGTGACTTTGTTTTCTGACGCGCGATTTCGCGTTCGTTTCTTATAAGCTGCTGTATTGTTGGCATTAAGGATGAGCGTGTAAAGCTGCGTGTGGTCTTACGTTTTAACAAATCCTGATTATATCTTTTTATTATTATTTCTGTCAAATTATTTTTGGTGGAAATCAGGAAACCACAAAAGAGTTACCGCAGCTACAGCTTGATGTTGCTTGGGGGTTATGGAAGCGAAAACCTCCACCCATCAGGTCTTCGGAGTAATCAAGCGTTAACCCATTAATATAAGTTTCGCTTTGCCTATCAATAGCAACTTGAATTCCACTAACCTCGAAAGTTGTATCGTTGTGGTTTATATCTTGCTCGAACGACATATCATAAAATAATCCTGAACAGCCGCCTGCTTTTACCGCGACTCGAAACCAAAGCGGTTGTAGCTTTGATGTAATATCTTCTTTCGGAAAGGCGCCTCGAAGGAAGTTTGACTGTAATCGTTTTATTTCAGATGCAGCTGCTGGACTTAAGTTAATCATACCTTTCAAACTCAAAAACCCATCTTTAATTCTAGATGGGTTAGAGGCAGATTTGATTTAAAAACTGAAGTTTTAATTTAAAAACTGAAGTTTTAATTTAAAAACTGAAGTTTTTATTACTAATGGTGGCTGGGCTTTTCGGTGCGCGCGTAGTCGTCTTGATAGCGAATAATATCGTCTTCGCCTAAATATTCTCCATTTTGCACTTCAATTAGCACCAAAGGTATAACCCCAGGATTTTCTAAACGGTGTGCAGTACATTGAGGAACATAGGTAGATTGGTTATTGCTAAGTAAAATTTCTTCTGTTCCACAAACAACTCTAGCGGTACCTGAAACAACAATCCAGTGTTCGCTACGGTGGTGGTGCATTTGCAAGCTGAGACGGTGACCAGGTTTTACTTCAATCCGCTTGATTTTGTAACCGCGACCTTCTTCTAAAATTGTGAACGAACCCCAAGGACGTAACTCTGTAGCTGCCACACCTCGCGAGTTAACTGCTGGAGGTAAGGGTAGAGTATTAACTTGTGTTGCTTCAGTAGCCATAAAAACCTCTTTTTTAGGAGACATAGACAAAATTTTTACTTCCTAACCTATTGATGTAGAAATATGGTGCAATATCGCAACCGTAGAATTCAGCAATTCAGCCCCCTTGGTAAAGATAACAAAACCTCAGCAGACGGTGTATTCAATCCGTTATATTTTCACGGTATCTACACTAATTCTTTATGAAGTTTCCAACAAGTGCTGAGTACGCTTGTAAGGTGGGCAGTGCCCACCCTACTTCTACTTCCTGATAAAAATGCCTATTCCGTTGTGGACGCGCGCGGCAGTGTTTGGGGGACGGTCGATAATTTGGCCTCCCAGGTAAATATTTGTGGAGCTACCTCCATCTAAATTTAAGGCGTTTACACATCCCAAAAGCTGCATTAGTTGAGCGTGTTCGGCTAACGTTGGACCGGCACCCAAAGCACGGTTACTAGTTGAAGTTATCATCACTCTTCCGGTTGCTGTTGTACAAATTCCACTGCGAACTGCTCTCTCCGCAATAAACGCATTGCTAAATTTCTCAGCTTTGGCATCTAGAACTACTTGACGATTTTGTACAAGCAATGGTCCGGCACCGATAATATTGGGAAAACGATTAAATTCGGGTGGTATTGTTGAACTGGTAATATTTAATGTGGCGCCCACTGGTAAAAAGCTAAGATTACTCGATGCATTTCCACGTAAGGTCAGCAAATAACCATCAGCAGGTATTAGAACAGGTGTTTCACCAGCTTTTGGTGCCAAATATTGATTGGTAATTTGATTTTTTTGAACAACGATAATTATTTCATTATCTATTATCGGAGTATACGTAGAACCCCAAGCCGGAGTGTAACGTGCTATTCCTGCTTGTACATAACCACTATTCACAAAAAGTACTGGCAAACGTTGATTAGTACTAGTGGTTAATGTTTCTTCTAAGGTAAGTCTACCTACGTAAAACTGCCCTCTATTATTCCAAGCAATGGCGCCTCTATTTAATATAGGACTCGATACCCATTGTCCGTTGCTGCGAATTGCACCAAGGGGGTATCGATTATTACGGTTAAAATAACCACCATTGATTCCAGCTACAGCTAAATAATTTTGGGCAGTTTGAATCAAAGGCGCTGTACCTATAAGTGTATTCGGGTTGGTAACTATTGGTCTAATATCAACATTGCCAGGATTTATTTCTAGAGAAACTATTGGAAATCTATCTTGCCCCAAGTTTACCCACTGCTGCCTCCATATTAACCCTGGCGCCCATGCTATGCTACGAGGCACTAATGCGTCAGGACGAATTTCAACAGTCAAGCTATTAGCTGCATTCGGTTGAATACGAGGTGCAAAACCAAAGGGAACGTTTATACGAATTAAAGTTTGATTATTAATTACCTCAACTTGTTTGATTGTCGGTTCTGGTACAGGTGGTAATGTTGGTGGTGCAGGAACAGGTTTTGGTAATGGTAATGGTAACTGTTTGAGAAGTTGTATTGCTGGGTTTGGTACGGGTGCTGGAATAGGAACTGGTACTGGTGTATAGCGTTGAACTAAAGCAGGGTCTGCAACACCATCTAAAATAATTGTCCACTCGCGACCTGGGGGTGCTGTTGGTTGAGGGTTAACTGCATCAGGGTCTACGACGCGCTTTTGTGGTGGTTCTTGTCTTACAACCCAAGGTGTTGGACGGTCAAGATTAATAGTAAGTGCTTTGCCGTTTATTGGTATGGGTAGTACTGGATTTGTTTGTGGGTTAGTTGGAGGTTGTGGAAAGGCTAGTTGGCTTTCACGAATATCTGTTACTTTGGCAGTAGGGGTAACAATAGTTAATATGTTACCTTGGACGGTAAGAAGCCATCTTGATGTAGAGGCTAATCGTGTAACATCTAAGTAACGATAATTTCCTATTAGCTTGGCGTTGAGAATTTGTGGTTTTGCATAAGATGAAAACCATCCTATGGGTTGCTTTGTTGGGGTGTTTGTGTCTAGCAAGTCTATGCCAATTAGTTGACGTAATGTTCCATCTGCGATATGCGTGGTAAATTGACTTTTACTTGCTGCCTTGGTAAACCAGATGCCTGATACAATTCGACCGTTGAGAGAAATTTGATTGCCATATGCTGTGGCGCCTCTTACTGGTGTTACTGGTATCGGGTTGGGTGGTACGGGTGTTGGAACGGGTGTTGGAACGGGTGACTGTGCTAAGGCGCCGCTACTGTTTGTTATTAAACATAGGACACTTGGAAGTATTGCTAACATCGAACCCCAAAAAAGGTTGATAATGGCTTTATTTGAAGCTTTTATCACCATTGAATAATCATTTCTAGCTAAGTAATTTTTCTGATTAAACATTATCTTTTACTACTTGATATTTATTAATTCGGATGAGACGAACTATGTTACAAATTTTCGTTGTTTGTCAAAAAATTTTGACATTATTTTTTCCAATAACGTGATAATGTAAATATGGGCTTTTATCTCTATAAACCAAACCAGTAATTTCACTACCAGTACAGGTAAAACGAAGCGCGTATCGAAGCCTTTGTAAAGCAGCAAGATAAAAGTCTTGACTATCAATTGCTCTAACGGTTCTATCGAGAGTGATAGGTGCCTGTGTTACTTTAGGTAGAGTTGGTAGTATCAATCACACTCGTGTAATGTATTCGTTGGAGTAATGAAAGATATAGTGAGTAATTGTCAAATGGGTACGTATTGTAATACGCTAAATTTTGTCCATATATAAGACTTTTTTCCGTTTTACAACCAGTAAAGTATAAAATATGAGTTCTACACAGTAAAGTCAAACACTATACTCTGTTGATTCATTAGAAACAAACGATTAGAAAACACATTTACTTTACTGCCATAAGCAAAAAACTACTATCAGGCAAACAAGTAGCTTGTCTAACTAAGTATGATGTCAAAAAAATAATGCGTATAATTTTAACACGGGTGAAAAATAATATTAAACCCGAAGTTAGAATTTTTTTTTCTAAATCTGAAGTGATTCTGTATTTCTCAGAAGTTCTGATTTAGGAAGATTCGTAAACTAAAGGGCGTAAAAAATAACAAAAACCTGTATCAGGGACAGTCTATGAGCAACGATGCAATTAATCAATCTGGCAGTATGGCAAATTTGGCTTTTTCGGGTAATTCAGAAACTCCGTCGAGGTGTACATACGAGGGACAAAGGTGGTTGGTAGAAGAACGTGATGCTTGTGGCGTGGGTTTTATTGCCCAACGTCAAAATTTTTCAAGTCACGAATTAGTGGAAAAAGCTCTGCAAGCTTTAACCTGTTTGGAACATCGTGGTGGATGCAGCGCAGACTCTGACTCTGGTGATGGCGCAGGTCTTTTGACGGCTATCCCTTGGGAATTGTTCCATTCGTTTAATTTGGAAGATACTAAAAAATGTGCCGTTGGCATGGTTTTCTTACCACAAGAAACTCAAGCAGCTAAAGCTTCACGTGAAATTTTTGAAAAAATTGCATTAGAAGAAAAGCTAACTGTACTGGGCTGGCGAGAAGTGCCAGTACAACCAGACTTACTCGGTATACAAGCACGCGAGAATCTTCCTCGTATCGAGCAAGTTGTATTAACTTCAGAATTTGACGGTAACGAATTAGAGCAACAACTTTATCTTGCTCGGCGCCGCATTTTCAAAGCTGTACAAAACAAAGTTGTACAAAGTCTATCATCCGAAGACTTTTATATTGCTTCGTTGTCGAGTCGTACTATCGTTTACAAAGGGATGGTACGTTCGGCGGTTTTGGGTGAATTCTACACCGATTTGAAACAACCCACTTACAAAAGTTCTTTCGCAGTATATCACCGTCGCTTTAGTACCAACACAATGCCAAAATGGCCTTTAGCGCAGCCAATGCGTTTATTGGGGCATAACGGTGAAATAAATACTTTGTTAGGCAATATCAACTGGATGATGGCACGAGAACAAAGTTTGAGTCATCCTGTTTGGGGTTCGCGTTTCGATGAACTCAAACCGTTTGTTCAAGTTGATAATAGCGACTCTGCGACTTTAGATAATGTCTTAGAAGTGTTGGTACGTTCAGGACGCAGCCCGTTGGAAGCGTTGATGATAATGGTTCCAGAGGCGTATAATAATCAACCTTCTTTAAATAACTATCCAGAAATAGTTGATTTTTACGAATATTACAGCGGAATGCAGGAAGCTTGGGATGGTCCAGCCCTGTTAGTATTTGGTGATGGACGTAAAGTTGGCGCCACTCTCGACCGTAACGGTTTAAGACCAGCGCGCTACTGCATTACAAAAGATGATTATATTGTTGTTGCTTCCGAAGCTGGTGTAGTAAACTTTCCAGAAGAAAGTATCATCGAAAAAGGTCGTTTGGGTCCAGGTCAAATGATTGCCGTTGACCTCGAAACGAATGAAATACTCAAAAATTGGGAAATTAAACAGCGTATTGCTCTTCGTAACCCTTATGGGGAGTGGTTAAATAATTACCGTCAAGATTTAAAGTCTTTAAAAGGCGCCTATTCAAGTAATGGTAACGGCAACGGGAATGTTTTGGGCAGCACGAGTGTTAGTGAAGAAAGTATAGACCGTGAAAGCTTATTAAGACAGCAAATAGCTTTTGGCTATACTACCGAAGATGTAGAAATGGTTATCCAGCCAATGGCACAGGAAGGAAAAGAAGCTACTTTCTGTATGGGTGACGATATTCCCTTAGCTATTCTTTCTTCTAAACCACACCTTTTATATGATTACTTCAAGCAGCGGTTCGCGCAGGTAACTAACCCACCTATTGACCCTTTGCGCGAAAGTTTGGTAATGTCGCTAAAAGTCGAATTGGGTGGACGTGGTAATTTACTAGACCCAAAACCCGAATATGCGCGTCGCTTAAAGTTAGACTCACCTATTCTTAAAAATGCTGAGTTAGAAGTTATTAAGCATTCTTCGTTCAAAACTGTTGAGTTATCAACGCTGTTTGAAATTGCATCTGGCCCAGATGGTTTAAAAGCAGCTGTTCATGATTTACGTTCTCAAGCCGCAAAAGCTGTGTTGAGTGGCGCCGAAATCGTAATACTAAGTGACCGAGAGCAAAACAACGTCGCTATTGGTACCAGTCATACTTATATACCGCCATTATTAGCAGTGGGCGCCGTTCATCACTACTTAATTAGTCAAGGATTACGCACCAAAGCATCATTAGTAGTAAATACTGCTCAGTGTTGGAGTACACACCACTTTGCTTGTCTAATTGGCTACGGAGTCGATGCGGTTTGTCCTTACATGGCATTGCAGACAGTTCAAGATTGGTGGGCAGACCCTAAAACTCAACAATTTATGCAGCGCGGTAAAATCACCGCAATGACTTTAGAGAAAGCACAAAGTAATTTCTGTAAAGCGATTGAAGCTGGATTACTCAAAATTCTCTCGAAAATGGGAATTTCGTTGCTTTCAAGTTACCAAGCTGCACAAATCTTTGAGGCAATTGGTATTGGTGCAGATTTGTTAGAGTTAGGTTTTAAGGGCACAACTTCACGTATTGGTGGACTGAGTTTAAAAGAACTCGCTCAAGAAGTATTATCATTCCACTGCAAAGCCTTTCCTGAACTCAGCGTCAAAAAACTTGAAAACTTGGGCTTCGTTCAATATCGTCCAGGTGGTGAGTACCACATGAACAGCCCAGAACTTGCGAAAGCGCTGCACAAAGCAGTCGATGGCAAACAGTATGACCACTACGAGGTTTACCAAAAGCACCTGCAAAACCGACCAATTGCAGCATTGCGCGATTTGCTAGACTTCCAAAGTGATAGACAACCTATACCTATTGAAGAAGTTGAATCTGTTAGCGATATCGTCAAACGGTTCTGTACGGGTGGAATGTCGCTAGGCGCCTTATCTAGAGAAGCGCATGAAACACTCGCTATTGCGATGAACCGTATTGGTGGTAAGTCGAATTCGGGTGAAGGTGGAGAAGACCCAGTACGTTATAAAGTATTAGATGACGTTGATGCATCGGGTTTATCGCCAACTTTACCTCACCTCAAAGGTTTACGTAATGGAGACAGAGCTACCAGTTCGATTAAACAAGTCGCATCAGGAAGATTTGGGGTAACACCTGAGTACTTAATGAGTGCCAAGCAAATCGAAATTAAAATAGCTCAAGGCGCCAAGCCAGGTGAAGGTGGACAACTACCTGGTCCAAAAGTTAGCCAATACATTGCGATGCTACGCCGCTCAAAACCGGGTGTAACTTTAATTTCTCCACCACCGCATCACGATATTTATTCCATCGAAGATTTGGCGCAGTTAATTTTTGACTTGCACCAAATTAACCCCAAAGCACAAGTCTCTGTAAAACTAGTTGCCGAAATTGGTATTGGGACTATTGCTGCTGGTGTAGCTAAAGCCAATGCTGATATTATCCAAATTTCTGGACATGATGGTGGTACAGGCGCCTCTCCATTAAGTTCGATTAAGCACGCTGGTTCACCGTGGGAACTCGGTTTAAGCGAAGTTCACCGTGTGTTAATGCAAAATCAATTGCGCGACCGGGTTATTTTGCGTGTTGATGGTGGTTTAAAGAGCGGTTGGGATGTACTAATGGGTGCTTTAATGGGCGCCGAAGAATTTGGATTTGGCTCTATTGCGATGATTGCCGAAGGTTGTATAATGGCTCGAATTTGCCATACTAACAACTGTCCTGTTGGCGTCGCTTCGCAAAAAGAAGAACTGCGGAAGCGGTTTAACGGAATGCCTGAGCATGTGGTAAATTTCTTCTACTTTATCGCTGAAGAAGTTCGCAGTTTATTAGCACGTTTGGGATATCGTTCGTTGTTGGAAGTTGTGGGACGCGCGGACTTATTAACGACACGTGCCGAAGCGCATCTAACAAAAACACAAGCGCTCAACCTCGACTGCTTAACAAATCTACCTGACGCGCGTACAAACCGTGAGTGGTTACAACATGAGGAAGTTCATAGTAACGGTGCTGTTGTAGATGATGAATTAATTGCCGATGCTGAAATTCAAGCTGCGATTAATAATCAATCTGCTGTTACTAAGACTATTAATATAGTCAATACCGACCGAACAGTTGGCGCTCGTTTGGCTGGGAGAATTGCATCGCAATACGGCGATAATGGTTTTGAGGGTCAAATTAATCTTAATTTGATGGGAAGTGTTGGGCAAAGCTTTGGTGCTTTTAACCTTCCGGGTATGATTTTGACTTTAGAAGGAGAAGCTAACGATTACGTTGGTAAAGGCATGAATGGTGGGGAGATTATTATTAAACCCATGAGTAATGCTAATTATGACCCAGCACAAAACGTGATTATTGGCAATACTTGTTTGTATGGCGCCACTGGTGGGTTTTTATATGCCAACGGTTTAGCTGGTGAACGCTTTGCTGTTCGTAATTCTAAAGCTACAGCAGTTATTGAAGGCGCCGGGGATCACTGCTGCGAGTACATGACTGGTGGTGTAGTAGTAGTGCTGGGTAAAGTCGGAAGAAATGTAGCGGCAGGTATGACTGGCGGATTAGGATATTTCTTAGACGAATCTGGAAACTTTCCTGAATTAGTTAATAAAGAAATAGTCAAAATTCAGCGAGTTACATCGAGTGCAGGTGAACAACAATTGCGTGATTTAATTGCTGCACATGCAGAGCGCACTAATTCACCTAAAGCGCAAATGATTTTGAACAACTGGCACTCATACTTACCAAAATTCTGGCAGTTAGTTCCTCCTTCTGAAGCTGATAGTCCTGAAGCTTCTCAAGAGCAAGAAAAACAACTCAGTTCTGTATAATCTTGTGGCACAGGCATCCTGCCTGTGCTTTCAAGTTATTATTTTTCCCACTAGACTATTAGGGCATTGGCAACGGATGATAAACGGATGTAACGGATAGCTGATTTTATATAACTAATTTTTGTTTGTAACAAAATAATTTTAATTTTGATGGTGTAATAAATAACCTACGGTTAGGCGTCCCGCCTGACCACAAGCATAAGCGCCGAGCCTCTGCGCTCATCTGTATAAAAAGTAAGCTAAGTATACATATTAATTATATAAAATAGCGCTTTTGTTACGTTAACTACGTAATTAATCAAAAAATAAGTAGTAAAATTTACCTTGATTTTATAGTGTAAAGATATGGCATTTTATTACTTCACGCTTAATTTTTTATTGTAGAGTCGTATTTACAGCACTATGAACTTTCAATATTGGCGCCTAAAAAATCCTGTGTACACCTAACCTAGAAATTCATACGATTAATTTTGATGGAAAGATAAACGAACTACTAAGGTCACAAAGGACGCAAAGAAACAATTATGAAGTTATAATCCACCAAGGTTAATAATACAGACCACCATTACTTGACGTAATTAAGTTAGTATTTAACTATATGTATTTAATCTTCAATTACTAAAAATAATGTTTGAGGCACCGAAATGCGACTTACATGATTCTCAAGTAGCAAATTCCAGTACTGACCTAACTTATGAAACTGAATTAAAACCCGGAGACAAATTAATTTTACCTGAGTCATTGACAAATAGTTTAAGTCCTGGACATTGGGTAATTACAATCCGACGAAAATCTAGTCCTTCTGAAATAACTCGAACTTACGAGGCTTTTCTCCGTAGCTACGCTCCAGAAGATGAAGGGTTGTATGATGATTATTAAAGCTGGTAATTGTTTTTTTCAATGCACAGGCAGGATGCCTGTGCCACGGTAGTGCTAATGTACAGTTATTTTGATGCGATTGCTAGTTGTTGGTCTTCGAGTTCTAGCATTTCGGGTATTGTTACGAAACGATAACCTTGTTGTTTGAATTTTTTAATCATTTCGGGCAATGCTTTGACTGTGCTGTCGCGAACCCCACCACCATCGTGCATTAAGACAATACCACCAGGTTTGGAAAATCGCATTACGTTTCCAATTAACCTGGATGCGGCAGGACGTTTGTAGTCATTTGAATCTGCTGACCACATAATTACTGAGTATTTTTTACTACGAGCATATGCAGCAGGGCCATTACCTAGAACTCCACCGGGTGGTCTAAATAAATTTGTTCTGACACCTGTGACTTTGTAAATAATTTCTTCGGTATCGTTAATCTCTTTGGCTGCAATACTGGGACTAAGGCGATGATACCAGTGGTGCCATGTATGGTTGGCAATGGTGTGACCATCTGTTACGATGCGCTTGCCTACTTCTGGCATATTTTTCATGTTATTGCCAATAACGAAGAAAGTCCCTTTGACGTTGTTGGTTTTAAGAATATCTAATACCTGTTCTGTGTATTTAGGCCAGGGACCATCATCAAATGTTAAAGCGATAATTTTGTCTTTGTTATTTGGTTTGACTGCATTTAGCGTCATACCTTGATAGCGTTTTGGAATTTCTAGTATACCTTTGAGTTTGGCTTCCTCTTGCCAACTATCGAGCATTTGCGTTTTGAAACCTTCAATCTGCCCTTTAATATCTATCGTTTTGAAACTACTCGCATTTACTGCTAGTTCAAGTGTATTTGCTGATGGTTTAAAAGGTATTATTATACCTATACCAACAATCATGATTAAAGCTGCTACACCTAACCAAAAAAACTTTGTAATTCTAAAAGGCTTATTTTTAACTTTTCTAACTTTTATCTGTTTTTTCATTGCATAACTCCTTCACCTGTAGATAGTACCTATCCATAGATATATATGAATACACGTATATATATGGCGGCGCCGATTATCCGTCTCTCAAAATAATATTCATAGCTACTTTGAGCAAATCACTAAAATTTAACTACAGGGTAACAGAAATTACTTTGAACAAAAAGATAAAACCAGCAAAATCCACTATCAAAACTATAATCAAACTCAAATATTCTAAGATGGCTATATAGAAATGTAATTTGTAGCACAGACACAAAAGCCTGTGCAATGACTACCTACTTCTTACTAGCAACTTCTAGCTGTTTATCTTGCATCTCTAAAAGCTCAGGTATTGTTACAAAACGATAACCTTGCTTTTTAAAGTTATCAATAATTTGGGGTAAAGCTGCTACCGTGTTCGAGCGGTTTCCACCACCATCGTGCATTAACACAATTCCACCGGGTTTTGCTTCCCGCATAACATTACTTATAAGTTTTGGGACACTAGGTCGTGCATAGTCGGATGAATCAGAAGACCACATGATAGTGGCATACTTTTGATTTTTAGCGTAAGCGTATGGGCCATTTGTTTTAATTCCACCAGGTGGTCGGAACAAACTTGTTTTCACACCTGTAACTTGATAAATCAAATTGCTTGTGTTGTCTATTTCAAAAGCAGCAGCTTGCGGATTCATATAATGGTACCAATGGTGCCACGTATGATTTGCAATTACGTGTCCTTCGGCAACAACACGTTTACCCATGTCGGGATGCTCTTTCAGCATTTGCCCAACTATAAAAAATGTTCCTTTTATATTATTTTTTTTTAGAATATCAAGTACGGCAGGTGTGCTTTGCGGCCAGGGTCCATCATCAAATGTTAATGCTATCACTTTGTCGCTCGGCGCCAGATTTGCTTCGGCAATTGTTGCACCGCGAAACCTAGCTGGAACCTCACTTAAACCCTTCTTCACTGCTTCAAGTTGCCAACTTGTAACAACTGATGACTTTAAATTTTGTATTCGCTCTTCGGTCATCGGTTTGAGCGTTAATTCTTTAATATTAATCGTCTGCGTACTTTTTCCGTTATTTGGCATAACGGGTAACATTAAACCTAAAGTTAGACACCCTCCTAACCCTAGTAACGCAATTAATGCACCTTGCGACCAACCAAAAGACTTGTTGTTCTCCACTTCACAGCTCCTTCACGGCACAACCTGCAATTACCGAAACACGGTATTTTATAACACTAATACTTTAATTAAATACACTCATTCTTAGATGCTAAGAACTAATAATTACACTCGTAATGTTTATTTAGTTAGGATTTTTAGCAGTATAGAATATCTCTTTTAACATCAGCTATACTCGAAAAATTTCGGCATCGCTTCTGATTTGCTTTCAATTATCTACTTAGCACCCTTGCTGTGTAATTACTATCCTTCCCATTAACTAATTACTTAGTCTAATATTTAACTATATACCCAACGATATATTTACTATCGTTAAGTATTATGCATGAGTCTTATTCATAGCTAAAGTATATTTTATTTCTTAGAATTTTCCATTCATTTAAAGAAAACTTTAAGTTTTTTAATACTTACTGCTTAATTCTGTAAATACTGAACATTAGACGCAATTTCTTTATGTATAGTTTCTCCCAATTTAATATATTTATTTTTTTACACATGAATTTAAGCTGTTTACTAGCTAAATACAAATATATTTTTAGCGATTTGTCGAAAATACAAATAATAAACCAGCAAACTGACACCCACAATTAAATATACTACTAACTACATTAATACTATAAAACAATACTAATGCTAACCGTAAAAACACTGGTATAGTATATTTTACACCATTTACTTTGCTATATCTTATTCAATAAATGCGAATTTAAGTAATATTTAAGCATTTTATCTTACACGAAAGAGTAATATTCAATACTTAATATACCCAATTGATTTAGTCAAGACAAGTATAAATTACAACTAAATTACAACTAAATGTTAATTAAATAATAATCATATTCAACTATTTACGCAGAAAGTATTTTAATTTATGCCAACCATAAATCTTGAGCAAAGCGAACACAATAAAGGGTAAGAATAAAACCACAAAATGCCATAACAGCATAACCCCATCGCGGATAGAAAGCAAATAAAAATCCGCAAGCGATAAATACAGGTGCTATGGCATATACATACCTGTCAACAGACATGGTTAGTCCTGTGTTCAAGGCAATTGCATATGAGAAAAAAGCATAGATAGCTGCAACCAAGGGTAAGGATGAGCGATAGTGCCAAAGTAGATATAAACCGCCAAAAATCCAAACAATTTGGATTAATGGGTCATTAGCCAACATCCACGCTTGCATCCACAAAGCAAAAAATCCGTAGCGTGTAAGCTCGTGACCAATTCGATTTCGGAGCCGATATAACAACGAACCGCTTACTATCACAATAGCAAACTTTATCGGATGAAGGTAGTCTTGGATATAACCAAGTTGTGTATTCTTAACGCCAATAACGATTTGTTTGAGCAGCAACAGCCAACCAGAAAGCGTAAACCCGGCAGAACTTCGCCACCCACGTTGAGCATGAAGAAATGCGCTAGCATCGCCAAACTTAAGAGCGCAGTACAAACTGTAAAGTCCCACTCCACTCAGAACTGCAATACTTGTAATGTAAGCTATTGGTGGGCGCCGTTGTCTCCAGGCAGTCAAAACAAAAGCTGGTAAAAGTGCTATTCCTGTAATTCTGGTTGCGGTGGATAATCCAGACCATAGTCCAGCCCAAATATACTCTTTTCGATCAAACGCGCGTAGAGCAGATATACTAAACAGCAAAAATAACCCTTCGGTGTAAATTACTGTTCCATACAAAGAGTAAGGACACCATGCAAGTGCAGCAGTTGCCCAGCGAGCAGAATCTTCACTCCCAATTTCAGATACCCAAACATAAAATATAATTAAGGCGCCTAAAAAAGAGAAGTTATTGATAAGCAAACCAGCAACGGGGAACGATAACCCAAGCTGCATTAATATCCAACTTAGTAAAGGATATAACGGGAAAAAAGCTACAGCATATTGGTTATTCACCACGTCAGCACCGTAGTTGTAACCGCTTGTGGCTATTTTGTAGTACCATACGCTATCCCATGCGAATAATACATCCCACCAACCATATTTATTGATCACTATGTTTGATGCTTTGGCAATGATTGGCATTACAGCAAACATCATAAATATAATTAGTAGCCGACTTGATAGCCACATCAAGATTGGAAACTTATATTTGCTCACTTGTTCCAAACAACTAAAATAACACCGCAAACAATAAAGGCAAGTCCGAACAAACGTCCTATCGGTATTGATTCTTTAAATACAAATAAACCAAGTAGAACAGAAAATACATACACTAGTGAAGCCGCAGGACCAGCTACACTTAAGTTGACGCGGGTTAAGACTAGAATGTAAGCGATGGCGCCTACACCATAACAAGATAATCCGATTAGTAATTCAGGTATACTAATAATGGAGATAATTTGATTGAGTGCGTTGGATAGATCTACTTTACCTAGTTTTGCGGCACCCATTTTTAGGAACAACTGTCCTGCTACACTCGAAAGGATAGACAGCAACAGTAAAGCGAATTCTTTTAGGTTCACGAGAGTAATTACCCAAATTTATGCATTGAGACAGTTTGTTGTGATGTTACACCGCTAACTTCTTTAACTGTATATATTGGGCGCCCTTTGACTTCTTCGTAGATGCGACCGATGTATTCTCCTAAAATTCCAATACAAAACAATTGTACAGAACCTAAGAAAAATAGAGCAACAGCGATTAATGTATAACCTACCAAAGGTGTCGCGCGGTCAGATAGGCGCCAGTAAACAATGAGTAGCATCATCAGTACAGCAATAACTGCCGATAACATTCCTAAGTAAGTAGCTACACGCAGAGGGACTCTTGAAAAGGAAACAATACCATTAATGGCTAGTGCAAACGATTTGCCAAAGGTGTATTTCTCTTTACCAGCAAAACGGGGATCACGTTCAAATTTCACGGAAGTTTGACGATAACCTACCCACGCACGCAGTCCACGAATATAACGGTTGCGTTCTGGCATTGCGTTGAGAACGTCAACGACTTGTTTATCCATTAAGCAAAAATCACCAGTATCCGAAGGAATATCAACATCAGCTAGTTTTCGGAGAATACGGTAAAAAGCATAAGCCGTAAATTTTTTTATAATAGATTCTTTTTTACGTGAAGTGCGCTGTGCGTAAACAACGTGATATCCTTGGCGCCATTTTTCAATCATGCCCAAAATTAATTCGGGTGGGTCTTGCAAGTCAGCATCCATCACCACAACAGCGCCTTCTGCACGCACAAAATTTAATCCTGCCGTGACAGCAACTTGATGCCCAAAATTGCGTGCAAAGCTAATATAGCGAACTCGACTATCACACATTTGAAGTTCGCGAATAGCGCTTAGTGAACTATCTCTACTACCATCATCGACTAATATTAATTCACAATCACCATCCAACTGTTGCATTACACCAGTTAGGCGCCGATACATCTCGTGAATATTTTCTTCTTCGTTGAAGATGGGGATCACTATTGAGTAAGTTGGTTGAGTCACGGTAAAACCAAAATATATGTACTAGTAGTCAACTGGTTTTTGCAATCACTATCACTATATATATAGATAATTAAGATTTGCTTTTTTATATTTTGTGCCCTACCAGTAGCGCTGATACACCGAATGGTAAACGAAACTTATTGATTAAATGACGTTCGGTAGCAAATAGAAAAGTCAAAAATTTATTTACAGGCGCCGACGGCAACGTTAAATCACTGCTAATCTGAGATTTATTATCAATTCTTAACAATTTTTGGGCATTGCGTACTGCTGCAACGACAGGAAATAAGAAGGTATTAAAATAGGTACTGTAATGCACGGCAAAATCAGCTTTACGGACAACTTGCTGTAAACCTTTCAAATTATAACGGCGCCGATGATGGTTGATATCATCGTGGTGACTCCATAAAAATTGGAATGCTGGAACAGTTAGTACTAACCAACCACCAGGTTTAAGGTGAGTTCGCAAAGCTTCAAGTGCAGCCACATCATCATCAATATGTTCTATAACATCAAAGGCGACAATTAAATCATATTTTTCGTTCTCGAAAGGAATTTTATCAGGTAAGCTTCCCGCTTTAACTGTAGTTACTTGACGCTGATTGGCAAATGTACGCGCAGTCTCTTCTAACTCCATCGCTTCAACTTGCCCGTGACGCGCTAACATTTGTAAGTTACCACCAGTACCACAACCTGCTTCCAGAATTTTGGCATTGCTAGGTAAGTTGAGTTGCCGAATTACCTTATCGAGTATACGACGGCGCCCGATAAACCACCAATGTTTATCTTCCATTGCCGCATATTGATAGTAAAAATCTTTTTCCATATCTATAAAATGCTTTTCTTGTGGAACGGGCATCCCTGCCCGTCAATATACTAATAAACTTGAAAAATATTTGTATTTATTACCACAGAGACACAGAGGGCACAGAGGAGAGGTCAACGTAAAATTTGGGAAATCATGCGATTTGCCTGTGATTCATAGCTGCCGCCGAATAAATTAAAATGATTAACGATATGGTACAGGTTGTAAAGTACTTTTCGCTTTTCGTACCCCTGATCTAAAGGAAACACTTCGTTATAACCTCGGTAAAACCCAGTTGAAAATCCTCCAAATAATTCAGTCATGGCAATATCGACTTCTCTATCACCATAATATGTAGCTGGGTCAAAAATAACAGGTGTACCATCGTTTGTACATCCTGCGTTTCCTCCCCATAAGTCACCGTGTACTAGTGATGGTTGTACTTCGTGACCAGCCAATAGTTCTGGAATAGCAGCGAGTAACTTTTCTGAACTTGGAAAATGTCCACCTTTTCGGCGCCCTAATTTAAATTGATATCCTAAACGATGCTCAGTGTAAAATTCTACCCAACTATCTGTCCAGGTATTTATTTGTGGAGTAGACCCAATAGTATTATTCATATCCCAGCCAAACCTATTTTGTTTGACTTTGTGCATTGCTGCAAGATGGCGCCCCATTTCTTCCCAAGCTTTATTACCCCCACTACCAATATCTAACCACTCTAATACTAGGTAACAGTTATTACCAGCAGTTCCATAACATATTGGTTTAGGAACACGAATAGTAGCTGTATCATACATTTGTTGTAAACCTAAAGCCTCCGCCGAAAACATGCTACTATATGAAGCTTGGTTTACTTTGACAAAGTAGGTATGCTGACCATTAGAAACAGCGTAACCTTGATTGATACAACCGCCACTTATCGAGCGCTTTGTTGCAGTTTGAAATTTTGTACCTGTTACCTGGCTAATATGGTTATCTATCTCAGTCCACATAATCGTATCCTGTAAGCGCGGGTTAACAGATATCCTAGAACAGTACTAAAATCTCGTAAACCCGCCCCATTATGACTAATGACGAAAACCTAAATGGATACAGCGTACCAAAAGTATCAGGTAATACAAGTATATATAATGCGGATAGCAGTTATAAAGTAATAGAAGAGTCTATATTAGGACTTTGGCAAGTATTAAATAACTTAACGAGCATCCAACCTCCACGTTGTGAACGTTACCGCGTGACTATATTTGGTTCCGCGCGCTTACAGTCAGATAGCCCACTATATAATGGTGTGAAATATTTTGCTAGTGAACTCACAAAAATGGGTTGCGACATTGTGACAGGTGGTGGGCCTGGTTTAATGCAAGCAGCAAACGAAGGAAGTTTTTTAGCCAATGAAAACCGCTCTACAAATTCTATAGGCATTCGTATAGACTTAGACTTCGAGCAAAGCGCCAATCCCTTTGTCGAACAAATGTATCAACATCAAACATTTTTCACACGCTTACACCACTTTGTTTTGTTATCTAATGCATTTGTAGTAGTTCCTGGTGGTATTGGGACTACCTTGGAAGCATTAATGATTTGGCAATTACTCCAAGTTCGTAAACTAAATAATATGCCTTTCATTTTAGTTGGGGAAATGTGGTCAGAATTAGTAGACTGGGCAGATAAATATATGGTCAATGTGCAAGATCAACTTGCCAGTCCTAAAGATATGCAAATTCCTTACTGTGTAAATAACTTTGCTGAGGCTACATCTGTACTGAGAAAACACCACTCTCAGTGGCTACAAGGTTGTGAAATTTAGCAACCTTGTGGAACGGGCATCCTTGCCCGTTCCAGATAATAAAAATTATGATTGTTACAGAAATCTGTATTGAAATACTTATTTAATTCAAGAGATTTGGTGCCAATTTTAACCATTTTTCTAGCTTCCCCTCTGTGTACACTGAACATTTGAGACAAGATAAATATAAAAAGAAAATTTACGCAGAGAACTATACACTAAAACGGGTTATAGCTTGACTTTTAGAGAATCTTAAAGATGCTTCGTACCTCAGCATGACATTAAAGATGCTTCGTGCCTCAGCATGACAATGTTAATGAACTTGTTGACGTGTAGCTTCTGCGTCAATTGGTTTTATAATAAATAGCCGTAGCATGTACCACATTACACCTATCATTAGGGGCAGTTTGTGGAAGAATTTTAAGATACTAAATATAGCAGGTCTATTGCTGTATTTAATATCTAACAGTTTTAACTGTAGGTTGAGGTTAGAACAGCGTTCCATTGCTGGCATAAATGCTGGGTGTTGGGTGTCTAGGATGACGGGAAACGCGCGTGCTGAGGTTTTGTTTGTTTCTTCGATAACTTGAATATTATATTGTCGCGCGTCGATACCGAGGGATTTATAAAAGTTTGCCCGTTCGAGTACTGTGAGTGTATGGGTAGCAAATACTGTTACTAAGAAAAAACGTGCCCATAACCGCGCTTTCCAGTTATCCCAGAGTTGAGGTTGAGAACGTAGTAGTGCTTTGAAAAAGTCCCCGTGACGGTTTTCGTCTTGACACCAGTTCTCGAAGTAACGGAACAAAGGATAATATTGATAGTCTGGACGCTTTTCTAGATGACGGAACATGATAATGTAGCGCCAGTAACCTATTTTCTCAGATAGATAAACGGTGTATATTATCCACTCTGGTGGGAAAAAGGTGTAGGTTCTGTTTTTGGTTAAATAGCCTAAGTCAAGCGACAAATTAAAATCCGCCATTGCTTTGTTGATAAACCCAGCATGACGTGCTTCATCGCGCGCTAGGTATTCAAATGCTTCTGATAATAACGGACTTTTGTTTTTGAGGCGCCGTGTTAGCTCCTTAAACAGCAAAAATCCTGAAAATTCAGAAGTGCATGAACGCTCTAAAAAGTCAATAAATGCCAGCCGTGTTTGTCCATCGATGTGTTCCCAACTTTGTTTAAACTCCTCATCACGGATAAAGTGGTGACGATTGTAATCTGCTTTTAACTCTTGAATAACTGCCCGCAATTCCTTATCATCAGCCGACAAGTCCATTTGCGCCACTTTATCAAAATCAGTAGTGTAAAACCGAGGTGTTAATAGTGTCTCTTGAACTGGCGCCTTAACACCTGATTTTAACTTTCCTGTCTGTGAAACTGTGCTTGACTTAACCATATAAAACCTTCACCATGATTGATTGCCACATAGCCATCTAATCATATTCAATTCTTTATTTCTATAATTTGTCAAATAAATTTGAAAATTGATTGTAGGTTGGGTGGAGGTTTTGCGGAACCCAACATTCAAGATTAACTATGTAAATATTTATGAATAACTATATGAATAGTTGTTTGTGTGTGCATGTAGAAATATCTTAGAATTTTTGGTAAAACTAAGCAATGGCTGGAATTTGTGTCAATGGTTAGGCGCCGTGATACAGACTATCTCTCTCTACACTCTGTGAAAGTTTCTGGGAATACTCGTGTAAGTTCTTGGCGTTTCTAGCAATGCATCAGAATTATTAAGGTATTTAACATGAGTAGCAATTTAGCTATTAAGCTTCGTGCTGGAACACAAAAAGCACATACAGCAGCAGAAAATGCTGGTTTTACAAAATGTTTTCTCAAAGGTGTTGTAGATAGAGGATGTTTTGCGAAGTTCTTGGGTAACTTATATTTTGTATACAGCGAACTCGAAGCAGCATTACAGCAACACCGTGAACATCCATTTATCAAACCGCTTAATTTTCCTGAATTAAATCGCACAGCGAATTTAGAGAAAGATTTGGAATTTTACTACGGTCAAGACTGGAAGAAACAAATCGCGCTATTACCAGCAGCACAAACTTATATCAACCGAATTCGAGAAATTGCCGCTGCGGAACCAGTATTATTGCTAGCGCATTGTTACACACGATATATGGGAGACCTTTCGGGAGGTCAAATGTTTCAAAAGATTGCTCAGAATGCTTTGAAACTCGAAGGTTATCAAGGAACATCATTTTATCAATTTGAGCAAATACCTGATAAAAATGCGTTTAAAGATAAATACCGTCAAGCGTTGAATGCGCTACCACTTGATGATGCGACTGCTGATAGAGTTGTTGCAGAGGCAAACTATGCTTTCCATTTAAATAATTTAGCAGCGCAAGATATGGAAGGTAGTTTGATTCAAGCTATTGGTCAAGTTATGTACAACTCTCTCATTCGTAGCCATAACCAAGGTAGCACTGAAGAAGTTAAAAGTGCTAAGTGCTGAGTGCTGAGTGTAGAGACGTGACATGTCACGTCTCTACAGGAGTTAGGAGTTAGATTCCTAACTCAGCACTCAGCACTAAACACTCAGCACTCATTACTCAGCACTCTTATTGATATTGGAACTTACGAAATGGTTTTTCAATTACCTGGTGTGAAGTTTGATTTAAATCTAATCAAAAAATACGATACACCTACACCTCGATACACGAGTTATCCTCCCGCTACTGAGTTAACAGAAAGTTTTACCGAGCAGGATTTTAAAGATGCGATTGCACTTTCAAATGCTCGCAAAACTCCGCTTTCTTTGTATTTTCATATACCTTTTTGTCTAAGCGCTTGTTATTACTGTGGTTGCAATATTGTTGTTTCTGGGAATAAGAATATTGCAGTACCTTATGTAGAGTATTTAACGCGCGATATCCAACAAACTGCGAAGTTAATAGACACAAACCGTCCGGTTGTACAAATTCACTGGGGTGGTGGTACTCCCAATTATCTAAGTACTGAGCAAATCGGGTATATTTGGAAGCATATCGAGAATAACTTCAAAATTGATTCCAATGCCGAAGTTTCAATCGAAATAAACCCTAGTTACATCGACAGGGATTATATATTCTTTTTGCGCGAACTTGGATTTAACCGCATTAGCTTTGGACTTCAGGATTTTGACCTGAAAGTACAAACTGCTGTAAATCGAGTTCAGCCAGAAGATATGATATTTAATCTTATGGGTTGGATTCGTGAAGCTGAGTTTGAGAGTGTTAATGTTGACTTAATTTATGGATTACCGCATCAAAATTTAAAGAGCTTTCATCAAACTGTTCAAAAAACGATTGCCCTTGACCCAGATAGAATAGCGGTATTTAACTTTGCTTATGTACCTTGGGTGAAACCTGTACAAAAGAATATAGATGAGAATGCTTTACCGGCGCCATCAGAAAAGTTAGAAATTTTGCAAATGACTATTGAGGAGCTAACGAGCAGTAAATATCTGTTTATTGGCATGGACCACTTTGCCAAACCAAACGATGAACTTGCCATAGCACAAAGCAAAAACGCGCTCAAACGTAACTTCCAAGGTTACACAACACATCAAGAAGCTGAATTATTCGGATTCGGCGCCACATCAGTTAGTATGGTGCAAGAAGCTTATGCTCAAAACCATAAGCAACTCAAAGACTACTACCAAGCCATAGAAGCAGGTAACTTACCAACTTGTAAAGGCTATAAACTAACTTCGGATGACATGCTACGTCGTGATGTTGTCATGACCATCATGTCAGGTATGCAAGTTAATAAACAAGAAATTGAGCATCAATATAACATCGTGTTTGATGAGTATTTTGCTCATGAAGTTCAGCAATTACATTTGTTAGAAGATGATGGATTGGTTAATTTATCAAAACAGTATATAGGGGTGACGGAGATAGGTAGATTACTTGTTCGTAATATTGCCGTGATTTTTGACGCGCATAAAGCTACGCGCGAAAGGAAATTATCACGCGCGATTTAATCCCCCCTAACCCCCCTTAATAAGGGGGGAATAAGAAGCACCTCTTAGCCCCCCTTATTAAGGGGGGTTGGGGGGATCAAAACGTTTTTATTTGTATTATAAAAGTAAAGGTAGCATCTTAAATAAGAGGAAAGTCTAAATGAACCAGTATCTAACTTTTATGACATCTAACCCAAAACCTCTTGTTGCAGCTAACCGAAAACAAACAGTAGAAAAAATTATTAAAGTTTTGTCTGAGCAAGGCATTCAAGTATTTTACCTTGATGGGGAAGAAATCTCTAACAAAGAAACTTTTTTGGAAAAAGTTGCTACAGCAATGAACTTTCCTTCATATTTTGGCGCCAACTGGGATGCTTTTGAGGAATGTATTACTGATTTAACATGGTATCCTGCTGAAAAATACGTTATGATATACGAACGTCCGGATATATTTGTACAAGCTGACCCTACTGGTTGGCAAACAGCACTGGATATTTTGCGTGCGGCAGAAGAATACTGGCAAGCAAAAAACATACCACTAAATGTTTTTCTACTAAATTAAGTGTAAATTTTGGCGCCTTTTAAATTTAAATGACTGACCAATCTACAATTTTCAAATTAGGGACTTTCTCAATTTTAGTTATGCCTTATACTAATGCTCTTGCTCTTAACTAAAATCAAGTGTGTTTGCGTCTATTTCGCGTCGATAAGATTCAATCGCTTCAAGCATTTGCTCAAATTGCGGGTCGTCTTTAAGAATGCCAGCCATTTCTAGCCAAGGATTTTTTTGTTCTTGATGAGGTAACTTCACAGCTAAAGGAACAATTTCTGCATCAGTCAAATGCTTTTCTAAACTTTCTTGAAGTTGAGCTAATGCTGTTGTACGGTCATTCGCTTCGATATACAATTCAGGTAAGCCTAGAACAGTTGCAACTGTTTTACCATTAGGTGCCTGTTTGACAATAACATTTATTAAAACCTCATTATCGTCTTGGCTGCGGCTTTGTACTGTTACAGGCAAGAAAGAATTCATAAGTATATACATTTCTATTAAGTGTTAACACCGTCCTAACTATTAGAACAGTGTTATTAGTTTACATTAATTAGTGTTGTTCAGATTGTATTCGTTTTTTAAACTCAGCTAATGATTGTTCTGGTGTGCTAACTAAAACACCTGGTTTTGTTCGTACAATACTAAGGTAGTGCTGGAATGCGTCTTCATCTTCAGGATGACCTTTAACATATTCTTTTAACTCTTCTTTTGTTAATTCTTTATAGTTAGTGTTACTCATCTGATTAACTCCTTACCATTACTAAAAATTTCTACTTCAATGTCATTACCTACTAAAACAAAAATTATTTGTGTACGTATATCATATCTTGTCATTTCAATATTACGTAATAGGTTACTTGCTTGTACACATATACGGAAAAAGGTTTTTAACTGTTCTGTGGTAGGCACTTTACCCCCTTATTAACATTATCGCATTAGCCATGATTTCAATATATTAGTACTATCGAAACGAGTTTAAATATCCTTTTTGAGTAAGTATTTCTTTCAAAAGCTGATTAATAGCAGCATTCTCGCTTATTAATTGTTCGTCAGCATACGCTTGTATAGCTTCGGATATTTCAGTAATCAAGCGAGTAGTTTTACTAACTGTATCGCGCTTCTGTCGAGCCATATATGTAAGATTAGCCATTCAAATCTAGCTATTAATTATGTCAGTTTGACTTCACTATATCAAATCTGGTGTCAAAGTGGTATCAGTTTTTATTTATAACTGAATAAAAATACCATTGATAAATATGATGTCAAATTGGTGTCACTTTGCATAAAATGGTGTTATATTGAATATTTAACATGGTATCCTGCTGAAAAATCTTTTTTAATATACGAACGTCCGGATATATTTGCAAAAGCTAGCCCTACTGGTTGGCAAACTGGCATCTTATCTATTGACAAGTAAAGGGTAATACTTTTTTATTTAAGCAGTAAAAATTAGCCATAAAATCTTAAAATTGATTACTTAACAGAGGAACTTAATCCCAAAGTCCAAGTTGGTGTAGGATAGCGAAGGCAAGTATTTTTGGTATATACTATAAATGCGCTTTGAGTGGGACGAGAATAAAGCCGAGTCGAATTTTTTGAAACATGGCATTCAATTCGAGGAGGCTGTAACAGTTTTTGCCGACCCATATCTCATGTTTACGGCGGACTCTAGTCATTCTCAGGGAGAAGAAAGGGAATGGGCAATTGGTGAAACGGAAGATGGCTCAATTGTTGTGGTTGTTTTTACCATGCGAGGTGAGCGAATTCGGATAATTAGTGCAAGAAAAGCTACAAAAAGAGAGTGTAAACAATATGAGTCAGGAATCTGAGTTTCCTTTTGACAGAGCAAGACGGGTTACACCTGAAGAAAACCAAAAATTTAGAGATGCGATCGCCCATCAGTTTGGAATTACGCCGAGGAAGCGCGGACGACCGACTAAGGATGAAGAGGAAAAGTATGAGCCAATTTCCATCAGATTTCATCCTAAAATCATAGCTTGGGCGAAGCAAGAAGCAGAAAAACGAGGGGTAGGCTACCAAACGGTTATCAATGAAGCACTATTGGAGAAAATAGGCTGATAGTAAGACTTAAGCTATCTTGAAACCCAAACTCAACAAAAGTTCAAATGACAAAGTTAGAAGCAGTAGAAGCGCAACAAAGGTTTGCAGAAGTACTTGCCCTTGTAGCTGAAGGTCAAGAACGTGTAGTTATTGAGTCAGATGGTCAGCAAGTTGCAGCATTGATCAGCTATGCGGACTTAAAACATTTGGAAGCGCTAGAAGATGCAAAAGATTTATTAGATTTTCAACGCGCGGTAGCAGAAAGTGATGGGGAGCCTTATTCTGTAGAAGAAGTAATAACTTACTATAACAAAATTAATAATACTGACTTTACAAAAGAAAATATTCTTAACGACTGAATCTCAAGCACTAGCTTTGGTTAATATCTGCTCGTAAAGCAACTAAAAGAGAACACCAGCAGTAGAAGGAAAAGGAATAAATCATGGATACGAATATGATTTTAGTCAAGGCAAACGTGGAGCTATTGAGCCTACAAGCGAAAGTAAAACAAGGATTATAATTCGTTTAGATGATGATATTTTGATGTGGTTTCGCGAACAAGTCCGAAAAGCTGGTGGTGGAAACTATCAGACTTTGATAAATAATGCCTTGCGTGAATATGTACCTCGCAGAATCTAACCAAGTGAAACTTTTAGACTCAGTAATGGTAGTAGGGTATCCAGGGTTAGTGGAAGATTTACCCTTATTTAACGAAAAATCTTTCTATGAAGCTAGCTTTACTAGCGGTCATGTTTCTGCCAAGAAAAACCTGAAAGACGGTACACCTGTCATACAAATTACCGCTCCTGTACCTAAAGGAAATTCCGGCGGTCCCGTTCTCAATGAGCAAGGCGAAGTTATCGGTTTAGTAACTTTTGGTCCCGACGATAATTTTACCTTCATTTTTACTAGCGATACAATTCAAGAATTTCTAGACTCTGCAAACATTACCAACAAACAAGGATTAGTCAACCAGGAATATCGTAAAGGATTACAACTTTACAGCCAAGGTCGCTACTTGCAAGCATTACAAAAATTCCAGTTAGTAAAACGCTTGTTTCCCCAACATTCAGAGGTCGAGAATTTTTTAACTAAATGTCAGCAAGTCATCACTAATGGTAATTAAATAGTTGACGGTTGTAAAAACCCCTCTCCAAACCTCTCCTTACTTTGGGGAGAGGTTCATCAAACTCACGTTAATATAACTTCATCCAAAATTGAAATATTTGAATCTTTATTGATATATAATAGAATCTAGAGCTAATCAAATTGAATTGTTATATATTTGAAGTAGTGCTACTAAATTGTGGGTAAAATTATGGTTGAGCAACTTATAATACAAG